>CDZG01046308.1_pt1 | contig 28396 bp, 23 predicted proteins | sample 557741 | NCBI WGS metagenome assembly CDZG01 (sample SAMEA3182086, study PRJEB8094) | gut metagenome | biome: human; feature: gut; material: Stool; isolation source: human stools | place: Canada | collected 2013-01-21
TTTGCTATCTTTGTTGTCATAGTAGAAATGATTTTATCCCACCGGTCAAGACGGGAATCAAATCTACGAAAAATCCCCTGCCGGGCATTGTCAAGCAGGGGTATTTTTATATTGGAATCAAGGGGGTAGGATTATTTTAGCACAAGGGGGCAGAATCGCTTGGTTTTAGGGGGCAGCTTACACTGGATTTTCCAGAAGTCTATTTTTGCAAAACTACCAAATAATAAGCATTTGGAAGTTTTTATATCGTTAAACTACCAAAAAAAGGAAAAATAAAAAACAGCAAAAACCAAGCCGCCGGAAACCTCGTTTTGCGGCTCTATGACGGCTTTATTTTTCGTATCGGGGAAATATAAGCAAAGTAAAGAGAAAAGTAAATGGCGGCCATCGCTTGCTTTAATTAGATAGCTTCAAGTGTAAAGCTAAAGCTAAGCAAGTGTAAAGCAAAAACCGTTTCGTTTTAAACCAGCGTTCGTGTCCTATCCTTCTGAAACTCCTATGAATAAAGGCTTTCCGTGTAGTTCTTCACTATTCATATTTAAACCGCTTCGTTCTGTGCCCCATAAACGGAAAGGTTTGATCGCAAGGATGGAAACAAAATTCTTAGTCAAACTCTCGCTGCTATCATGCCAGGTGCAGATGATTATCTAAAGCTATGTTGGATAGCGGGAACTCTAAATCTTCCTCAAGAAGACAAAGATCAGATATTTATTAGAATGGTATTTAATTATGTCGCAGGTATATCTGATGACCATAATAAGAATATATCGTTTATTATGGATAAGACAGGAGTGTGGCGATTATCACCTGCATATGATGTAATGTTCACGGCAAATACATGGGATGATCCTTCTGCATACATTCATTCGATGGGTGTGATGGGCAAGAGATCAGCCTTGACCACAAGTGACTTTGTTAACTTTGCAGAGGATTTTGTGGAAGAGCCCGAAAAAAAGATATTACAAGTATTTAATGCAGTAGGCAAATTTCAATCATTGTGTGCCCAATATAATATAGATAAGGCTATATCTGATAAAATCCAACATGTGTTAGAGGGACTGGTTACTGACGATTTGAACTTATTACAATAATAAAATTTAGCGTTTCAAAGTGGATGATGTATAAATAGCCTAATCGTTGTCAAACTCCTACACTTGATACAAAAGGCTATCGTAAGAACTTATCCATTAGGCGAGCGTTCTCGTCTAAAGATGCGGGTGCGTTGCCATTGGATAGGTAGGCTGTAGGAGGTCTGACGACGTGTAGCAATAGCTCTGCATCTTTTTAAGTTAACACTTTAAACCATCTAAAGATTATATTTACACTTTCTGCTTGTACATTCAAAACTTTCTATATATATTTCCGCCCTGTTTCTGTAAAATCAGTCTGATACATTGGATTTAGTCACTTATACTATTGGATTAATCAGAAACATTCTTAAAACAAAATTTCAATCATATTTTAACAGGTTCTTAGTAATAATGTTACAAATCGAACAGTTTAACGACATCTATGTAAAGTACTACAGGAAAGCTTACCGTTTCTCTCTGATGTATGTACGAAACGACCAGGCAGCCGAAGATATAGCGACAGAATCCCTTATTAAGTTATGGGAAACAATGAATAAGGAAACCGTAGAGAAACCTTTGGTCTTGCTATTAGCAATACTCAAACATAAATCCCAGGATTACCTCAGAGTACAGATTAGCCACAAAGAAAGACTTGAGGCTATGGCTGAATGGCGGCGGCGGGAATTGTCCATTCGTATATCAACTCTTGAAGGATGCAATCCGGAAGATATTTTCTCTACAGAAATACAAACGATCCTAAATCATACTCTGGAAGAACTTCCCGAGCAAACACGGAACGTTTTTAGAATGAGCCGTTTCGAACAGAAATCCGGAAAAGAGATAGCACAAACATTAGGTATCACCGTAAAAGGGGTAGATTATCATATAGCCAAAGCATTGAAAGCTCTACGTATTTCTCTAAAAGATTACCTGCCTCTATTTTATTTTTTATTTTTCTATTAAAAAAGTTAGTTTGCTACTAGTGAACCTTTCCTAACTATCGTCTTATATATAAAGCAAAGAAAAATATGGATGATAAGTTACTACAATTATATTTCGAAGGACGTACAACTGATGAACAATCACGTTTGATTACGGAATGGCTAGATGCCGATGAGGTGAATATGAAACACTATCAGCAGCTATGCCGTTTATATGAGATAAGCTTCTGGCATGAGGTACCTGAAGTTATTACAAATTCTGTCCTAAAGAAGGTAAAATTCAGACATATTTGGCAAAAAGCAATAGAAGTAGCTGCTATCTTTATTCTAGGATTTATTTTGCATTATTGGATACATTTACCATTCGTAGATACAGAAGAAGATATTGCCATGCAAACCATATATGTTCCGGCAGGGCAGAATGCACAACTTACTTTAGCCGACGGTTCTCAGGTTTGGTTGAATGCCGGTAGTACACTAAATTTTCCTACCCGCTTCGCTAAAGGAAAACGAAAAGTTAGTCTCAATGGGGAAGGTTTTTTTGAAGTAAAAGCAAATAAAGACAAACCATTTATTGTATCTACATCCAATTATGATATCAAGGCGTTAGGAACCTCTTTTAATGTAAGAGCTTACAAGCAATCAAAAGATTTTGAAGCAGCTTTGTTAACTGGAAAAGTTGAAATTACCGATCATGCGACAAATCAAAAGCTTTCTTTGACACCTGATAATCGGGCTATATTGGAAAATAAGAAGTTAGTAGTTACTCCTATGCAGCACATAGACTATTTTCTTTGGCGCAAAGGAATTCTCTATTTTGATGAGTCACTGATGGAAGTTCTAAAAAAACTGAAATTATATTTTGATGTAAACATTCAGATAAACAACAAATTTATTATACAAAATAAAATACATTCTACTGCCAAATTTCGAACAAGAGATGGTTTATACCACATCCTAGATGTTTTGCAACTTACCCATCATTTTACTTACCAAAAAGATGATGAGAAAAATCTGATTATTATTAATTAATTCAACATATAAATTCTTGCAGAGATTGATTCTTATATAAATTTTATTGTTAAACCTTTAAATACTAATAGCCTATGACATAGATATAAAGAGTAAATAGAAAACCGGCAAGTGCTCCAACACTTACCGGTTAAGGGTTAGACTCCCGACCTTGAATAATTAATCGAAGTACTAACGTAATTGCATACAAAATTATGAATTATTTTTTGTATAAACAATCCATATCCGAAATTAAACACATATTTCGTATTATGAAAATCACAGTTATTGTCCTGTTCGCATGTTTTTGCAACCTTTTTGCAACAGAAGCCAATTCACAGAATGCAAAAATGTCTATACATGCCGACAATCTTTCCCTACGGGAAATCATTTATAAGATAGAGAAGCAAACCGAATACCTGTTCGTATACGACAGGAATGAGGTTGATGTAAACCGACAGATATCCGTGAATGCTGATAATGAATCTGTCTCTGAAGTTTTAAATAAAATATTTACAGGGACTAACATAGAATATAAATTAGTCGGAAAAAACGTTACGCTTATCAAACGTGATGACCTTTCTCGCCAAAATGGAATAAGCCAGCAATCAACTAAAAAAATTATCGGTATAGTCACTGATGAAAAAGGTGAACCGATAATCGGAGCGAATATAGTTGAAAAAGGTATCACTAACGGATGCATTACAGATCTGGATGGTAAGTTCATCATTACCAATGTGCACGAAAACGCTATTCTTCAAGTTTCCTATATTGGTTATCTCACTCAAGAAATTAAAATCACCAATCAGACTCATTTGAAGATAATCATGAAAGAAGATTCGGAAACTCTGGATGAAGTAGTAGTTATAGGTTATGGAGTTGTTAAGAAGAAAGACCTAACAGGATCTGTAGGTCAAATATCAGCCGGTTCTATGAAAGACCTGAAAGTATCACACCCTACACAAGCTATGGCCGGACAACTAGCTGGCGTGCAAGTTCAGCAGGTAGCCGGTTCTCCCGGACAAGCCGCCACTATCCGTGTGCGTGGAGCGGGTTCAATCTCCGCTTCCAGTTCCCCACTATACGTGGTTGACGGTTTTCCTTTAGGCGAACAAAATCTGAATTCGATCAATCCGAATGACATAGAATCTATAGAAGTATTGAAAGATGCCTCTGCATCTGCCATTTATGGTTCGCGTGCAGCAAACGGAGTTGTGTTGGTTACCACTAAGTCGGGTAAAGCCGGAAAAGTGAGTATAAACTTAGATATATATTATGGCTTTCAGAATGTCACTAAAAAAATGGACATGTTGAATGCTGAGGAGTTCGTTGCATTTAGTAGAGAAGCTTTCAACAATAATTATGTCGATCGTGTTCCGGGTGCATCACCCAATGATCCATTAGAAATGCGCCCTGCTGGTAACCGTTATCGCTATCCAGCCATATACGATGATCCAGAAGTTATGGCAGCCATAGGCAAAGGAACAGATTGGCAGGACGAAATTTTCAGGACGGCGCCTATTCAAAACTATCAGGTTTCTGTTAGCGGTGGGGATAGCAAAACAAAATATATGTTCTCTGCCGGATATTTCAATCAAGTAGGAATCATCATAGGAAGCGATTATGAACGTTTCTCAGCCCGTGCGAAAATTGAAAGTGAATTTACTAAATGGCTAAAAGTCGGGATCAATCTTGCGCCAACCTATATCAATCAAAACCGGGTGAACGAAGGACACTGGACGGGTGACGGAGTAATCATTCCGGCATTAGCAACCACTGCCCTTATGCCTGTTTATAATCCGGATGGAACCTGGTCTTCGCAAGCAGAATACGCTGTAGCTGGCGATGGTCTGAGTGGGGTTCCCAATGCTGTTGCTTTAGCAAAAGATATCGAAAATAAACGAGCCAATCTCCGCTTTTTCGGAAATATGTTTGCTGAAATTTCCATATTAAAAAATTTGAAATTTAAGACAACAATAGGAGCTGACATGATGAACTACAGAAGTAAGTTTTTCCGCCCATCTAACGTTCCTAAAGGTGGAACGGTGGCTCCACTTCCTTCAACTGATAGAAAAGGTAATACTGAGAACAAAGAAGTTTTTAATTGGCTGAACGAAAATACACTAAGTTATTTCACTTCTTTCGGAGCTCATGAAATTGATGCTGTAGCTGGGCTTACCTTCCAAAAGAACACTTACAATCAGAGCAAAGCGGAAGGTTCGGATTTTCCTGACGATATTATCCGTACCTTGAATAATGCAAAGGTAAAAAGCGGTTCTTCTGATATGAATGAATGGTCACTGATTTCTTATCTGGCTCGTGTGAATTATCGATATAACAATAAATACTATCTGACAGCTTCGATTCGTTCAGATGGTTCTTCCTGCTTCGGAAAAGACAATCGCTACGGTTATTTTCCGTCGGGGTCAGTAGCCTGGAGAATCTCACAGGAAAAGTTTATGAAAAATATCCAGTGGATTAGTGATATGAAAATACGGGCAAGTATTGGTTTAACCGGAAACAACAGCATGTCGGACAATTATGCATCAATCGGTACGATGAGTAATGCAAATTATGTATTTGGTTCCGGAACTGGAAATGTTGTTGCCGGATCAGCACAAGACAGTTTTTCCAATCACGCTCTGACTTGGGAAAAGACTTTGCAATATGATTTGGGATTTGAGTTCTCCATATTCAAAAATCGTTTATCGTTTATGTTGGATTTATATAAGCGCAGAACAACCGACCTATTGCTTAATGTAGATATTCCAACCATCACTGGCTTTTCCAAAGCTTGGCGTAATATTGGTAAAGTAAACAATAAAGGGATTGAATTCACAATCAATTCTGTCAATGTGATGAATAAAGACTTTAGTTGGACCACCAATCTGAATATGTCCATGAACCGTAATAAGGTGGTTGAGCTTGGTCCCGCAGGTGACCCGATACAAAGCGACGGTGGTGCTGGAACAACGCACATTACAATGATTGGTAAACCGATGGGAAATTTCTATGGTTATAAACAAATAGGCGTTTATATGAACCAAGCCGATCTGGATAACAGTCCCCATTTGGCCGATTCGCATGTGGGTGATGCTAAATATGCCGATATAAACAAAGACGGAATAATTGATGCCGATGATCGTACCATTATCGGAAACAATGAACCTAAATTTTCTTGGGGGATGACTAACCAGTTGACATACAAGAATTTTGATCTCAGTATAGTACTACAAGGTGTTCATGGCCGAGATGTACTGTTCTTAGGAAAACGTTTTTTTACACAATTAGAAGGAAATATGAATCAGATGCGGGAAGTGCTCAACAGATGGCAATCTGAGGAAAATCCGGGAGACGGCAAAACTCCACGCGCAAATGCCTTGACTACGGGACAAAATAATGCCGTTTCAACCCGTTGGGTGGAAGATGGTTCTTTTATACGGATCAATAACCTGACGCTGGGTTACACTTTGCCTAAGGTACTTACTCAAAAGTGCGCTATGCAGAATGCCCGGGTATACATGTCTATCCAGAATCTGGCGACATTCACCAGTTATAGCGGATTCAACCCTGAAACAAGCCATAAAGAGGATAGCTCGCTGGCACCGGGAACCGACTATGGAATGTACCCGTTGAACCGAACTTTCACGGTTGGCGTAAATGTGACTTTCTAATTGTTAATACCTAAAAACAAAATAATGAGTATGAAAGCAATATATAAAATAGTAGCATTAGGCTTGTGTTTAGGCCTTATATCCTGTAGCGATTTTCTGGACTTACAACCGAAAAATAAATTAGGGGGGGAACAGTTTTATCAAACAGCGGAACAATTTACAATGGCCGTCAACGGTGCGTACTCCACACTTCAGGAAGGCGGTCAATATGGCAACTGGTATGTTTTTTCGGAAATTCCATCGGACAATACACACAATTTACTTTCCGGTTCCGTAGTCGATCAAGATGAATTCGATAAGTTCTATATCCGTACTACGAATCCTTATATTGCCAATTTTTGGAATAAGAGCTATGCTTGTATTAATCGTGTTAATACGGTTTTAGATCGTATCGATAATATAGATATAGACGAAACGCTGAGTGACCGGTACAAACTGGAGTGCAAATTTCTCCGGGCATTGACTTACTTTAATCTTGTTCGTGTGTATGGAGACGTTCCATTAGTATTGCATGAAATAAGTATCAATGAATCATATAAATACATGAGAGATCCAAAAGAAAAAGTATACGAACAAATCATTGCCGACCTAAAAGAAGCCGAAGCATTGCCTATATCTTATAAAGAAGACAAGAATATTGGTCGGGCAACTTCAGGAGCTGCCAAAGCTTTATTAGGCAAAGTATATCTGACACTGAACAAATACTCGGAAGCCGAAACTAAACTAGCCGAAGTGATAAATAGCAAAGTGTACGCACTTTTAGAGAACGAGGCAGGCTCGTTGAACAATAAGGGCTATGCCAGTGTATTCCATGCGGATAATCACAACAACAAAGAAACCGTTTTCGAAGTTCAGTTCAAGAAAGGCGGATACGGAGAAGGTAGTGATTTCCCGAACACATTTGCGCCTTTCAACTCAGGAACCAATGTTGTCCAAGTAGGAGGAACGGGAGGTAACAACATTCCGGAAATGGATATGTATAACGCATACGAAGATGGCGACTTGAGACGTGACTTTTCCATGGCACTCGGCTATAATGATTCACGTAAAGACGGAAAATGGGTAGAATCACGCTATGTGAAAAAATACTTCGACATCCCTTATCAAAATGGCGATAGTAACAACAACTTCCCGGTAATCCGTTATGCCGACGTACTTTTAATGTATGCCGAAGCATTAAACCAAAATGGAAAAACAGCGCAGGCATGTGATTACCTCAATCAAGTGCGCCGTAGAGGATTCGGTTACCAGACAACCGAAACTTCTCCCGTAGATATTAAAACTTCGGATAAAAATGAATTCTTCCTGATCGTTGAACACGAACGCCGTGTGGAACTGGCTTTTGAGGGGCACAGATGGTTCGATTTAATCCGCACCGGCCGTGCGATTGAAGTTATGACGAGTAAAGGTTTTAAACTCAACGAGACCAACCTCACTACTCCGATTCCGCAGAAACAGGTTGATGTAAATCCGGAATTGAAACAAAATGATTATCAGATTACGCCTAAATAAATAAAAATCATTGAGGTGTATCACAAGCTCCCCTCCGGATAAAAAGGAGTGGACTTTTGATACACCCCTCAATACCTCAACAAATTCAATGAAACTTAAGAACATCTTTTTACTAATCATTTTATTCTTTTATTGTGATAATGATATGCTGGCTAACGGATACATGGCTGGAAAGGAGTTCATCTATGAAAATACAGAGATGCGGCAGATATTATCATTTGAGAATAATACGATCTCCGTCCGATCGGTATTCGATAAGAAAAACCAGAAAGAATTGATAGCTGAAAATGCGCTTCCTTACTTCGAATTTCAGATTAACAAAGAAACAGTGCTCTCATCCATGCCGGTATGGGAATTTATTAAATACGAAGAAAGAAGTTTGGTTAATCAAGGTCTGGAGTATATTTTTTATTTTAAGGGTAAGGGAGCATACAAAGGCTTGAAAATAGAATTGTACCGACAATATTTTCAGAACTCAACACTTACCAGAGAGAAGATACAACTGAAATCGACCAAAGGACACAATTTTCAGTTGAATAAAAAGGAAGGAAAACTACATTTCATTTACCCAAGGTTATCTCTCAACAATAATATGAAAGGGGCTATACAGGAAATACAAATAGCTAATTACCAGCATTGGAATCATACATTTTATCCCTCTATTAGAAATCATACGCTGACGGATAGCGGTGAACTTTTCCTGAAAGGTCCTTTCTCTGTAACCTGCACGGGAAGTCATAAAGTAATGTTAACGTACGAACATGCCTCACAAGATGGAGCACAAGGTTTCCGGTTGTCGGCAGTCACCTCCATAAAAAAAGGGGATATTGACGCTAATCAAGGAGTAGAAGGAGATGAAACAGAAATAAAAGATGAAAATTTTTGGTTCATTGCTCACCATTACAGTCAAAACGGAAATACTCGGACAATAGCTACAGAACTAATAAGAGGAGGTTATTTCGATAATGAGAAAATACCATGCGACTCTTTTTACGAAACCGTATGGAATAGTTTCAGTTTTATCGGAAAAGATGAACAGATTGAACCGTTGATACACAATTATCTTTTCAGCCAAATAACAGAGCATCCTAAATCCCGGGAATCTCATTTTTATTATAATACCTGGGCCATGCAAAGAGAACTAAATAAGAAAGGGCATGATTTAAGAGAGGTCTTGACAGAGGAGCGAATACTCCGAGAAATTGACTATGCTGCTCAGATGAATATTGAACTTTTTGTACTCGACGACGGATGGGAAGAAGCGTTAGGTGTATGGACTCCACATCAAAAACGTTTACCTAATAAATTAACCCCACTTGTTAACCGGATGAAAGAGCATAATATGATACCAGGGATCTGGTTATCTCCGATGGCAATAGATAGCCTCTTTAAAAGATACCGACAACATCCTGAATGGATTATCCGCCGATCCGACGGAGTTCCTATTGTAGCACAATGGGGAAAACCTGTATTTGATATCGTAGGACCTTTTTCTGATTTATTTCTTGAAGATTGTAAAAGACTGATTGATCAAGGTATTCGTTTTTTTAAATGGGATGCAATGAATACTTTCAATAGTTCTTTGGCCGGTCTCAATCATGGAGATAATAGCCATACAAAAAAAGAAAGGATAGAAAGATATAATTATCTTTTCCCTTTTTATGTAACCCGTATTATGAAAGAGTTACGGAAATACAATAACGATGTAGTTATAGAAGTAGACCTTACAGAGCCGGAACGGTGCATGATTGGATTGATGCCTCTACAAGAGGGAATATTCTTTTTCATCAATAATGGTGCATCCGCTTATGGTGACTATTCCACTTACCGAACTAAATCTATGCGTACGGTCATCAATGATTATGGACATTTTTTCCCAAAAGAGTTGTTTACTTATGCAGTTTACCCGCATGATGTAGCACCATACCACGCACAACATTATAATATAAATAACACATTAATTGCCGGGCATGGTTTTTGGGGAGATCTAAGCCAACTTACTCCCAAAGAAAGGATTGGCATCGGTAAAACATTAGCAAAAGCTAAACGGGTAAGACCCTATATTCACGGTATAATGACCGATTATAATGTTAACGTAGGAGCATCACCGGAGATATACACCCAGGTAGATTCCGTGCATGCTTTCGGACAGATTATCGGATTCAGCGGATCAAAGACCAGACTCCCTTACAAATTAGATTTGAATCGGTCACAACTACTTGGAATCTTAAATCATTCTTACACAAGTAATCCCAAAACTATCAACATGGACTTCAATTTCAATAAACCGGACGATACGATAAGCGCTTTTCTTATTGGAAATAAAGGAGAAAAAGTATCCGTCATTTCATCCACAGGACAGTTGGACGATATACGGTTAGAAAACAACCTGCTGGTCATTAAGGTTGCATCAGCTTCAACCGTGTGTATAAAATATGAAGATAAGAAACCGATAAAAATTATCGGAGGAAATGTGCTATCACAGAATGTAAATGAAATTACCTTATATTCAAAAGGAAGTAGGGATATATCCATTACATTTGAAAACATTCTATAATACTTTCGATTAATAATGATATAAAATGAAAAAAATATTTATTCCTTTATTCCTAGTTACCGGAATAAGCAACCTATTTTGCAAACAGGCTGAAGAAAAACAACGTCCTAACATCCTGTTCTGCATTGCCGACGACATATCTTATCCCCACATGCAAGCATATGGAACGCCCTGGCTCCACACACCCGGTTTCGACCAAGTATCACAAAAAGGCCTGTTGTTTCAGCGCATGTACACTTGTAATGCCAAATCATCGCCCTCCCGAGCCTGCATTATTACAGGACGTAATTCCTGGCAACTGGAAGAAGCCTGCAATCACTGGCCCGATTTCCCTGCAAAATTCAAATCTTATCCCGAGGTATTGGCTGAGAACGGCTATAAGGTAGGAGCAACAGGAAAAGGCTGGGGACCCGGTTTTGCTAACGACTCGTTAGGAAATGCACGAAATATAGTCGGGAAAATGTGGAATCAGATCAAATTGACACCCCCGACAAAAGGAATATCCAATATTGATTATGCAGCCAACTTTCAAGAGTTCCTCAGAAATAAGTCCGAAGACCAGCCTTTCTGTTTCTGGTATGGGGCTTTGGAACCACATAGAGGATACGAATTCGGTTCTTCTTTAAAAGCTGGAAAAAATATTAATCAGATTGATTCTGTTCCATCTTTCTGGCCGGACAATGAGGCAGTACGCACGGACATGTTGGATTATGCGCTGGAAATAGAACATTTTGATAAACACCTAGTCGCTATTCTTCAGATATTGGAAGCGGCGGGAGAACTGGAAAACACAATCGTCATTGTTACTGCCGATCATGGAATGCCGTTTCCTCGCGCCAAAGGACAAGAATACGAATACTCTAATCATGTCCCGTTTGCCATGATGTGGAAAAAAGGGATAACGAAAGCCGGACGGGAGATAAAGGATCTTCTGAGTTTTATTGACCTGGCACCTACAATTCTTGCTGTAGCCGGCATACCGGAAGATAAATCGGGGATGCAACCGATAGAGGGTAAAAGTTTTCTCGACCTGTTAACAAAAGAAGACAGTAAATCGCAGAAGGACTATGTTCTGATCGGTAAGGAAAGACATGATGTGGGACGCCCAAACGATCAAGGATATCCTATCAGAGGTATTATAAAAGGCGACTTTCTTTATCTGATAAATTTTGAAACCAGTCGCTGGCCGGCGGGAAATCCAGAAACAGGATATATGAATGTAGACGGCAGCCCGACAAAAACAGAAGTATTAAAAGCGCGCCGGAATCCCGAAACGGAGAGCTACTGGCAGCTTTCTTTCGGTAAACGGCAGGAAGAGGAACTGTATAATATCGCAGAAGACCGGGAATGTATGGCAAATTTGGCAGAAGATGCTAATTACAATGTATTGAAAAAACAAATGCGGAGCGAACTTCTACAAAAGCTGACAGAACAGCAGGATCCAAGGATGCTTGGTCAGGGGGATATATTTGACTCATATCCGTATATGGGATCTGCCCGAGATGCATGGAATCGTATAAAAAAAGGTGAAAGTGTTCCGGCACGCTCAATAAACAAGTCAGATTTTGAACCGGAAGCATCCGGATTGAAAGTTAACTTTTGAATTAAAATATAAATAATATCATGAAACATTTATCTGGAATAATTTTTCTCTCCATTAGTTCAGGAGTTTTAGGCGGATGCAAACAACATCAGAAAGAAATGATAAAACCGCCTAATATACTTTTTGTAATCAATGACGATCAGACGTATATACACACAGGATTTGCTGGAAGCAAGTTTGTCCACACCCCTGGTTTTGACAGAGTAGCAGCCAACGGAATCTATTTTACCAATTGTTATGCCGGATCACCGGGAAGCGCGCCATCCCGGAGTACATTGGTAACGGGGCGTCATCATTGGCAAAATAAACAGGCAGGACAGCATGCTTCGTCCTGGATGAAAGAATTCATTCCCTTTGTTGATCTTCTCAAAGCAAATGGTTACCACACCGGATTTACCGGAAAAGGAGTTGACCCTTTCCGCTACGCCCAGAATGAGAAAGATTCACTATGGAGAAAAGAGAATGCAGCCGGACATGCCTACAATAAATACCGATACACAAAAAACGATTCGTCGGATCCGAGAACTGCAGGAGGGATTGGATTGATAGACTATTTTAGTAACTTCCATGATTTCATGCAACAACGCAAACCGGACCAACCTTTCTATTTCTGGTACGGTTCAACCGAACCCCACCGGGCTTATGAAAAAGGCTCATGGAAGCGTAATGGAAAAGAACTTGTTCAGGTTGATGTACCCGGTTTTTTTCCCGATACAGATGAGATAAAGGGAGATATGCTTGATTATGCCGTAGAGATAGAATGGGCAGACTCTCATCTTTATAAAATGCTGAATTACCTAGACTCCATCGGTGAACTTGACAATACGGTCGTTATGGTAACGGCCGATAATGGCATGCCTTTTCCGCGTGCAAAAGCAAACTGCTTCGAATATGGTGTACATGTGCCCCTGGCAATCAGTTACCCGAAAGGGTTTCCGGGTAAACGGCGGGTGGACGATTTGGTAGGTTTTGTAGATATCGCGCCAACCATTCTAGAACTTGCGGGAGTGGAACCTGATGGAATGCTTCCTATTTCAGGGCGAAGCATTGTGAATATTCTCCGGTCCGAAAAAAATGGCATTGTGGATGAAACCAGGAAATATGTATTTATGGGCCGTGAGCGGCACTCCTCTTCCCGTTGGGAAAACCTTGGATATCCGCAGCGCGCCATACGTAGCAGGGAACACCTCTTTATCTGGAATATAAAACCAGAACGTTGGCCTGCCGGTGCACCTCAGGCAATCAATAATGAAACGGGGAAAGTTTACCCGATGTACGGCATCGATGAAAAAGGTATTCATCATTCCGGATGGGCATTTACTGATGTTGATGATGCACCGTCAAAGTCATTTCTGATCGAGAATTATAAAGATCCTGTCATACACCCCTATTTCTGCATGGCATATGATAAACGTCCTGAATTCGAATTGTATAATGTGAACGACGATCCATTTTGTTTACATAACTTAGCCGGTAACGCTAATTATGTATCAGTCGAAAAAGAACTCAAAACAGCTTTGCAAAATGAAATGGAGCGTTCAGGTGATCCTCGTATGATCGGTCCTGATAAGGAGATATTCGAAACTTACATCCGTTATAGTCCGATTCGGATATTCCCTAAACCGGATTGGGAAAAATGAGAATTTATAAGGAATCACATTTGAAAACCCCTAAATCTTTAGTTTAGAGAATGAAAAATGCAGGGTAGCATAGGCTACCCTTGGCTTTCGATATACTTTCTGATAGTCTCCTGGCTGACATTTCCGGGGATGACCGACCTCGTGTCCTAAAAAGCAATGGCAGGAAGAAGCAGGAAAAGAGAGAAAGTATTAGTATCTCCGAAGCCGCTAAGTCTTTAGCTTAGCGGTAGTTCACATAATGCATATCCCCACAATTTCCTATTTTTCTTTTTTTACCCCGTTGTGGAACACAACGGGAGAGTGGACTTTTTGCGCTCCTTTTTTTTCTCTCTCTTTTACCTACCGGCATCCTCATATTGTATGCCCTTACTGAGTTATCAACCTTATCTATACGGCAAAGGATGTTTCGTAGCCTGTAGCTCCTTCAAGGCAAACCCTACGGGTATGGGCTGAAATCTCCACACCTGCGGGTAGTATTTAATCCCATAGCCTTGTATAAGCTGTCTACAAAACTAAAAACGCCTATAGATAAGGTTGATAACTCAGTAAGGGCATAAGTTTTTAAAAAAAGTCTGCCGTTAGAAGAGAGAACGAAAAAAGTGAATATAGATAGGTTTCAAATCTAGACGAGCATTAATCTTTAAAACAATAATAATATGATTTCAAAAGAGTTTCAAGCGCATTATGACAGGCTTTGTTATAGCCGAAGTAGGGAAAATGTATTCTGTGATTTTTTAGATGTAAGCCTCTATTGTCTATCTGCAGGTATGTTGTCAGAGGATTATTTGAGGGTAGAGAAACAATATACAAAGGAAGAAATGCCTCTTTTCTTTGAAATGCTCCATATTATTGCCGATGCTTCGGAAGACTTCGAGGATGCTTTAGGGGGCGTGTTCATGCAATTTATTTCAAATGGCCACAACGGACAATTTTTCACTGACAATCATATAGGAAGAATGATGGCTTTCGCTGTCAGATGTGACGAGCTAACACCCGAACAGTCCGTTTGTGATCCAACTTGTGGTTCAGGTACATTGTTATTGGCAGCCGCAAAGACATGTGCAGATAAAAATCAGGGCAGGAGACCTAGATGCTTTGGTTCTGATATTGATATTATATGCGTGAAAATGGCAGTTGTCAATATGTTAATGAACTCAATTCCCGGTGAAATTGCATGGATGAATGCTCTCACTATGGAGCACTGGAGAAGTTATTGCATAGATCTGATACTGATTGGTGGAATATGGTTTCCATCTTTGAAGGTGAAAGGTGCAGGAGAAACTTGTTTTATTAAGCGCCTGGAACAAACGTTTGAAAAAAGCCCTGAAATAAAAGAGCAAATCACTGAAAAAGCAAGACCGTTACAGTTGTCTTTGAACTTCTAAAGTAAAAGCCTCTATAATCCTTAAACGGTTACGGAGGCTTTTATATTTCCCAATTTTTTCGATTGTGAAAGTCATTGTCCTAACAGAACATTAACAGCAAAATTCACAGTGATTGTCGTGCCTGATCCCATCTTGTATGTCCATATCACTGATGAAATGTTAGACGAACGAGCCTCAACGCATCTATATTTAAACCGTATATTTTATTCATGTTCTTCATTTTTATTTTCATTATTATTAGGTTGATTGGGTACTGTTGCCCAATACTTTTTCAGTCCGTTAGATATAGCTTGGGTGTGAGTGGCTGATTTTGTTCTACCTCTTAGACTTTGGCTAATCTTTTGTTTGGTTGTATCATTCAGTTGTCGATACTGTCTTTTGTAGTTGTTATTATCCATAGTTTATTTGTTTTATACATATATAAATATGTGGTTTAGTAGGAAAGTAAAGTCTAATAGGCTGAATTTTCAAAAAAATATCTGGAAAATTTTTGATGGATGGCTAACAGCTAGGTCTTTATCACACCTACTAAAATAGTACTTTCTGAATCTCGGATTACGGCGTTAAATTGTTGTATATTAATTTATTATAGTTGTATTTTATAGGTGTACTGATATTTTTGTCCTTATTACTATACTTGCTAAATACTCTCTATAATTTTGCTAATTTGTGGCGTTGATTGCAGATAATCTACTATTTCTAGAAAATCATTCCAAAGGTTCAATATTTCATCCGTTAAGGGTACTTGATTAGAGCTCCATGAATCATTGATTTATGGAGTTTTATTTTTTTAGGCATCTTCTTGTTTCTCTACTCTTTACATTCCACACCGCTATGCTTTAAACTCTTTATTGATAGGTACTTCCGGGTGGTATGGGCAGCAATGCGAGGCGTAGAAGGCAGATAAACTTGCATTTACCCTATTCTTTTTGTTGATTTGCTTAAAGGAAAATGCCCGGATGCCCGGTTCAAAACTTTATTTTCCAATTACGGGCTGTCCGTTTTCCAACTGCGGGCTGCCGGGCCTCCACATGGAAACTGTCGGGCCTGCAATTGAAGGACAAAGATTTGTCGGTACCAAAATGGGAAAATGCATCAGGCCAAAGCATGTTTTGCCTTGGGCATTACTTCATTTTTCCCTTTATTCCGGGCGAATGATTAAGCAGCTTTCCGTAAAAGCCTTATATTTGCAGTATAAATCATCATCATCTATGTACTTAAAGAAAATTATGGCTGCAACCCTTGCCCTTACTGCGCTTGCCGGGCAGGCACAGGAGAAACCTTTCAACATCATTCCCGAACCGGTGGAAATTACCGTGACCGGACAGGGAGAGTTTCAAATCCAACGTAATACGATGATTCGTGTGTCGGAGCCTGCATTGGCATCCTCGGCTACGTATCTGGCGGATTATATGGACCGTTATCTCGGCATACCGCTGCAAACGGAAATTCCTAAGACGGGTAAATCCCGGAGGAAAGGGAATCCTGCGGTAGAAGCAATCACTCTGAAACCTGGTGAACCAGCTTGTATCGTTCTAATTAACCGGAAGAACGGAGAGGTTTCCGGTAGTTATCAGTTGGAGATTATTCCGGCGGAGGGCATACGCATTGAAGGAAATGACGAAGCAGGTGTTTTCTATGGTGTGCAGACACTGATACAATTGCTGCCTACCCGTGCCGGAGTGTTGCCTATCCTTCCGGCTGTGAAGGTGAATGACTATCCCCGCTTTGCCTATCGGGGCATGCATCTCGATGTGGTGCGCCATTTCTTTCCGGTATCATTCATTAAGAAGTATATCGATTATCTTGCACTGCATAAACTCAACTATTTCCACTGGCATCTGACAGACGACCAAGCCTGGCGTGTTGAAATGAAATGCCGACCGGAACTGACAGAGAAAGGTTCCGTCCGTGAAGGGGAAATCCTCGGACTTTATCCGGGAAAATACCAACCGTTGCCTTATGGCGGATATTATACCCATGAAGATGTGCGCGAGATAGTGCGCTATGCTGCCGAACGTCACATCACGGTGATACCCGAAATAGATATTCCCGGTCACTGCATGGCTGTCCTTGCCACCTATCCGCAATTCAGTACTACGCCGGATGAGCCGAAGAAAGCGGCACTGACGTGGGGTATCTTTAATAAATTCAATAACGTGCTGGCGCCCAAACCGGAAGTTTTCGACTTTCTGAAAGATGTGTTTTCTGAATTGTGTGACTTGTTCCCCGGCCAATATATCCATGTGGGCGGGGACGAATGTGCCAAGCGTTGGTGGCAGGAGTCGGAAGAAACACAGCAATTCATGCGTGAACATGGACTGAAAGATGAGAAGACATTGCAAAGTTACTTCGTTCATTATGTGCAAGATGTGGTGAACGGTAAAGGAAAGACGCTTATCGGTTGGGATGAAATCCTTGAAGGAGGTATTTCGGAAGATTGCATCGTGATGAACTGGCGCCGTCCGGAATTTGGAAAGAAGGCGTTGAAGACGAATCACCGCACAATATTCACTTGCTCTGCCTGGTCGTACTTCAATCTGAAAGAGAGCCGTACCCAAGCGGAAATCGGTCCGCGTGGTTCGTTGCCTCTGGAGAAAGTATATGGTTTTCAGATTGTGCCCGATTCGCTGACTGCGCAACAACAAAAACTTGTCTGGGGAGCACAGGGGTGCTTGTGGACTGAATACATCCCTACTACCTGGAAAGCAGAGTTTGCCGTTTTCCCACGTATGTCGGCACTGGCGGAAAATGTCTGGTCGCCTTTGGAGAAGAAGAACTGGGAGAACTTCTCCCGTAAAGTAGAGACGCAGTATGAACGTTATGAACTTTGGGGGGCGCGCTATTCCGAAGCATTCTTCCGTACGCAAGACGTGGAACGAAAAAGATAACAGAAAAAGCTGTCGGTATGCAGTACTTTTCTTTTTTTTGCATTTAATAGAAAAAACGCTATACAAATCATTATGAAGTACTTGCTTTGTTTCCTTGTAGGGGTGTTATTAACTACCTCTCTGTACGCCCAAAGTGCAGGTGATAAAAGGTCCTCTTTTTCTGTTCATGCCGGACCGTCATGGTATTTGGGACAATTGATGGGAATCACCGACAGATCGGATGCCTATCGCAGTGATTTACGAAAAGGAGTGGCTTGGGATGTCAGCTATCTGGCACAAGTTGCCGGTCGGAAGTTGAAGTTCGGGGTGGGAGTGCTGTATCAGGGAAGTTCCTATAAAAATACGCACGACACCGGGGCGGATAAGATTCTGATGCACTACATGGCGCCGCAGATATCTTTGACGATGGTGAAGAAACATTATCAACTTCAGTTGGCAGGTGGAATAGGCTATCAGTTCTATAAGGATAAAAGTAAGGTGTATGGCAAGCCGCGGGATGTTTCGATGGATAAACTTGCAGGTAACCTGGCCCTCTCGGGCGAGTATTTCCTGACGAGCCACTGGGGAGCTTCGGCCCGCCTGAACTGGCTGGCATCCAGCACAGAAACTTATTCGGTGAAGTATCACGATGAGAAGTGGAATGTGGAAAATCCGAAAACCGGTACCGGTTATTTCGGTCAGTTATCTTTAGTCTTCGGTTTAAACTATCATTTTTGAGCGCTATGAAAAAGTTGTTATTTCTGTTCCTGCTGATTTGTTGCTGTGCCTGTGAAGAAGATAGAAGTGTAGACCCGACATTGATGCCGGAAGCTACAACTACAGGTGAAAATACATTGGGTTGTCTGATAGACGGTTGGGTATATACCAGTGGGCGGTATGGAATACCATTTGCTCGTTTTTATGATGATGAGGAAAATCATTATGTTGCAATTGATGCGGAAGTCGGTATCTTTAGTGGTTTGCATCTGGTGATTGTGAATCCCCGACAAGGAGCTAGTTGTACTTACATAGATGCTGTTTTTGATAGAGAAGATTTGGAAGATGGTGAAGCCTATATTACTCGTATGGATGGAACCATTATCAGTGGCACATTTAGTGGTGGGAGTATCAAAGAGGGGCGTTTTGATATAAAATATCGTGAGAAACCCGAAGGTGGAGAAGCGGTATATTGATATAAAAACTGCCCCTGAAGGAATTTCTTCCAAGGGGCAGTCTTTTTCACTTCGTCTTCTCTCAAGTCTTATAAAGCCTTTCGGTTGCTGATAACCCGTACAGCAGCGGTGTACTGTTGACAGGGAACAGACACATGAATGCCGTTGCCTTTGTCTTCAGTTGAAGCGTTGATGTAAGCTGACTTTAACAGCTGCTTCACGCTTTCCACTTCCCAGGGACTACCTGCGAAAACGTTAATCTGAGAAATCTTTCTACTTGTAATCATGTGCTTTAAATCTTTTAGTTGTACTTTCCGGTCGCAAATGTAAGCGGTTTGCGGGAAACAGAATAACTCAAATTGATCAAAAAGTAACATAAAAGGTGCAAACGATTTAGAAGTAGCCTATTCCTTCTATTTTTTCCTTTATTTTGTATCGTTCTTCCGGATTTCCACACGACGGATCTTTCCACTGATGGTTTTCGGTAGTTCGTCTACAAATTCAATCACACGTGGGTACTTGTAAGGAGCCGTCACTTTTTTTACATGATTTTGCAATTCCTTGATAAGCTCTTCACCCTCTTTCCCTTTATATTCTTTAGCCAGTACGATGGTAGCTTTCACTACCTGACCGCGGATTTCATCGGGTACGCCTGTGATGGCACATTCTATTACAGCGGGATGCGTCATCAAGGCACTTTCCACTTCGAATGGGCCGATACGATAACCGGAGCTCTTGATCACATCGTCTGCACGGCCTACAAACCAAAGATAACCGTCTTCATCTTTCCAGGCAACGTCTCCCGTATAGTAGATACCATTATTCCAAGCTTCGTGTGTACGTTCCGGATCACGGTAGTACTCTTTAAACAATCCCAACGGCTTGCCTTTATCCGTACGAATTACGATTTGTCCCTGTTCGCCGGCTTCCACAGAACGACCGTCGTTGTCTATCAGGTCTACATCATATTGCGGATTGGGCAATCCCATGCTACCCGGTTTCGGTTCCATCCAAGGCATAGTGGCGATGGTCAGGGTGGTTTCTGTTTGTCCGAATCCTTCCATCAGTTTGATACCAGTCAGTTTCTTGAAGGTTTCGAATACAGCAGGGTTCAGTGCTTCACCGGCAATTGTACAATATTGCAGGGACGAGAGGTTGTACTTCGTCAGGTCTTCGTGAATGAGGAAACGGAAGATGGTGGGAGGGGCACAAAGAGAGGTTACATGATAATCTTGTATCTTCTCCAGAATGGCGGCAGGAGTAAACTTTTCGTGATCATATACGAATATATTTGCTCCGGCAATCCATTGTCCGTAAAGTTTGCCCCATACAGCCTTTCCCCAGCCGGTATCGGCAATGGTAAGGTGCAGGCTATTTTCCGTCAGATTGTGCCAGAAACTACCGGTGACAATGTGTCCCAGCGGATAAGTGAAGTCATGGGCAACCATTTTCGGCTCACCTGTGGTTCCGCTGGTGAAGTACATCAACGAAATGTCTTCATTCGTATTCGGATGTTCCGGTTTCACGAAAGGTGCAGCATTCTCGATGCCTTTGTGGAAATCATCGAATCCTTCAGCTACTTCAGGTCCTACGCTGACGAGTTTCTTCACGCTGGGTGAATCTGGCATGGCAGCTGTGATATGCTCCGTGATAACCGATTCGCCAGCACAAACAATCATTTTGATATCCGCAGCATTGCAGCGATATACAATATCTTTTTTGGTCAGCAAGTGAGTGGCAGGAATAACGACAGCACCGAGTTTATGCAAAGCTATAATGCTGAACCAGAATTCAAAACGACGTTTCAATATCAACATTACCATGTCACCATGACCGATGCCGAGGCTTTGGAAATACGAAGCTGTCATGTCCGTATAGCGTTTCATGTCGGCAAACGTAAACTGGTGGTGTTCACCCTTATCATTAGTCCATAACAATGCTGGTTTGTCTGGTTGTTCGGCAGCCCAGGCATCTACTACGTCGTAGCCGAAGTTGAAGTTTTCCGGTACGTTTATTTTAAAATTCTTGATAAAGTCCTCTTGTGAAGTGAAAGAGGTTTGCGATAAAAATCTTTCTACCATAATTACATTATTATTGCCAGGAATCGTACCGTCTTTCCATCCAGCGCTTTCATGCCATGTGGCAGCTTGGAGTTGAAGTAAAGGCTGTCCCCTTCGTTTAGTATAAGTTCTTTGCCGTCGATGTTGACCATCATGCGCCCTTCCAGTACGAGGCTGAATTCTTGTCCGGCGTGGCTGTTGTAGTGTATCGGTTCGCTATCCGGTTTCGGTTCTACGGTCACGACGAACGGATCGGCGCTACGATTCATGAAGCCTGCGGCAAGCGATTGGTATTTGTAGGCTTTGGTGCGTTCAATACTGGTTCCTTTTCCGGCACGGGTTAGGAAATAGGAGCTCATCTTCGGTTCTTCGCCGAACATCAGTGCATCCAACGAAACTCCGTATCTGCGCGCAATCTTTTGCAGCATGCTGACGGAAATATCAAACTCTCCCGATTCTGCGAGACGGTATTCTTCGGCAGAAATATCACATTCGCGTGCAATGTCTTCGGCTGTCAGTTCCAGTACATCACGAAGGCCACGGAGGCGTTCGGCAATTTGCTTAATTTGTTCGTCCATGTGGTTGTTTATTTAATGAATTAATATTGTGGCATTATCAATGATAATGGTTGCTGTATAATTGATACTATCTGTCATTCTGAGCGTAGTCTGCGGACTATCGGCGCATTAGTCACATCAGCAGATCGTCACACGCTTTTCTTCAGGGCGTTGATGATGGCTGAGGTGTAGCCTCCATGTTCCAGCTCGTTGATGCCCCGGATGGTGATGCCGCCGGGGGTGCATACTTTATCAATTTCTACGCTGGGGTGCGTGTCGTTGTTCAGTATCAGCTCGGCTGCTCCTTTCACGGTTTGCGCCACCATGCGCATGCCGTCCTGGGGGTAGATGCCCATTTCGATGCCGGCTTGCATGGCTGCCTGGATGTACTTCAGTACGTATGCGATGCCGCAGGAAGTCATGGAAGTGGCGGCGGCGAATTTTTCTTCGGGGATGAGCAAGGCAAGGCCCATCTGGTTGAAGATGTCCAGCATCAGTTGTTCCTGCTCCGGGGTGGCGTTGCGGCTGGCGATGAGTGTCATGCTCTCCATTTCGCTGACGGCGGTGTTGGGGATGATGCGGAACATGGTCATTTCCTTGTCGGCCACGTTCTGTGCCAGTTCTTCGAAAGAGATGCCGGCGGCAACGGAGATAAGTATTTGTTTGCTTTTCAGCTTCAGCTCGCGCAGCACGGGCTTGATGAGCCAGGGCTTCACGGCGAGTATGATGAATTCGGCGCCGGTGACGGCTTCCTGATTGTCGTGAGTGGTCTGCAAGGCGGGGAACTCGGCTTTCAGCTTGTCCAGTTTGCCTTGCGAGGGGTTAGAAACGATGATATCGCTGGCGGGAATGATGCTTCCCTTTGCCAGTCCGCGGGCGATGGAGCCGCCCATGTTTCCGGCTCCGATGATTGCTGTTTTCATATCATTCTGTTATTAAAAGGGTTGACGATGGGCAAAGGTAGATATTTTTTTCGTCTATCGGCTTATTTGCTTTCTTCTTTTTCATCCATTCCCTTCACTGCGTTGCGATAATCGGCGGGTGACATGTTGTATTCCTTCTGGAAGAGGCGGTAGAAGTGGCGCACGGTGCCGAAGCCGGATTCTTGGGCCACGGTGGCGATTTTGATGTAGTCCGAGGTTTCAAGCAGGAAGAGGGCGTGCTCCAGGCGCAGGCGGTTGATGTATTCGGTGGGTGACAGCTGCACTGCTTCCTGGGTGGCGGCGTTCAGCTCGGTGGCGGAGAGGGCGAGGCGGGTGCTGAGGTCGGCGGGCTTGAGGTCGGGGCTGAGGTAGGGCTTTTCTTCCTGCATCAGGGTCTGCAGGGCGTCGAAGTGCTTTTGCAGGTCGTCGAGGTGCTTTTGCGGTGCGTCTTGGCGGTTCAGCTTTTCTTCGGTTTCTTTGAGCCACTGGGGCAGCTGGTTGTGGGTGCGGGGGGAGTAGAGGGCGTGTTGTTGCTTTATGAGGCGAGCCATCTGGATGTTGCGGCGCTTCACCTGGCGCAGGTAGAGGTAGATGATGAGGGCGGTGATGCAGATGGCCAGTGCGAGGATGGCGAGCAGGGCGATGCGGGTGTGGAGGCGGCTGATGGTGCTTTGCTGGCGGCTGATTTGCAGGCGCTGCTCACGGGTGTGGCTGATGGCGGCGAGTTGGAGGGCGTCGCTGTGGCTGGTGCGGGCGTCGATGCTGTCCTGCAGGGTCTGGCTGCGGCGTTGCCAGAGGAGGGCTTCGGCGGGGTGGCGGAGGGCTTGGCAGGCTTCGGAGAGCTGGCGGCAGACGGCGGCGTTGGCGGGGCTGATGCTGTCGGGGGCTTGCTGGTGGCGTTGGCGGATGGCGGCGAGCAGGGGGAGGGCCTGGGCGTAGTGGCGGGTTTCAAGGTAGTACTCGGCCAGGTGGGTTTGGGCGTCGGCGGCGGCTTCGGGGTCGGTGTTATCGGCGGCGTTTTTGAGGCGTTGCACCCATTGTTGTTCTTGGGCGGTGCGGGCGGTGGCGTGGCAGAGGCGGGCCATCTGGTGGCAGAGGAGGTTGTGATTTTGGCTGAGGGTCCACTGGGGGATGCCGTCGGGACGCTGGGGGGTGAGGACGAGGGTGTCGAGTCCGGCGGTGAACTGCTGCATGCGCCGGGCCAGAGTGTCGGCGGCGTTGAGGTTGCGGTCCTGCAGGGCGTAGTCGAGGTTGTGGCTGTAGATGTTGAAGAGGTTGTTGAGGGCTCGGGCTATGTAGGCGTTGCTGCGGATGCGGGCGTCGAGGGTCTGCCAGGCGAGCCGGGTGGCAAGTCGGGCGGTTTCGTTGCGGTTCAGGGTGTCGCCGTAGGTGTGGTACACTTGGCTCATGCACCAGTAGACGTCTTGTTTGGCTCGTTCGGGCAGGGCGTCGCGGTCCACGCGGAGCAGGAGGAGGTTGGCGTAGTGCATGGCGCTGTCCAGGCGTTGGTTTTGGTGGTGCAGGAGCATGATGGTTTTGCAGAGGTTGAGGTAGTATTGCGAGCTATGTTGCACGCTGTCGGTATTGAGGGCGTTGCGGTAGGCTTCGGCGGCTTGCAGGTATTTTTTTTGGTGCATGAGGATGCTTCCTTCCACCCATTCCAGTTTGAAGAGGGGGCCTTGGCCGTTGAGGCGGAGCTGGTGGAGTTTCCGGAGGGCATCGTCGGCCGACTGGGGGCTTTGGAGGGCTTGGCGGTCGATGCGCATCAGGGTGTCAGCGGTGTAGAGTTGCCGGGCGCTGGGGGCGGGGGGCTGTTGCCGGTGGCAGGCGGTGGGGAGCAGCAGGGCGGCGAGCAGTGCGAGGAGGAGGGCGAGGTGGCGGATAATAGTTGTCTTTGTCATGATGGTTGTCGCTTTATTCTGGCGGCAAAGGTAAGGAAAAAGAATGATTAATGCGGAAGGTGAAGGGAGGAATTCGCAAATTCAACTTCCCCGCAGGGGGGAGGGAGTTGAATTTCCGGGGAAGAGGGATTTCCTTTTTCCTGTTTGAAGGGATTTCCCTTCTCAGGGAAGAGAGTTGAGCGTTGATTCTCGGTCGGGGCGGGGTTTATTGACCGGTGATGTCTTCATCCACTCCGGGAGTCCAGCTGGTGATGGTGGTGCTGATGCCGTCGATGCCGAAGCTGAGGGTAGCGTTGAGCTGGGCGGGCTGCTGGGCGGGGCCGGTGTTGAAGCCGGTGAGCAGGGGGGTGACGTCGGCTTCGTAGACGTAGGGGGCGGCGGCGGGGTCACGGTAGGTGAGCGTGAGGCGGAGGCGTTGGCTGGTGGCGGGGTCGGTGCCCAGCAGGCGGAAGGCGAGGCTGAAGGTGCCGTCGGCGGAGAGGGTGAAGGGGGCGGAGAGGTGGTAGGAGACGGTGTTACCGGCTGCGGCACCGGAAACTGCTGCATCGGAAGAGGCACTGGAGGCTGCCGTGGTGGTTCCGGCAAAGGGCTGGTTGATGCCGCGCTCGTTGCTGAGACCGTAGAGGGTGGCTTGGAGGGTACTGACGGCGGCGGGGTCCAGTCCTTGGAGGAGGCCGATGATGAGGACTTCACGGGTCAGGGGGTGGAGGGTGAGGTTGGCGATGGCGGTGGCGTCTCGGGCGATGTCGATGGTGGCGGTGGCACCGCTGATGGGGGGCAGGCTGATGAGGGAGCCGTCGGCTGCGGGGCTGATGCGGAGGAGGCCGCTGCTGGTTTCAGCTTCGTCTCTGCTTACAGCTTCGTCTCTGCCTGCGGCCTCGGCTCTGCCATTGGCCAGGGGGCGTGCGGGCACCACTTCCAGGGCGTCGGGCAAGGTTTCGCCGGTGGGGTGGCTGATGACGGTGATAGCGTAGTGTCCTGCTTCGACGTCGATGGGGGTGGAGGATTGCAGGGTGTAGGGGGTGCCGGCGGCGGAGGCGAGGATGGCGTTGCCGGTGTAGCCTTGGGGCAGTTCATCGATGACGACGACGGCTTGACCGGGGTTCTGGATGGGGATGCCATCGGGGTTGAGGCTGGGGTGGTAGTATTCGTCGGCGTCCTTGCGGCTGCATGAGCCGAGGACGGGGAGCAGGGCGATGGCTGCGACTATAAGCAGAATGTTTCGGAGGCTGCCGCCGTTGTTATGGATATTCTTATTCTCTTTCATTGTCTTCATTATTATTGTAATTCTTCATTTTTCATTCTTCATTCTTCATTCTTCATTTAAAACCCGTATGCCACGGATACTTCGGCTTGCGTCAGTCCCAGTGTGTTTCCGTTTTGGTGGCTGATGAAGCGGTTTCGGGCGGCGGGGGCGTACCATTGGTATCGGTTGTAGTCCTGGTGGATGTATCCGGCGCCGAGGGCTGCGTCGAGGGTGAGGTGGCGGGTGAGGCAGAAGGTGTATCCCAGGGTGATGCCGGCGGTGAGGAGGGTGCCTTCTCGGCCGGTGGCGTGTTCGTTTCGCAGGAAGTCGAACTTGAGGTAGCGGACGTTGAGGGCGAGGTAGGGGCCGTGGTGGGGGAGGCCGTTGCCGCCGCTGCCGCCGCCATTGTTGTCACCGTTGCCGCTTAGCCGGCGGGTGTCCACGCTGCGGTAGAGGGCGTTGAAGTATCGGCGCACTTCGGCTCCGGCGCCGCTGACGGCGAAACGGGGGGCTGACTGCCAGCCGTCGGCGGGGGCGGACTTGAGGGCGATGGAGCCGTCGATGCCAGCTTGCCAACGTGTGCCCCAGCGGAGGTCGATGCCCAGGGAGGCGGAGCTGCAGGCCCAGGCCAGGAGGTTGGTGCGCAGGCCGGGGCGAAGAGTGGAGTGGCGGCCGGCCGGGTTTTCCGCTTGCGCTGCGGGCTGTGCTTGCGTTGCGGATTGTGCTTGCGTCCGTGCGGCGTTGTCTTGCGCGTGCATGGCGTTGCTTCCCGCCAGCACGAGGGCGGCGAGGAGGAGGGTTCGGATTGCGATAGGTTTCATTTTCATGGTTACTGTTGTTATTGTTACTATCAATATCGTTGTTGCTGTTGTCATTATCATTTCCATTGACAGCTGTGGAGAATACGCGTCGTCCCCCGCCTTCAGGCTCCCCGTCTTTGTGATGGCGGTGGAGGTGATGGCGGGGGACGGAAAACGGTGTGGTCGCTATTTTTTTAGGGGGGCTTCGGGGATGCAAATTCAACTCCCCTGTCAGCTTCGCTGCCACCCTCTCTATAAACTTTAGGGGGAGTTTGGGCTATCCCTGCTTTCTTTGCAGTTTTCTATTGATTACTTTCATTCTTTCCTTTCCTTCGGACTGTTCTTCCTTTCCTTCTCTTCACAGAAACTTCTTCAGCTGTTCCGGGTTTCGGCGGGTGTCCCACACGAAGGCGAGACGTGTCCACTTGATTACCATTGCTGCATTTCTCGGTTGAGTTCTTCGTCGGTCAGGGTGAGGCCTTGGGCGTCTTGCTGGGCGGCGGTGTCCATGAGTTCGCGCAGCAGGGTGGCGGGCAGGGTGTAGGCCTCGTCGTCGGTGGTGAGGATGGTGCGGGCCATGGCGGCGCGGCGGGCTTCGTTGAATTCCATTGTTTTCATAAGTCGGTTCTCCTTTCTTCTATCGGTTACTTTCATTCTTTCCTTTCCTCCGTCATTCTGAGCTTGTCGAAGAATCTCTTCCCTTTGCGTTTCCGGGGGGAGTAGATGCTTCGGCTTCGCTCAGCATGACGGATGGATTTCATTCTTTCATTCCTTCATTTCCGAAGGATAACACGCACAAAGATAGTAATGTTTTCCGTATTCTCCAAGATGTCAAAGAGCGAGTTTTGGGGGGAGTTTGGGCTACTCGGGGGCCGTGGGGGCGACGTATCTCTTGATTTCCTTGAAGGTGTAGCCGGCGAAGTCCTTGCCTGCCGCATTCCAGTCGAAGGGGTCGCTGGTGAGGACGCCTGTGCTGCTGCCGTCGCCCGTGAAGATTTTCTGCTCGGGGTTGAGGGTGAGGGTGATGTTGGTGGTGGTTACATACTGGAAGACATAGCTGCCCCAGGCGGTGAGGGGGGTGCCGAAGGTGAGGGAGGTGAGGCTCGTGCAGTTGTAGAAGGTGTAGCCTTCCGCAGTTTCCAGCTTGGGCAGGGTGACGGAGGTGAGGCTTGAGCAGTCGCTGAAGGTGCTTCTTCCCGCAGTTTCCAGCTTGGGCAGGGTGGCGGAGGTGAGGTTCGTGCAGTTGTAGAAGGTGTAGCCTTCCGCAGTTTCCAGCTTGGGCAGGCTGACGGAGGTGAGGCTCGTGCAGTCGCTGAAGGTGCCGCCTCCCGCAGTTGTCAGCTTGGGCAGGCTGACGGAGGTGAGGTTCGTGCAGCCGTTGAAGGTGTTGCTTTCCGCAGTTGTCAGCTTGGGCAGGCTGACGGAGGTGAGGTTCGTGCAGCCGTTGAAGGTGTTGCTTTCCGCAGTTGTCAGC
>CDZG01051594.1_pt1 | contig 28355 bp, 24 predicted proteins | sample 557741 | NCBI WGS metagenome assembly CDZG01 (sample SAMEA3182086, study PRJEB8094) | gut metagenome | biome: human; feature: gut; material: Stool; isolation source: human stools | place: Canada | collected 2013-01-21
ACCGAACTGGTTGATTTCGTTTATCGCCGTCACAAGAAATTCCATCTTCTCGGCATGGCAAAGATGGGCAACACCAAGTATATGACTACTAATTGGGGGGAGTTGTCCGCCAAAGCCATAATCACCAAACTTAAAGCTAAGAAGGAAGTGAAATACAGCAGGCACTACCGCTGTCATTATGCCGAAATTGAAGTTGTGCTTGGAAAACGTGCTGTCAGATTGTTCTTTTGCAAGAGGGGCAAAAAGGAAGCGTGGAAAGTGCTTCTTACAACAGACTTGAAACTCCGTTTTATGCGTGCATACGAGATATATGCCATGCGTTGGAGCATAGAAGTATTCTTTTCAGACAGTAAGCGTCTACTTGGACTTGCAGATTGCTCGTCACGAAACTTTTCGGCCCATATAGCGCATGTTTCATTGGTCATGATACGCTACAACATACTTGCCTCAATAAAAAGAACACTCGACTATGACACTATAGGAGGATTGTTCGGTGACATGTATCTCGGAGTACACGAACTGACGGTGATTGAAAAGATATGGGCAATCATAATAGAGGTGGTAGCCGTCGTTTCAGAACTCATTGGTGCAGACTCCGATGAACTAACCATCCAAATTATTGAGAATGACAAGAGATTGGCTGCACTTAGAGAGTATGCTCAAACGGCTTGAATTCCAAATCCGAAACTTGAGTAATAGATATTATGGCTTGGATAATAGAAGAGAATAAGCTGGATACTCAGCAACGTGATTTTCTTGACAATGTGGACATAAACCGTAAGAATATTTGGATTAAAGGATTTGCAGGTTCTGGAAAATCTATTTTACTTGCATATACAGCAAAAAAAGTCCGTGCAAAATCACCATCTGCAAGCATTTTATTGATTGTATTCACACAATCATTGGTTGAAATGTTTAAATCTGCATTTAAGGAAATCGGATTGAACATTACCGTAGAAACTTACTTTAGGTTTATGAAAGGTAATAGCTATTATGACTATATTTTGTGCGATGAAGTTCAAGATTTAACACCACGTATCCTTCAAGAGATGAAGAGCCGTGGTAAACATGTTGTTGTAGCAGGTGATTCCAATCAATCGATTTATGATTGTGACCCTCAATGGAAAGAAAAGACCGTGACTCCTTCAGAAATAGGATATTTAATCAATGGAGAGGCTTTTGAATTAGGAATTATCCATCGTTTGTCACGCTCTATTATTGATGCCGTACAACGCTTTCTTCCACGTATGAACATATTTTCAGCGAAAATAGATCTGACAAAAAGCGATACACAAATACGTTTGTGTGAAGCTTCTTCCGAAGAAAAAGAAGTTGCTTACGTGATAGAACAGGCAACAAAGGCTGTGAATGTAGGTGATACAGCTGCTATCTTGATTCCATCTGCTCAAAAAATTGTCCACTTAGTAAATTTAGCTCTCCGCCACACAGGTAAATCTACATGGGAAGGAGCAACCAACCAATACGGGAAAACAGATTTTGGTGCAATGAATACATACCTCAAAGCGAATGGCGTAAAGATACAATATGTAGGAAATGGTTATGGCAGTTTCTCTGAAAATGACCGCCGTATTATCCTTATGACATATCACAGTGCGAAGGGATTGGACTTTGATAATGTTTTTATCCCGTTTGCCAATAACAATTTATATATCAGTCCAGATGAAGGTATGGCTAAAACCTTGTTTATGGTAGCAATGACCAGAGCAAGAAAGAATTTATATATTTCCTATTATGGTTATCCAAGTGATTATCTGGATGCTTTTAGCTCGAACTGTTCGCACATAGATATTTCTACATCGGCAGCAAGTCAACCAACAACTAACAACAATAATAACAACCCTTGGGGGTTCTAAATTTATAGATATAATGGATTATTTAGCAATTATACGTAAAGCGGATTTCGTTGATTTATTCAAGTTTGGTAAATTGAATGTTTATTCGGCAATCAATTTTGATGGAAATATCAAGGCTCATGCAAATGACAATGATTTGTTTGAGAAGCTGACAAAGAACATGAACTTATTCGAATACTCTTTTGAGTATATGGTAATACACTATATTAGCGATAATGGGAATGAACAGCCCTGTTCCGTATTCATTGAAAATGTAAAAGGACTTTATACTTTCGATGAGGAAGCTAAAAAAGAAATGAGTATATCGTTTGATTCTCGAATTAAGCTTCATGTGTCACCTTGGGGTGAGAAATTCAAGACATTGCACAATAATCGTCTAATGTCGCAATCAAAACGAGGTATTGATAATTTATGGGTGATATTTGGTTTGTCAGAAACTGACAGAAAGATGTGTGAATCTATCATCACCGATGATATTGTTTCCGAAGTTTTTGATGAATTGTTTTCTTATAAACGCCCTGTAGGAGAACAATCTATATGGACATATCTTCTACGATATGAACGTCATAGCTTTTATCCTAAAAATACAAAAGGATTTTTTGTGACTATATTCATGTAGCTTGCAATTGGATGGCAAAAAAAGAAATACTGAACGATGTCGCCATTGAAACAACATTGTATAATTTGATAAAGGAAAGCCCTGCAACGGATTTCAAGCCACTCTCACAAATAGCAATAAATTCCAATTTACCATCTCTAACGGACGAGGTCGCTAAATGTCATTTTGCAGTAGCAGCTCCACTATTCTTACTTATGAAAGACAAATTTAGCAATGGATTTTATATTGATATGAAAATTATTAATTATGCCAAAACATTTGGATTTGAATGTTCTGTTGCTGTATATCTTTTGGGGATAACTCTTGGGTATGACAAGACCTATGATGCATATTATGATTTTGTTAAATTACCAATATTTGAATTGCAAGTTGAAAGTCAAGACACTAATAAGTTGGATTATGTGCAAGGATCTAACGAAAAAGAAATCCGTTCGGAAAATAGAAACGAAAATGTTGTAGAAGATTTATCTTCTAAAGATTCAATTGACAGTAAAGGTATATCCACAGATACAAATTTCCAAACAATAGAACAAAAGATTTCTCCTGTTCAGCAAGGGAAACTATTTATCATGGAAAATACCAATAAAAAGTTACCAAAAGCTTGGCTTAGACTAAAGAATAAAAACAACAATGATTTTAAGCCAGCATTTAGCGATGAGGAAATTTCGACTTTGAAAAGTAAAGGCTATAAAATTGCAAGAAGATTCAGTCAGGAAGAAAAGTCGTATATCATTTCACAAGGTTACGAAATTTTATAATTTTATCTTTTATATTAACGGAATGATAGCAAGCGGTTTTGGTCTGCCTAAAGCACAACCTTGCTATCTTTTCGTTAATATCGGTCATAATTCAAGACCTTTGCTTTTTCTAAGCGGCGCAACAATTCTCCGAATGGATGTGGATAATCTATCGAGCTGCCCTTTGAATCGGGTATAATGATTAGGAAATCGTTCTTTTGCTTTAATCTGTTTTAAGACGGTTTTCAACTGTCTGCCCAACTTCTGCGATTTTCTTCTAACTCTCTAATTATCAAATTCTGTCGCGTTAATCTGCTGCAATTCGGTGGATATCCCATAGTTTTTTTGTAAGTTTGCCTGCAAATTAATGTTTAAAATCAAATATCATGGCAAAAACAAATGATGAATTACTGGCCATTCTAAGCCAGTTTGCTTTGGAAGAAAAGGTCGTTTCTGCAGAACCTTTTGGTAATGGACATATCAACGATACGTTAAAAGTCACAACAGATAAAGGTGAGATCAAATATGTATTGCAACGGATCAATCATCTGGTATTTACCAATGTAGAGATGTTACAACATAATATCCATGTCGTGACAACACATATCCGTGAGAAACTGGAAGCGAAAGGGGAAACGGATATCGATCGGAAAGTCCTTACTTTCTTACCTACGAAAGACGGAAAATACTATTATTTTGACGGTGACAGCTATTGGCGTGTTTGTCTTTTCATTCCTCGCAGCAAGAGTTATGAGGAAGTAACGCCGGAATTGTCGTACGAAGCCGGTAAGGCATTCGGTGATTTTCAGCTGATGTTGTCGGACCTGCCGGAAGGATCACTGGGAGAAACGATTCCGAATTTCCATAATATGGAGTTCCGCTTGCAGCAATTCCATGAGGCAGTTGAGGCAAATGCGGCCGGTCGTCTGGAAGAAGTAAAGGATTTGGTTGAAGAGATTGAGAAACGGGCAGAAGCCATGTGTATCCAGGAACGCTTGTATCGGGAAGGAAAGTTGAAGAAACGTACCAACCATTGTGATACGAAAGTAAATAACATGATGTTTGATGCGGATACCGATAAAGTATTGTGTGTGATCGATCTGGATACGGTTATGCCGGGCTTTGTCTTGTCGGATATCGGTGATTTCATCCGTACTGCTGCAAACACTGGTGCTGAAGATGATGAAAATCTGGATCATGTAAACGTAAACCTGCCTATCTTCGAGGCTTATACCCGTGGATATATGGAAAAAGCCAAAGATTTCCTGACTCCGCTTGAAATTAAGATGTTGCCGTATGGCGGCCGTTTGCTGACGTACATGCAGACTGTTCGTTTCTTGACCGATTATCTGAATGGAGATACTTATTATAAGATTCACAGTCCGAAGCATAACTTGATCCGTACGAAAGCTCAGTTCAAGTTGTTGCAGAGCCTGGAAGCACATGCAGAAGAAATGGATGGTTTTATGAACCAGTGGTTATAAACTCTAAACAAAAACAATGATGAATACCAATCAGCCAAAACATCAGATTTCTCCGGTCGCATGGGTTCCGACCGTTTACTTCGCCATGGGTATGCCTTTCGTGGTATTGAACATGGTGACTGCTTTAATGTTTAAAGGACTGGGTATCTCGGATGCCCAGATTGCCTTCTGGACTTCGGTAATTATGTTTCCATGGACGATCAAGCCGTTGTGGAGTCCGTTCCTGGAAATGTTCAAGACCAAAAAGTTCTTTGTCGTACTGACGCAGTTCTGTTCCGGTATCTTTTTCGGACTGGTGGCCTTGTCTTTGCAGTTGCCGAACTTCTTTGCGGTATCCATTGCCTTATTGGCCGTGATTGCCTTCAGCGGTGCCACGCATGATGTGGCAACCGACGGTGTCTATATGGCCGTTTTGGATAAAGACGATCAAGCCAAGTATATCGGCTGGCAAGGAGCTTTTTATAATGTGGCGAAGCTGGCGGCAACCGGCGGTTTGGTGTATCTGGCCGGTTATCTGATTGAACATGTGGGTGTCGTTCAGGCCTGGATGTTGATCATGGGTTGCTGTGGTGCTATCATGCTCTTGCTGGGATTATACCACTGGAAGATGTTGCCAAGCGATAAAGCAGTATCAGAAAATCGGGTTACTTCTGCCGCAGATACATGGAATGCCTTGAAGGATGTGATCCTTACATTCTTTCAGAAGAAGTATATTGCCTTATATATTCTGTTTATCATTCTGTATCGCTTTGCAGAAGGTTTGGTGATGAAGATCGTTCCCTTGTTCCTCAAGGCTCCTTTGGCTGATGGTGGCTTAGGTCTGACCGAGCAACAGATCGGATTGTATTATGGTTCGTTTGGAGCGGCAGCCTTTGTGCTGGGTTCTTTTATGGCCGGTTATTACATTTCTCATAGCGGATTGAAGAAGACGTTGTTTACCTTGTGCTGCGTATTCAACTTCCCGTTCATCGTTTATCCTTTGTTGGCTCTTTACCAGCCGGATTCTCCTTGGCTGATCGGCGGTGCCATCACGTTTGAATACTTCGGATACGGATTCGGGTTTGTCGGACTGACGTTGTTTATGATGCAACAGGTAGCTCCCGGAAAGCATCAGATGGCGCATTATGCTTTTGCGTCGGGAATTATGAATCTGGGTGTAATGATTCCAGGAATGATCAGTGGTTTCTTGAGTGACTGGTTGGGTTATGCGCAGTACTTTATTGTGGTTCTGTTTGCCGCCATACCGGTTTTGATTCTGGTCCGTTTCCTTCCGTTTACCTATCCTGACGAGAAGAAGTAAGTAATCCAAAAGGGAATCATCTGATTCCCGGATATAATTCAGGCACGAATTTCACCTGTTCTCCAGATGTGAAATTCGTGCCTTTCTTTTCACTTCTTATTCGGCTTTCAAGATCAGTTTTGCACTCTTGACTCCAGGAGCAGAAGCTTCGAACGTAATTGTTCCGGCTTCTTCTGCAGACTGTACGATGGCTGTGAGTTGTCCGCTGAATAACTTCATCTGAGGTTCTTGGAATGATTCCAGACTGGCACTGTTTCCGTTGGCAGCAGCCCGGAAGGTCCCGGCGCCTTTCACCTTGAATTTGATTTGTCGGGTTTCATTCGGACAGAAGTTTCCGTCTTTATCCACAATCTTGACATTGATGAACGACAAGTCTTTTCCATCAGCCTGAAGCTGATTGCGGTCGGCTGTCAGAACAATGTGATGCGGTTTGCCGGCTGTATGGATTTCTGCTTCATCTACAGCCTTCCCATTTTCATCATAAGCAACTACCTTTACAGTGCCCGGTTCGTATTTCGTATCCATCCACATCAGGCGGTAACGCTTCTGTCGTTCGAAGCTCTTTTGGGCTGCTTCGGTATAACTGCTGTCTATTTCAATGCTGAGGTCTTTTGTCCGTTTGCCCTGGCTCTTTCCATTGATGAACAGTTCAGCCGAAGGATAATTGGTATAAACAAAGACCGGCGTTACTTCGCCCTCGCGTCCTTCCCAATTCCAATGAGGCAGAATGTGCAAGGTCTTTTCGCCTTTATTCCAGTGAGAACGGTACAGGTAATAACGATCCTTCGGAATACCGGCCAGGTCGATGATACCGAACAGCGAGCTGTGGCTGGGCCAGTTGGTATAATACGGAGTCGGTTCTCCCAGATAGTCAAAGCCGGTCCACACAAATTCGCCCATGCAATAGGGCAGGTCTTCGTGCTGGATAAAGTCATCTTCCGGCAGGTTTGACCAGCTGCAATGTTCTACGTCGTATGATGAACTCTGATGGTCATCATAAACGGCCATGGCTTTTCGTTCAACCGGGAATTTATAGACGCCTCTTGAACTGACTGTCGAAGCCGTTTCACTACCCAAAATGACTTGTTGCGGCAGTTTGGCATAATTGGTCTGATAACGGAACGGGCGATAATTGAATCCCGGAACATCCATGATGGCGGCAAAGTTGTTGTTGACAACAGCATCCGGCGCATCCATGCCTTGGGTAACCGGTCGGGTAGGATCTTCCCGATGACAGATATCTTGCAGGAAGCGGGCTACTTTACAACCGCCTTCGTCCCATTGCGTCGGTACTTCATTGCCGATACACCACATCACGACACTCGGATTGTTCCGATAATGACGGATAAGGTTTGTCAGGTCTTTTTCAGCCCATTCGTCGAACAAGGTATGATAGCCGTTGGCACATTTCGCCTTGTCCCATTCGTCGAAGCTTTCGGCCATCAGCATCATGCCCATCTCGTCGCAGGCACGGACCAGCTCAGGAGCCGGCATGTTGTGGGAAGTTCGGATCGCATTACAACCCATGTCTTTCAGCATCCGGATTTGCCGGCGGATGGCTGCATCATTGACCGCAGCACCCAACGGACCTAAATCATGGTGATTGCAAACACCTTTGAATACGGTACGTTGTCCGTTCAGGAAGAAACCTTTGTCGGGGATAATTTCGATGGAGCGGATACCGAATCGGGTTGTATATTCGTCCTTCAGCTGATCTTCTCCTTTATAGACATTCGAAATGGCTGTGTATAAAGTAGGATGTTCGGGCGACCAGAGTTCCGGATCTTCTACGATAAACTCCTGCACCAATACGTCTTTGTTGTAAACAATGTCGGTGAGAGGTTGTATTTTCTCTTGTAACCTACTGCCGTCCGGTTTGCATAAGATAGTCTTGATACGGTATTGGCTCGGATCAGCCTGCTCCGGCAGATTGACTTTTGTCTCAACTCTGACGCGGGCAAACTTATCATTCACCTGCGGAGTTGTAATGTAAGTTCCCCAAATAGGAATATAAGCATCTTCCGTTACGACTACGTGTACGTTCCGATATAAACCGGCTCCCGGATACCAACGGGAAGATTCCGGCATGTTTTCCAGGCGGACAGCCAGCGTATTGCTTTTCCCAGCCTCAATGAAAGGTGTGATGTCAAACCAGAATGAGTTGTACCCGTAAGGCCAATAGCCTACTTTCTTACCATTTATATATACTTGGGCATGACTCATCGCTCCGTCGAAAAGAATGAAGGCCTTTTTACCGGGAGCGAATTGCGGAATATCCAGTGTAGTCCGATACCAGCCGACACCGACAAAAGGCAGACCTCCGGTTCGTCCGGCATGTTCCATAGCTTCCTTTTGCCCGTCTTGTGAGATGGCAACATTCTGCTTGTCGTTGTGAATACTGAACGGACCGTAAATGGCCCAGTCGTGAGGAACGGTAACCGACTGCCATTGGCTGTCGTCGAATGAAGGTAGAACGGATTCAGGATTGTCTTCGCGGGTAAATTTCCAGCCCTTTTCCAACAGAAATTCTGTTCTGACCTGGGCAGAAACGCTGGAAAGAAATCCGACGATTCCCATGAGGGATAGCATACAAGTTCTTTTCATACGTGAGTTGTGTTAATTAGTTTATTTGTCTATCCTACAAATATAGCGTATATTTGCATACTCGCAACACAAATGTGGCATTTCGTCCTGTTGCATGCAATGTTTAAATCATTATTTATATGCTGTTACAATTATTTTTCGTGCTGGTGGCCATCGTGATAGGTGCCCGGATCGGTGGAATCGGATTAGGAGTGATGGGTGGAATCGGGTTGGCTGTGCAGACATTTGTTTTTGGACTGGCTCCAACAGCGCCTCCGATTGATGTGATGTTGATGATTGTTGCCGTCATTGCGGCAGCCAGTTGTATGCAAGCGGCCGGAGGCCTGGACCTGATGGTAAAATGTGCTGAGAAGCTGCTCCGAAAGAATCCGCAACAGATTACGCTGTTGAGTCCGCTGGTGACTTACTTCTTTACCTTTGTAGCCGGAACCGGACATGTGGCTTATTCGGTTCTTCCGGTGATTGCCGAGGTAGCACGAGATACGAAAATACGTCCCGAACGGCCGATGGCGATAGCCGTAATCGCTTCGCAGCAGGCTATTACAGCCAGTCCGATCTCGGCAGCGACAGTTGCCTTGTTGAGTTTGCTGGCCGGATATGACATTTCCTTGATGGATATCCTGAAGATTTCGGTACCTTGCACGTTGTTAGGCGTTTTGGCTGGTGCCTTGTATTCACTGCGGGTAGGAAAAGAGTTGAAAGACGATCCGGAATACCAACGCCGGTTAGCCAATGGCGAATTGTCAGATAGTCATTATAAAGCCAAAGAGGTGGCCGATCCGAAGAAAGCAGGCTGGGCTGTGGCGTTGTTCCTGCTGGCTACTTTGGGGATTGTCTTATTTGGTTCGATGGAATCTTTGCGCCCACGGTTTGAACTGGAGTCGGGTGTTGTAGTCATGGAAATGTCGCATATTATAGAAATCCTGATGCTGTCGGCTGCTGCGTTGATCCTGTTGGTAACACGGACGGATGGAATCAAGACGGCTCAAGGTTCAGTCTTTTCGGCCGGTATGCAGGCAGTCGTGGCGATCTTCGGTATTGCCTGGATGGGTGATACCTTCATTGCCGGTAATATGGCAGAACTGAAGAGCGGAATTGTTGATATCGTGACGCAGATGCCCTGGTTGTTTGGTCTGGCTCTGTTTGTCATGTCCATCCTGTTGTTCAGTCAGGCGGCTACGATCCGGGCAATGTTGCCTTTAGGTATTGCGCTGGGTATTTCTCCTTGGATGCTGATCGCTTTGTTCCCGGCAGTAAACGGTTATTTCTTTATCCCGAACTATCCGACCGTAGTAGCAGCCATTAACTTCGATCAGACCGGTACTACCCGAATTGGAAAGTACGTTTTGAATCACTCTTTTATGATGCCGGGATTGATTGCTACGGTGGTATCTGTTGTTTTGGGCTTATTGTTTATCCAGTTGCTGTAAGAATATGCCTTATCGAGTAAGCAGAGAAACGTTGTTGCTGTTGGCCGGTCTCTTCTGGACATTGGCCGGAGTTAACGTGCTGCGTTTGGGTATTCGCTATTGGATGGACAATCCCGGATACTTCTTGTTCAAGTTGTCCGAGATGCTGGTGATATTCTTCGTCTTCTTAGGGTTTATCTTTCAGAATCTGTACCGCAAGCATACGCTTCGGATTATTCACAAACCGGAAAAGAATCCCGTCTTTTCCTTCTTTGATGGGAGAAGTTGGCTGGTGGTGGGTGTGATGATTTCATTGGGTGTCTGTGTCCGGCTGTTTCAATTATTGCCGGGATCGTTTATCGCCGTGTTCTATACCGGCTTGGCGTTGGCACTGATAATTACCGGCTGCCGTTTCCTGTTCTCGTGGTGGTGCTGCCGGAAGCGTTTGGAATGAATCGTATACAATAAAAGCTAGCGAAGCAGGAGCATTCTCCGGTATCGCTAGCTTCTTTGTTTTTATTCTCCGTCTTTCACGGTGATGTGGAAGCAACCCTGCCGGCGTTCGTGCTTGACGTAGCAGCGGTCTTCCCGTTTCAAGTCGCGCAAGACCATGGCCAATACCATTTTCAGCTCGTCTTTATCAATATTCAGGGTGTCTTTTTCATCTACCTTCGTATAGCGGACCCACGAAATATCGAATGTCGTACCATACTGGTGGGTAGAATTGACCGACGAATTGGAGTTTCTTTTCTTTAGTTTCTTGACGTCTGTAATAGTGCGGGTGACGCTGGTTACTTTGACTTTGTAGAGAGACGCGTTCAGGTTAGTCAGCGAGTCCTGGAAGTTCTTCCCGATGTCGTGCAACAGTTCGGCAGCTTGCGGAATCAGGTACGGAATCGAGTGGGTGAGTTCTTCTACCTCGTAATACTCATTGGTCTTGATCTCTTCCATTTCGTGTTTTACCTCTTCGGCCTCTTCGCGGGTTGTGGCAGGTTTGATTCCTATCTTCTTGGCCATTTCCAGTTGTACATCGTTCAAGTCGTTGAAGTCACGGTTGTAACTTCCGTTATACCAGATACGTTTCAATGGGCCTCGTTCTTCTTTACACGATGGCATGATAGCCAGCGTCAGCAATCCGGCAGAAAGACCCAATAAACATGCTTTCAAGTTCTTCATTTTATAATTCTTTATACCATTGTTATTCCATGCAAAAATAAGAAATAAGTTTTAAGTTTTGGCGTTTTTACTTCTTGAGCTTGCTGCCTGTCGGGCGAAAACTATCCTCTTTTGTATTTAGGAAATCGGGAAAAACACTCTATCTTTGTGCCCATGAAAATTTTCCTGGCACTTTTAGTCATCGCTCTGGGCTGGATCATGCAAGGCTGCACGAATGAAGCAGACCGCAACGCCATCCGGCAGATGGAACAGGCTGCTCCCTTGATGCAGTCTGATCCCGAGGTAGCTCATGTCCTGTTGGCAGACAGTGTTACCCATCCGGAACTGTTAAGCCCGGAAGTCAATGCCCGCTGGTGCCTCATGTTATGCCAACTGGCTGATTCGATTGGTACGCCGTTGCCCCTTATGGATGATTTGGATCGGACCCGGTATTATTGGGAAAGTAAAGGCTCACCACACGACCAAGCTTTAGCCTACTACTATCTAGGCAGGAAACTAAAGGAAGAAAAATTGATAAAACCGGCTATGAAGATTCTATTGGATGCTGTCAAATTCTGTTCTGCAGGAAACGATATGGAGTTATTGGGTTTTATCTATACCTATATTGCGGAGTTATACTATGAGCAATATGATTTCCTGTTGGCAAAAGATAAGTTCTTGGAAGCTGCCTCTTTTTTTGAGAAAGCAGGAAATAACAGAAGTAAAGCTTTTGCCAAGGTAAATGCAGCCCACATGTATGCAGCAATGGATTCCATGCAGATTGCTTTTGTATATATGCACCAGGCGGATTCAGTCTTGTGTGCATTGGGAGATTCGAGCGATTTATCAACATTGTATAATAATTGGGGAAATATCTATGCAATGCAAGGCGAACTGGATATAGCCAAGGCATATTTACAGAAATCGATTGCTTACTGTCCGGAAGAATCGGCACATACATATTCCGCATTAGGTGGAATTTATTTGGAAATAGATAGTATCGAACAAGCCGAACAGTATTTTGAAAAAGCGAAAGGACCAACAGAAAACCCTTATACGCATACCGAGTTATACTATCATTTGTCGGAATTAGAAGAAAAGAAAGGGAATATAAACCGGGCATTGGCCTATATGCGACAATATGTAGATTCCACAGAAGCAGACATCTTGTCAAGAAAAGAGACGTATTTGCAGGAAGTAGAAACCTTGTTCGATCGCAAACAAATGGTACATGAGAACAGGCAATTGATGCATAAATATCGTCAAGCTCGAAATGGACTGGTTGTAATGCTATTTCTTGTATTGATATTGATTTCGCTCTATCAATATAGATTGGGACGTAAAAACAAGAAGATGAACCAGCAAACACACGAACTTTTAGAAAAGAAAATGCGTATGTCGAAATTAGAATCAGATTTACAGAATTTGGATGAACAATTAAAGATTACGCAGGAGTCCAACCAAGAAAAGATCAAGCAATTGCTGCAAGAGCATGAACAAAAGCAGCAAGAAGTAAACGAATTGAGTAGGCAATATGTCAAACAATCCCAGTTTTTATTTCTGCATTCGGACATATACAAGCAGATAAGTAAATTAGCCACAAAGTCTCCGCGTTCCGATGGAAAAAGTTGGTTGACCGAAAAAATATGGAAAGAGATATTTGCTCATTTGGATATTTTGTATCCGAATTTAGATACATTTTTGTCCGCTAAAGGGATTACCCCTACAGAAAAAAAATATTGTTATTTATCCTTCTTCCGTCTGGAAGCCAAGCAGGAAGCTCAGCTATTGGGAGTACAACCGGACACTCCCCACAAGAACCACACACGTATCCGGCAAAAGCTGTCTGTGACGGGTTCAGACAAGAAACTATACGAGGTTCTATTAGAAAAGGCACTTAATCAACAGTAAACCATTACATTTCTTACCCATACCCAAGAGGGCTTGTCCTGATTATTATTTGTAACTTATTGATTATCAATTAGACTTGTCCTGAATAAAAATCTCCATTTCTTTGTGTTATATCCGAAAAGTCTATTCCTTTGCCGCCGAAATTTAAAACGAATAAATGATATGACAAAGAAATTTTTGGTGGCAATAGCCTTGATGTTGTGCTCTTGGCCTGTATTTGCCAAGAAAGTATGCATATTCCGGAGCATACCCGTTCACATTCCGGGGGTGTAATTCACCCTCAATAAAGGTCTAAAATAGCCTCGATTTTATCCGTTTCACCCTCAAAAGAGGAGTAAAAATGGATTATATGACAGGTTTTGAACATTTTTTCCGGAGCATATCCGTTCACCCGACAAAAACAGGGCTGACTGCTTCCTTTTTCCGGAGCATATCCGTTCATTCATGGATGTCTTGTCGATTTGTGACACATTTTCCGGAGCATGTCCGTTCATCCGAAAGAAAAAGTCTCAGACTTGGCCTGTGTCCCCTGTCTGTTTTCCGGAGCATACCCGTTCACTTGCGTTGCCTCTTCAGTTACTTTTGTGCCGAACTAACCCATAAATTCGGTACGGAAATGGCAGGAACAATCAAAGATATGAGCCTAATCAAACAAGTGCTCCAGCTCAAGCAGCTGGGCGAATCGAACCGCGGCATAGCCGACAAGTTGCCTATCAACAAGGAAACGGTCAACAACTACATGAAGGTGATCTCGTTCAACGGATGGAAGATAGAAGACCTTCTTCCGGTAGATGACCCGGAACTGGACCGTATGTTTCACGCCGGTTCTCCGGCCTATACGGATCCCCGTATGCAGGAATTCCTTGACCTTCTCCCGTATTTTAAGCGGCAACTAACCGACCCGAAGAACCACGTCAGCCGTCAGGTGCTGTACGAAGAATACAAGGCCACCCGTCCAAGCGGGTACGGGAAGTCCCAGTTCTATTTCCATCTGAAGCAGAACCTTGTGGCGCAGAAAGATATCAAGGCTGTATTGGCCGACACGTACAAGCCCGGCGAGAAACTGATGGTTGACTTTGCCGGTGACAAGCTGGCCTATGTGGATCCGGATACGGGCGAGGTCGTGAAGGTGGAGGTGTTTGTGGCAACCATGCCGTATAGTGATTACACCTACGTCACCTGTGTACCCTCCCAAAAGACGGAAGACTTCCTGCACGCCATCCGTATGTGCCTGGAACATCTGGGAGGCGTCCCGCCCATTCTGGTACCCGACAACTTGAAATCAGCCGTCATCAGGAACGACAGGCATGAACCTGAACTCAACAAGGCGTTGGAGGACATGGGCAACTACTACCATTTCGTCGTGCTTCCCTGTGACCCTCTTTCACCCACACAGAAATCCCTCGTGGAGGACAAGGTCAAAGTATGTTATAACCGCATTTATGCCAAGTTGCGTAACCGCACGTTCACGTCTCCCGTCGAACTCAACAAGGCGGTCTGGGAACTCTGCAACCAACACAACCAGACCCGTATGCAGAAACGTCCCTACAGCCGCGAGGAACGGTTCCACGCCATGGAGAAAGGCTTGCTGAAGCCATTGCCGTCAGAGCCTTACGAGATGCGCTTCTATGCCGACCTCACCGTACAGGCGAACTGCCACGTGGAATTGCGCCACAACAAGACAACCCATTTCTATTCAGTACCCTATATCCATGTAGGAAAGAAGGCCCGGGTCATTTTCACACGCTCGTGGGTGAACGTCTATGTGGAAGGGAAGCAGGTAGCCTCACATTTGCGTTCTGACGAGTACGGCTATACGACAACCAAGGAGCACATGGGTTCCAACTGCCGTGCCATCATGGAGCGGTCTGCCGCATATTATGTAGAGAAGGCAAAGTATGTATCGCCCGACTGTTATGAATACGTGAAGGAAATCTTCAGCCCGAAACGCACAAACCAGCCGGAAGAGGTGTATTACAAGCTTTGCGCATCCATCATGAGTCTCAGAAGAAAGTATAAATTAGATGTCTTTGACCTTACCTGCAGGCAATGTATGGAGTATAGGGTGTTCTCGTACAAGAAGTTCGAAGCCATACTCAAACGCAATGACCTGGAATCGGAATCAGACGAGCCGGCCCGTTTTGACGCACCCACGCCTACGAATCACGAGAATATGCGTGGGAGCGACTATTTCTCCGGAATACCAATACGTTAAGTTTAATCATAAATCCGTTCACTACAATGACAACAAATGAAACAGAAAAGGCTCTGCATGAGCTTAAACTGCCGGGAATGGCAAGCCGTTGGACTGCTCTTGAAGAGACGCACCAACTTGACAGAATCACCTTGCGTGAAGGTATGCAACTGATGCTCCAAAGCGAGCGGGACATCCGTCAGGACAACCGCATCCGGCGTCTCATCAAGAACGCCAACTTCCGCCTCAAGGCATCCGTCGAGGAACTGGAGACAGACACAGTCCGTGGAATCCCGTCAGTATCCGTTGCCGATCTGGCTACAGGTAACTACATTACCAACGGGGTGACTGTAATCATCACCGGACCTGCAGGAACGGGGAAGTCCTACTTCGCCTGTGCCTTGGGAGACAGGGCTTGCAGGAATGGAATCAAGGTACTCTACTTCACGATGAACATGCTTATCGAGAGCTTGAAGCTTGTACATCTTGAAGGGCGTGAGACCAACTTCTTCCGCAGACTCAACGCACACGACCTGCTTGTCATTGACGACTTCGGCATGCTCAGGCTGGAAGGACAAATCCAACACGATTTTGAGCAGATCATTGATGACCGGTATAACCGGAAAGCGATGATTCTGGCCAGCCAGTTACCGATAGCCGACTGGTACAATGTCTTCAAAAGCGAACTCATTGCAGAAGCCTGCTTAGACAGAATCGTGCATAAAGCAGTGAAATTTGAACTCAAAGGAGAGAGCCTAAGAAAAAAATACTAACTTTGCCACCGATACTGAAGATTACAAACCAAGTGAACGGATATCACCGGAAACGGTGAACGGGGATCAGCCGGAATATGCAGAAAGTACATTGGCTTGGAAAATGGAAGATCGGACGTTCAATCGATTCCAACATACCGATTATCGGAAATGTAGAAGAAACAACCGGAGAACTGACGTTAGCGTTTACGGAAGATTTAGGCGATGTAGTAATAACCGTGACAGATACGTCTGGAAAAACGGTTTATCAGGAAACGGTAGTTACCGGCAATACGCCTAATTGGACGGTAATTTTAGATCAATCCGTTCAGAACGGTACTGTTTCTATAACAGATGGAATAAATTTAGTATATGGAGAAATTAGTTTTTAACGTATAAATAAAATTCAAGTAAAGATGAAAAAGGTATTATTAACAGCAGTGGTGTCTGCATTATTGGTTGCTAGTTGTAGCCAAGAAGAGGTGGTAGAAAATGTATCTAATCCCCAATTAAAAACTCGTAGTGCTGAAAGTGAAGTGAAAGTTGAAGATGGTATTTTGACATTTTCCAACTATGAAGCCTACAGAAAAGTATATGAAGACTTACATAAATTGAATAAAGACGAGCTTACAGTTTGGAACCAAGGATATACTTCTATGCTTTGTCAAGAATCTTTTTCGCCAAATAGACTAGCTGCTGAAGAAAATGAAGATGTTTCAGAAGAGAGTAACGAATTTGAGCTAGATCCAGTAAGAAAAGCACTTTATTCCAATAGAGGTTTATTGGCAATAGAAGACACAATCTATAAAGTATTAGGAGAATATATTTATAAAGTACCTATATCTCAAAAAGAAATACTTGCGGATATTGATACAAATCCTGATTCATATAAAGATATTCGATTCAAACATACGTATGTTTTAGAACCTGTTCCTACGAGTTCAGAAATCATAAATGGTATTGAATATAAAGATGCTGTAGATCAAGAAAAAATATCTGCAAGAACCCCATTAAGTTATGTTTCTAGCAAAAGAAGAGAACATGTCAAATTTATTGCTGATGTATATTCTGACAGCCATTGGTATTGGTTAAAATTTGGTTTGGTAGGTAGAGCTCAAAAGAAAAAAATAGGCATTTGGGGAAATACTTTTAATGATGAAATGAAATGGGGACAAGGTTATGCCAATGTACTTATAAACAAATTAGCTCCACAAACAGTTGTTGCCAAAAGAGTCGAAAATGCAAAAAGTAGTTATAATACGGATGATGGTATTTTTAAATTAGCTCCCGAAGGACAATTTGTATATGGTGCAGCTACAGGATATTTTGATTGTTATAAAAATGATGTATCGGGAGAAGAACATTACAAGTGTCATTTTATCTTAAATTAGAATATATGTTTATCAATAAGCTATTATTAGGAGGAATACTTACATGTTTAAGTATTCCTTCATTCGCTCAAATCCAAATAACACCCGAAGCCGGTGTAAGTTTCTATAACGAAGGATTATCTAATAATAAAGCGATAGTTTCTCCTCGTATAGGAGTAGGTGTCGATTATTTCTTTAATCAACAAAAGAACGGTTGGGGACTGATGTCCGGTTTGTATTTCTATCAGAAAAAGGAAGCTTATACGACGATATGGGGTACTTATCGTGGAAAGGAAGGGTATGATATAGACTTCCCGACAAGTGCGTATGATCAGTTGAAGCCGACAGACGATATGGTACTAAGAAAAGTCACTACCGATGATACTTATACACGCCGAGACTATCTGCAACTTCCCATCATGGTGAAATACAAATGGCAGATTAACGATACGTATGCTCTTTCAGCAGCCGCAGGTGGCTACGTGGCGGTGGGTGTCGGTGGTAAACACCAGATAGATGAGTTTATTTACTCTGTCGAAGAAAAAAATCAGGAATACAACCGTATCGAGCACAGCCCGTATGACTTGTTGGCATTTAACCGCTTCGATGCCGGTTTCAGTTCTCGCCTGTCTCTTCATGCCAATCGTTTATCGATTAATCTTAATTACGAGACCAATTTGTATCGGCGCGACATGATGGGACACGAAAACCTGATTTCCATCACTGCCGGTTATACGTTTTAAAGATTTATAAAGAATAAGGTATCTCGTTTGCTGATACCTTATTCTAAATTCTCATATTATTAACTTTCTAAATCCATTCTATTATGGCTGACGAAAACAAAAAACAAGAGTATGTTTGGCCCGTGGAGCTGCGGGAAAACAAGATTACCGAACGGACGGACGATTATACCGCTTCCGTCAAGACATTCAGTGACACCAAGTCGCTGGAGTACATCGCCAAAGAGATTGTGCGCGAACGTACCGAGTATCGTGAAGACACCATCCTCAGCATCATGAAGCTGGTGGAAGAGAAGATCCGCCACATCCTCTATTCCGGCTATCCGGTCATGACCGAGAACGTGCGTTTCTCGCCCACCATCACCGGTTCGTTCGACTCGCATGGCGAACTGCTGGACGACAAAGGCATGAAGTGCGGGGTGAATGTGACCGTCAACCAGATTGTAAAAGATGGATTGGCCGGCGTGAAGCTTTACATTGACAGTGTGCAGGAACTGGGCGGCGCGAAGATCGACCGCGTGAAAGACCTTACCACGGGCAAGACCGACGGAACCGTTACGCCGGGCGGCATGGTGGAAGTTACCGGCTCAAAGATCAAATGTCTCAATGCCGACGGCAGCGGTATCGGCCATTTCCGCTTGTATAATGAGAGCGAATCCCCTGAGGAAGTAACCGTATTAGGAGTGAATGACCCGTCGAAAATCATCTTCATCTTCCCGACCGGCCTGTTGGCAGGCAATTACCGGCTGGAGATTGAAACCTATTTCTCAAACACATCCACTATGTTGAAAAATCCACGCACACTGGTTTGTCCGGTGGCATTGAAAGTCGAATAAAAACCACGTTACATAGCGTTGGGTGTCGACGGAGTATTGCGTCGATGCCCGACGCACCATTGCGCTAACACTCGACGCAACGTTACGCTAACACCCGACGCAACACTGCGCTGACACCCGACGCACTATTGCGCTACCGGTTGACGCAACGTTGCGTCTCCTTATAAAAATGCTAATTGCTTCTCTTTCTTCCAAAACTCTTATTTCTTTCTCTGCCATCAATCCTTATCCGAACCACATCGGCGAAGCCACGGAATATTCCATCCGGAAGCGACTAATTTTGGAAATTTATTTTTAATTTTGCCTATTCAAAAAAGAAAGCAACGTGCATTTCTTTCTAACTAAAATAAAAACTGAATGATTGAACGAATTTATATTCTTGAGACGGTTGATCCGGTCATATTTTATGGTGTGAATAACAGCAATATGCAGCTCATCAAGACGCTGTTTCCCAAACTTCGGATTGTGGCCAGAGGCAACGTGATGAAAGTAATTGGTGATGAAGAGGAATCGGAACTGTTTTTAAAGAAGATTCGTGAAATTGAAAAGTACTGCGAAGAATTCAACTCGTTGAGCGAGGAAGTCATCATCGACATTGTGAAGGGAAAAGGGCCGACCGTGGTCAAACAGGAAAATCTGATTATCCACGGGATGAATGGCAAACCCATTACCGCGCGGACCGAAAACCAGCAACTGCTGGTCAAGGCATTCGAGGAAAACGACCTGGTCTTTGCGACAGGTCCTGCCGGATCGGGAAAAACCTTTGTGGCCATTGCCCTTGCCGTGAAAGCCCTGAAGAATAAGGAAGTGCGCAAGATCATCCTGAGCCGTCCGGCGGTGGAAGCGGGAGAGAAGCTGGGATTCCTGCCCGGAGAGATGAAAGACAAACTCGATCCGTACTTGCAACCGCTCTACGATGCCTTGCAAGATATGATTCCGGCTGTCAAGCTGAAGGAATATATGGAAAACAATGTCATCCAGATTGCCCCTTTGGCCTTTATGCGTGGGCGGACCCTCAATGATGCCGTCATTATCCTGGACGAAGCCCAGAACACGACCACCCATCAGATCAAGATGTTTCTGACACGTCTCGGCATGAATGCCAAGATGATCGTGACGGGCGATATGACACAGATCGATTTGCCGGCCTCGGTTACTTCCGGATTGAAGGAAGCGATGGGCATATTGAAAAATGTACCGGGCATCGGACGGGTAGAATTCAACAAGAAAGATATTGTACGGCATAAGCTGGTACAGCGTATTGTGGAGGCTTACGACAAGTTTGACAAGAGTAAGCTTCGTGCCACAAAAAAGGATACAAGTCATACAGAAAATAAAATAGATTAAGTTATGAAAACAGCTTTAGTAAAAACAGATTTTCACTTTCCGGGTCAGAAGAGTGTTTATCATGGTAAAGTACGTGATGTGTACAGTGTAGGAGACGATTTACTGGTCATGGTAGCTACCGACCGTATTTCGGCATTCGACGTGATTCTGCCTGAAGGTATTCCGTTCAAAGGACAGATGTTAAGCCAGATTGCTGCCAAGTTCCTGGATGCAACAACGGATATTTGCCCGAACTGGAAGTTGGCTACTCCCGATCCGATGGTAACAGTCGGTGTACGTTGCGAAGGATTCCCGGTAGAAATGATTGTCCGTGGTTATTTGTGCGGAAGCGCCTGGCGTGCTTACAAGAGCGGTGTGCGTGAAATCTGCGGCGTAAAGCTTCCGGAAGGCATGCGTGAGAACCAGCGTTTCCCGGAACCGATCATTACTCCGACTACCAAAGCTGAAATCGGAGAACACGATCAGGATATCTCGAAGGAAGAAATCCTGGCCCGTGGTTTGGCTACACCGGAAGAATATGCTTTGTTGGAAAAATATACTTTGGCTTTATTCAAGAGAGGTAGTGAAATCGCTGAAAAACGCGGCTTGATCCTGGTTGATACCAAATACGAATTCGGTAAGCACAATGGTGAAATCTATCTGATGGACGAAATCCATACACCGGACTCTTCGCGTTACTTCTACCTGGAAGGATACGAAGACCGCTTTGCCAAAGGCGAACCGCAGAAGCAGCTGTCAAAAGAATTCGTTCGTGAATGGTTGATGGATAACGGATTCCAGGGTAAGGCAGGACAGACAGTTCCGGAAATGACTCCTGAAATTGTAGAAGGCATCAGCAATCGTTACATTGAGTTGTATGAACACATTACCGGCGAAACTTTCGTGAAGGAAGATACCGATAACCTGGCTCAGCGTATCGAAAAGAATGTAACTGAATATTTGAACAAACGATAAGAAAGTGACGATATGACGCAGTACGGTTCGGAAAAGATTTTACCCTACAATCAGGATGAACATAAAGGAGTACAGGTCAGACGTATGTTTGACGCGATCGCCGGAAAATATGATTTGCTGAACCATACATTGTCATTCGGTTTTGATAAAGGGTGGCGCAGAAAAGGGATTCGCTTTCTGCGCCCTTATTCACCGAAGCAGATTTTGGATATTGCGACGGGAACTGGGGATTTGGCTATTGCGATGCAGAAACAATTGCACGCAGAAACAATTATCGGTGCAGATATATCGGAAGGGATGATGGAAGTAGGACGGCAGAAGGTGAAAGAGGCCGGCTTGCAGGATCATGTCTCATTCGAATACCAGGATTGCACCGCATTGACATTTGCTGATAATACATTTGATGCAGTGACGGCTGCCTTCGGCGTACGAAACTTCGAGGATATGGAAAAAGGATTGCGGGAAATGTACCGGGTAACGAAACCCGGAGGACATCTGATGATTCTCGAACTTTCTACACCCGAATCATTTCCGATGAAGCAGCTTTATCAGCTTTATTCGAAAGTGGTCATTCCGACGGTTGGTCGGTTTGTCTCGAAGGAAAAGGCTGCATACGATTATTTACCAGCTTCTATTCAAGTAGTTCCGCAAGGTAAGGTAATGACTGATTTGTTAACCAGAGTCGGATACAAAGAGGCGAAAGCGCGTACTTTAACTTTCGGAATATGTTCGTTATACACAGGAACTAAATAATAATAGATTAGTTATGCAGAAGTATGGTTTGATAGGATATCCGTTGGGACATTCTTTTTCCTGCAATTACTTTAACCAGAAGTTTGAATCAGAGAAGATCGATGCCCAGTACCTTAATTTCGAAATCCCGACAATTAAGGACTTGAAAGAAGTATTGAAAGAGAACCCGGAACTGAACGGGTTGAATGTAACGATACCTTATAAGGAACAAGTTATACCGTATTTGGATGATCTGGACGAAGACGCCCGTCTGATTGGCGCCGTAAATGTGATCAAGTTTACGAAAGGCCTTTTGGGAAAGACCAAACTGGTGGGTTATAATTCGGATATTATCGGTTTCAAGCAGTCTATCGAGCCTCTATTGACAGAAAAGCATTCAAAGGCTTTGATCTTAGGAACCGGTGGTGCTTCCAAAGCTGTTGTTCAAGGATTGAAACAACTGGGAGTAGGTTCTACGTTTGTTTCGCGTACGAAGAAGGAATATTGTATTACGTATGAAGAGATTACTCCGGAAATTATGCAACAGTATAAAGTAATCGTCAATACAACTCCATTAGGTATGTTCCCGAATGTAGATGCTTGCCCGAAGATCCCGTATGAATTACTGACACCAGACCATCTATTGTACGATTTGCTTTATAATCCGGATGAAACCTTGTTTATGCGTAAAGGAAAAGAACAAGGTGCTGTCGTCAAGAACGGATTGGAGATGTTGCTGCTCCAGGCTTTTGCAGCATGGGAAATCTGGCAGCGTTAAATCAGGGATTCTTTACCCAGGTGATGACGAAATCTTTCTCTACGCGGTACTGAAGAACAACGTGTTGAGTTGATTCACTACAGGTATCGAAGGCAATCAGTGTACCTTGCTCTGCGTAAGAGAAAGGCTGAATATGTAAATGCCGGCAGAAGTCTACTTCCTGCCGGTTTATTATTTTATATAAGGTCTCTTTCGCACACCAGCAGATAAGCAGATGTTCCGTTTCATGAGCCGGATCAATGAATAGTTCTTCTTCGGCATTGAGGAACCGGCTTCTGACTTTCCGGACACGTTCTGACCGGTATTCGATATCAATTCCTGCCATTTGGGTGGCATCTGTCAACATGATGGCAACAAAATCTTTGGTGTGCGAAATACTGATCAGCTTCTTTTCCGCATCGGACAGGTAAGGTGCTCCATTCGGATGATGATGAATAATGGCTTCGTGTCCGAGCATTTCTTTCAACAACAAGCGGGTGGCCAGCCATTCTTTCTGGCGTTGTTCCGCTTTAAGACGGCTGAACTCCGGCTGATACCATGCTTTTTGCTGGAGGAGGGACCACATTTCTTCGGTTGTCTCTTCCATCTTCCAAATGCCAATGGGTGGTATAATTGATAAAACGGACATGTCTATTCTTTCCAATTAAAGGTTTCCATCAGGTGCATGACATCCTGAATCAGATATTGGGTAACCGGAGCGATGGAATCGGCTTTCGGTTCAAAGGCATAGTAAACAGCACCTCGGAAAAAATGATCGGTACTGTCCGTCAGATGGAATTGAATGGGAGAGATACAATCTCCTTTTAAGAGAAATAATGAACCATATACCTGTTTCTCCGGATTCTCAAAGACTTTTTCTTGAACGTCCTGGATACGCTGTTGTCTGTCGACCAGCTTATAACTGTCTTGCAGCGATTGCCCTATTTGTTTTCCTCGCAGATAACTGCAATAAATAGTGGCATGCAGTTCGGGATAGGCCAGATTGACCCATCCGTTCTTTGCTGCCAATACCGACGAATCCACTTTTGCTTCCTGTGAAATATCAAACGAATAAGGCAAAGACGGAATAGACAACGGCATATATGTAGCTTTCTTCGGCTCAATACGAAAATAGCCTCTGGGTTTGGGACTATAATCTGTACAGCCAATCCCGATTGCTAATGTGAGAAACATTCCTGCTCGGACGACTAAGCCATATTTTTTATTCCTCTTCTTTGTCATCTTCCGAGGCATTAATCACATTGAATTTTACTTTCAGGATACGACGATTATCCATTTCCAATATTTGGAAACGATAATTCTTGTATTCAATAACTTCCCGCCGACGCGGAAAGTCTCCTTTGATTTCAAGCAATAATCCCGCCAAAGTCTCCACCTCTTCAGTGATCTTTTCGAACTCGGCCGGATCCGTATCAGTAGCCCGGAAGAAATCCGTAAGCTGGATTTTTGCTTCAAAGATATAACTGCCGTCGGCCAGTCGGATGTATTGCTTTTCATCTTCATCGTACTCATCCGAAATTTCACCGACAATTTCTTCCAGAATATCTTCCATCGTTACGATACCCGAAGTACCTCCGAACTCATCCACAACGATAGCCATGTGTATTTTGTTAGTCCGGAATTCTTCCAGCAGGTCATCTATTTTTTTTGTTTCAGGCACAAAGTAAGCAGGTCTGATCAGACTTTGCCACCGGAAGGTTTCAGGTTTGTCCAGATAGGGCAGAAGATCTTTGATATACAAGATGCCTTTGATATTATCTTCTGTACCGGAATAAACCGGAATACGTGAATATCCGCACTTGATAATCGTATCAATGACTTCCTTGAAATTAGCCTTGATATCGAGATCTTCCATATCTAGTCGGGAAGTCATGATCTCATCGGCAGTCTTGTTATAGAATTTGATGATTTCAGCCAGCATCTCTTTTTCTTCCGGAATAGCTTTGGACGTTAATTCGAGAGCTTTACTCAATTCATCTACCGAAATATCATATTTTTTTTTGGCCAATGTCTTGTTGATGGTAGAAGTAGAATGAACCAGCAATGCTGCCAGAGGCTTACAAATCTTCTGGATGTTCAGCAGGGTAGGCGCTGCTTTATGGATGAAAGGCAAAGTGTTTTGCTTTGCGTATATTTTAGGCATGATCTCCCCAAACAACAACAAGAGGAATGTCAGGACAATTGTTTCCAACACAAATCCAAGCATGGGAACATTTGAAAAGTCCAGCCATTCGTTGATACCGTATGTACATAACATGACGATGGCTACATTGACGAAATTATTGGCTATTAAGATCGTGGCCAATAGAAACTCAGAATTGTTGAGTAAATCCAGAATTACAGAATCAGCGGGATGATTCCCTTCTTTGATTCGGTTGATATCGTTAGGCTTTAAAGAAAAGAAAGCAACTTCGGAGGCTGAGATAAAACCTGAGGCAAATAAAAGTAAAACAGCCAGTGCCAAAGCGATGACAGGACCTGCTGTCAGATCCTGTACACCTACTTGGCTAAATATTTCTGATATATAATCTGAGTCCAAGGAATTTTCTTTTAGTTAGACATGATCAAAATGGCAGATCATCTGCTTCATTTGATTCTGAAAATGATGAGGAAGGCGATTGCATGGCCGTTCCAGGCTGCTGATAACCGGTATTGGGTTGTACAGGCTGAGCCATGGTGTTGCTCGTGTTTGTGGCAGTTTGTGCCATAGACGAATCAGCAGGACGAGATCCTGTACTGTAAAATTCAATACGGTCAGCATGGATTTCGGTTACATAACGTTTGATGCCATTCTGGTCATCGTAAGTTCTGGTCCGGATTTTCCCTTCCACATAAAGGCCGGATCCTTTTTTTACCCATTTTTCTACAAAAGAGACTAAATCTCTTCTGGCAACGATATTATGCCACTCTGTACGTTCAGGGATAACAGTTCCATTAGCTAAGGTATATCCTCTTTCTGAGGTGGCAAGTGGAAAACTGGCAATAGCCGAACCGCTGTCGAAGTAACGGACATCCGGATCTTTTCCCACATTTCCGATAAGAATAACTTTGTTTAAAGACATATTGTTACTTTATTTAATGAATGTACAAAGAAACACAAATTTGGTTAGTTGGACAAATCTAATGAACGAAAAACGCAACTCTTTTATAGAACGCATAGCCGAAAAGTGCTTAATGGATAAAATCCGAATATTAAAAAAAGGATAGGATTGAAATCGATTTTAAAAGTAACGAGAATTGAATCTGATTTTCGTTGGATTCAAAAATGATTCCAGTTAATTTTATGTCCAAGGCTGTATCTTTTCTTGTAATTTGTGTATTCATTCAAGATTAACTAAAGAGTGATCAAAAATAATTGTCCTTTTGTGCGAAAAAATATTATTTTTATTTCTTTGATGAATAAGATGTTATGAAAATCGATGAAAAATAATTCAAAAAAAGTATCTCAAAAGTTTGGTGGTTCAAAAATAAGTCGTACCTTTGCATCGCAATTGAGAAACGAACCAACACTCAATGAAAGCAAAAACGGGGTGTAGCGCAGTCCGGTTAGCGCACCTGCTTTGGGAGCAGGGGGTCCCAGGTTCGAATCCTGGTACCCCGACAAAATTAAAAGAGCTGACACGATAAGTTTCAGCTTTTTTTTATATCCAAAACCTAATGCAATAGTTGATATTCTATGTGAAATATTTTTATCTGTCTTATCCGTTTCACCTACATTTCTTGCAGAATAAGGTTTGCCTATAAAAAATATGAGTATAAATCCGTAATAAAGGTAATTCTGCCCCGGGAAAAACCGTAATTTATCTACATTTTAAGCCGATGAAGCTAGCTAATTTTGTATCGTAAAACAATAAGATTGTTGAACCCTAATTGTTTATGGTATGTGCAAACGATTCTTTTATTTATGTTTGGTATGGTTAGGATTTGCTTCAGCGGGTTCCCTCCATGCTGAAAACAGGAATTTGGAAACAACAGAAATTAATAATTCAAAAAACAGCCTTATGGAAACAACATTAAATCTGACACAAGAATGGGATAAAGTATTCCCGCTAAGCGACAAGGTACAACATACGAAAGTGACTTTCCGCAATCGTTATGGTATTACCCTGGCTGCTGATTTATATGTTCCGAAGAATGCAACAGGAAAACTCTCCGCTATCGCAGTGAGTGGTCCGTTCGGAGCTGTTAAAGAACAAGCATCTGGACTTTATGCCCAAACGCTGGCGGAACGAGGATTTCTGGCACTGGCTTTCGATCCCTCATTTACTGGGGAAAGTGGTGGTGAGCCTCGTTATGTGGCTTCACCAGACATCAACACAGAGGATTTTTGTGCCGCTGTCGATTATCTTTGTACTCGTCCGGATGTAGATGCCGGTCGTATTGGAATTATCGGAATTTGTGGTTGGGGAGGTTTCGCTCTTAATGCCGCAGCCATCGATACCCGTATCAAAGTAACAGTTACCAGTACAATGTATGATATGAGTCGGGTGACAGCCAATGGTTATTTTGATGCCATGGATGCAGACCAGCGATATGAACTGCGTAAGCAACTCAATGCACAGCGTACGGAAGATTATCGGAATGGAACGTATGCGCTGGCCGGTGGGGTAGTAGATCCGTTACCCGAAGATGCGCCACAGTTTGTGAAAGATTACTATGCTTATTACTCAAGTTTCGGATTTAGACTTTGAGGTTGAATTTATTGTATAAAAAAGGCTTTGAGTATTTCCGTATATCACGGAAAATGAGTAAATTAGATGTAACAAAAAAACATTACTCAAAACTCAAAGCCATGAGCAAAATTACAAATATTCCCTCAGAAATCCGCAACTTTTTCTCAGAAAAACGTCGCAGTATAGTTATGGATACATTTACGCGTCTGCTTGAAAGCTTAAATTTGGACAATCGCAGTCTTGGTGGCTTGAAACGTGAGAACTGCCAGTTGACGAACCTTCAAGTGTTCCAGATATTGTTACTGCTTCCATTCTTTGCAATCAAAGGATTCTCCCATTACGATGGTTCGGCGCTGTGTCGTATGTTTGGTGGTAAGAAGGATGTTCTCTATTCATATCTGTCGCAAGACAATATAAATTGGAGGAATGTCATATACCGCATAACTAATTGGCTGCTGACGAAAGTGACCGTGCACCAGGACCATAAGAAGAGTCTGCTTCCAACCGCACTGATAGCCGATGATACGGATCTTCCAAAGACGGGCATGCATATGGAATCCATAGGCAAGATATTCTCGCATGTACACCAGAAGTGTATTTTGGGATACAAGGCTCTTATGTTGTGTTGGAGTGATGGCCGCACGCAGTTTATGCTCGACTTCTCGCTTCATGGAGAGAAAGGCAAGATTGAAGGCAAGGAACAAGGGCTTACCTCAGAACAGAGGAACAGGCGTTATGAGCGCAAACGTGACAAGAAGTGCCATATTGCCAAACGCAAGGAAGAGTATTTTATGAGCAAGGGGGTCAAACTTTTGGATATGGTGAAGGATGCGATACGCAACAAGATACCTTTCGATTACTTGCTGGTTGACAGTTGGTTCACATG
>CDZG01035842.1_pt1 | contig 28354 bp, 17 predicted proteins | sample 557741 | NCBI WGS metagenome assembly CDZG01 (sample SAMEA3182086, study PRJEB8094) | gut metagenome | biome: human; feature: gut; material: Stool; isolation source: human stools | place: Canada | collected 2013-01-21
GATGTAAACCCGCGGCTGACGCACGGTATAAAATTAGTCTGTAGTTGCACGTTCACTTACCGTGTCCGCGAGTTTGACGCCGCGCGTCAAACTCCGATGTAAACCCGCGGCTGACGCACGGTATAAAATTAGTCTGTAGTTGCACGTTCACTTACCGTGTCCGCGAGTTTGACGCCGCGCGTCAAACTCCGATGTAAACCCGCGGCTGACGCACGGTATAAAATTAGTCTGTAGTTGCACGTTCACTTACCGTGTCCGCGAGTTTGACGCCGCGCGTCAAACTCCGATGTAAACCCGCGGCTGACGCACGGTATAAAATTAGTCTGTAGTTGCACGTTCACTTACCGTGTCCGCGAGTTTGACGCCGCGCGTCAAACTCCGATGTAAACCCGCGGCTGACGCACGGTATAAAATTAGTCTGTAGTTGCACGTTCACTTACCGTGTCCGCGAGTTTGACGCCGCGCGTCAAACTCCGATGTAAACCCGCGGCTGACGCACGGTATAACGTTAATCTGTAACCGCACGTTCACTCACCGTGTCCGCGAGTTTAGAGAACATGGTATAACATCTGACCCAATTTGTACGTTCACTTATCATGTTCCCGAAAACGGGGCATCGCGCCGGTTTTCACCGCGTTTTCCGCGTCTTACAAAACTTTGCGGCTTATGCCACTCCGCGCCGTGCGCGCAGCGGCTTTTTCAAAAATCGTCAGAACGGAGAAAACACATGACACACCGCCTTTACTACGACGACAGCTATATATCGGAATTTGACGCACAGACGGTATCCTGCACCGAAACGGATCGCGGGTTTGAGGTCGTGCTCGATCGGAGCGCGTTCTATCCCGGAGGCGGCGGACAGCCGTGCGATACGGGATACATCGGCGGTGTGCGCGTAAGCGAAGCCTTTGTCCGCGGCGATGACATCGTGCATATTGCAGATGCTCCGGTGAGCGGAAATGTCCGGTGCGAGATCGATTTTGACATACGTTTCCGCCGGATGCAGAATCACACCGGAGAGCACATAGTATCCGGGCTTCTGTGCAGCACCTTCGGCGCGGACAACGTGGGATTTCACATGGGAAGCGAGGATGTCACGCTCGACATCAATGTGGAGATAACCAAAGACGATCTGAGAAACATCGAGCTTCTCGCAAACCGCGCGATCTATGAAAATGTCCCCGTCAACATATTCTATCCGGAGCGCGATACTCTCTCCGCTCTCGAATTTCGCTCAAAGAAGGATTTTTCCGAGGACGAAACCGTGCGGATAGTCGAGATCTGCGGTTACGACCGCTGCGCCTGTGCGGCTACCCATGTAAAGAGCGCGGGTGAGATCGGAATCATAAAATTCATCGGAATGATACGGTACAAGGGCGGGATGCGCATCCACATGCTGTGCGGCGGCGATGCGCTTGACGACGTTCTTGCAAAGTGCGATGCGCTTGACGACGCGGCGCGCTCCCTGTCGGTCAAGCCCGTCGAGATTCCGGAGGCGGTTGCAAGGCTCGAGGAACGGCTCGGAGCGATGAAAGCCGAATGCGCAGGACTGAAGCGCGCTCTCGCCGCAAATACCGCCGAGCATTCGGAAAGCGGAATCATGTTCTTTGACTCGTTTTCGGCGGAAGATCTGAGGATCGCGGTCAACGAAGCGCTCCGCCGATTCCCGAACGCCGCGGCTTTTTCGGGAAATGACGCAGACGGATACACCTTCGTACTCGTGTCGGCAGCGGGCGAAGCCGTAAAAATTCTTCAAAAAATGAAGACCGCTCTGAAAATATCGGGCGGCGGAAAAGACGCGATGGTAAGCGGAAAATGTTTTTCCGCGCGTGAGGAGATCGAGAAGACCGAGCTTTGAAAAAAGTTTCCAAGCCCGCGCAAAGCGGCGCTTTATCCGGTTTTATCGGTAGATCGGCGGAACCGCGCCTCAATACGCAAAAAGGGCTGACGCAAAATGCGTCAGCCCTTTCGGTTCTGTTTTAAAGCTCGATTCCGCAAGCCTTGCAGAGCTCGCGCGCACTCTCGACGGAGTCGATTCCGGTCGGGTTCTTGATCGGCGCGAATTCCTTCTCGCGGACGACCTCGAACGGCAGGCAGCTTTCGGAAAGCTGGATCATATCGAGAACAAGAGTCTCAAACTTGTATCCGTTCGGCTTCTCCGGCTTTACGGTCTTGCCGAGCGCGTCGTCGTAATAGCTGATCTTCTTCTCGACGATGTGAAGCGGCATTTTGTCCTTTGCGATGCTGATAAGCTCGTCAAGACGGAAGAGATAGTTGAGAATAACGCCGAAGTAATACGCCGGCTCTCCCTTCTCGTTCTTCGCATTCATAAGCTCGTCGGTAAGCTCGTAATACTCAACGATGGAAGGATGCTTGTCCTTGAGGCAGATAACTCCGACTCTCTCATCGGGAGCATTCTTTTTAACGACCTTTGCACCGACGGTGCATCCGGAATTGATCGTTGCGCCGACGAAAACGGGATCGGCGATACGCTGAAGCACGTTGTCAACCGCGAAGGTGTTGAGCCACTCTATGCCCGCTTCCTTGGCGATCTTAACCACATCGCAGCGGAGCATGGACGAAAACCAGCCGCCGTTTCCGTTCGGGGAGGTAGCCATTCTGCTCTTTGTCTCAAGGAATATCTTGCCGTTGTAATCGACTGCCGGAGCCATCTCCTGTGTGAAGAAGGTCACATATTCTTCATTGTATCCGAAGAATTTCTTCTCGCGGAGAAAGTTTACGGTCGCCTCGTTGTTCTTCTCGCTTGTCATGATGAAAAGGTGAATCCACGACTCAGCCTCGTTGACCACGTCGAGAAGATTTTCGATTATTCTTTGGAAGATGTAGACTTCCTTCGTGATACCTATATTGTACATTCCCTTGGGATTATCGGAGCCGAGACGTGTGCCCATCCCTCCCGCAAGAAGAACTGCGCCGACCTTGCCCGCGCGTATCGCGTCGAGACCGATGCGGCGGAATTCGTCGCTGCGCTTTCTGATCTCGTCAAGCTCCATTGCGGCAAGAGGCTCGATATGACCGGCGGGAGCGACCTCGCCGCGCTTGTCATAATACGACACAACCGACATGTCCGCAGAATCTATCTGATCGAGAAGAGCCTGTTTTTCGCTGTCGGAAAGCTCGTCGTAATAGCGAAGAAGCTGTTCCTGTCCGTACTTTTCAAGCTTTGCTTTTGCTTCTGAATACGTCATTTTAATCACCTTGCCCGAATACGGGCTGCCTTCCTTTCGAAATCCGTGCCGAAATCTTGCCGCGAAAACCGGCGCAAAGCCTCTTAATCTTCGCCGCCTTACGGCAAATCCGGGAAATAATATAAAGCAGTGTTTACCAACCAATATATTCTACCACACAAAAAATATATTGTCAACGATACGAAAAAATATTCCGGTGTATTTTGCGAAAATAAACGTCGGTCCGGCGGCAGTGCTTGACAAAGCCGTGCAAATAAGTTACAATCAAGCTGTATAATCAAGATGTACGAAATTTTTCGGAAAGGAAAAACGCATATGATAAAAAAGCTGCTGTCGTTCACGCTTGCCGCGCTGACCGCCGCAAGTGTATCGTCATCACTCGCGTCATTCGGCACGGCGAATGTCCGATCGCTTCTCAAGGAAGATTCGCTTGTCGTTTATGACGAGGACCTCGGATATCTCAAGGGAATCTTCCCCGACACCGCGGTAAAGGCTTTCAAGTCAAACTTTATCTCCGACATCACCGTGAAGGATGCCTCCGGCAATGCCGCATCCGACGATGCTCCGGTCGGCACCGATTTCACCGTAACCGCCGACGGTGCGGAGTTCAAGACCCTTGTGTACGGCGATGTAAACCGTGACGGAAAGGTTGACACCAAAGACGTTATCTTCATGATCCGCAAGTCGATCGGCTGGGACATCGACGCAAACATGACCGCGTTCGACGTAAACCGTGACGGAACGCAAAACTCCAAAGACATAATCACCGTTATCCGCAAGCTCGTCGGATGGAATCTCGAGCTCGGATATTCTCCGTTCCGTGCTGACACATCAAAAATCGACGCGCCGAACGAGGATGAGTCTCTGCTTCTCACCTTCGGAGGCAATACCGAGAAACTCAACGCCGAAGCCGACACCGCGAACGGACGTTACTCCTACGTCATGGAGCTTGCCGGGAACGAAGCGGAATTCTGCCAGGCTTATCTCGCGGCAAAAGCGGATCGCGAGGGACTCAATATTTCGATTTCCGCCTTTGCGGATGCGGACGGCAACATTCTCGAATCCGAGATGCTCCGCGAAGAATACTACACCGTTATCGATTACGGCGTGGTTCCCGAGTCTCTGCCTCCGGTGGCAAAGAACTTTAAGATTTCCGCGGACAGGCAGCAGGGATTTTTCATCCGCGTGACCTCGGCGGAGAATCAGAAGCCGGGGCTTTACCGCGCGCTTCTCAGCGTGACCGACGCGGACGGCAAGACCGTCAAGAATGCGTATGTCTACGCGAAAGTCTGGGATTTCTCACTCCCCGTTGAGACCTCATGCAAGACCGCGTTCGGCATGAGCGCATACACCATCTATACGACCCACGGTGTGACTTCGGACGAAAACCGTGAGCTCTACACCAAATACTACGAATACTTCCTCAAGAACCGCATCAACATATGGTGCATGCCGTTTGATCCGCTGACCGATGAGGCCGATGCGTACATGTCCGATCCCCGCGTCAACACCTTCCTCGTTGCAGGAGGATATAACGGTCACATGTACGGCGGAAACAGGAACAGCTCCGAATTAAAGGAACTGTACGAAAAGATCTCGGCGAACGAAGATTGGGCGAAAAAGGCTATATTCTACATGAACGACGAGCCGATGGATCAGGATCAGCTTGCTTCCGTCATATCGAACTACAACATGATAAACAAATTCTACCCGAATGCCCGCATCGTCGTTCCGCAGCATGTAAACTACTTCTTTGACGATGCCGACATTATGAGCGTGGTGACGGCAAACAGCACTCTGCTCTGCCCTCATGAAACCATGTTCATCGATCCGGCGAGCGCGCTGGCGAAAGAGCATCTGTATACTCAGCGTGCTGTCGATACCTACGGGAAGCTAACCGACCGCATGAACAACTACCGTGCCGAAGGCAAGGAAACATGGTGGTACACGTCGGACACTCCGCGCGATACTCTCGGAAATCTCCTTGCGATCAGCTCCGGAATGGAAAGCCGCATGCTCTTCTGGGAGCAGTACAAATACGACATGGACGGCATGCTTTTCTGGGCCACAAACGAGTGGACAAATCTGAACCGCCGCCACCAGATCAATCCCTATATCGGACTTCTCGTATATCCCGGCAAGGAGTACAAGATCGACGGACCGGTGTCGTGCATCCGTACCGAGATCGCGCGCGACGGCATCGAGGATTTCGAGTATCTTTCACTCATCGAGAAATACATCGGCAAGGACAAAGCCGACGAATTCACCGCACGCCTTGTAACAAATGTCGAGACCTTCGTCACCGAACCCGAAACGCTTTACGAGGTACGCCGCGAAATGGCAAAGCTTCTCGAAAGCGCAATGAAATAATTTCCCGAAAATATATGAATCGCCCCGTTTTTCGGGGCGGTTCTCTTTTATTATTGCGCACTCTTGACAAAAAGCGAATGAAAGAGTATAATGTTTATGTAAACAAACTGCCCGAAAGGAAAAACGCATATGATAAAAAAGCTGCTGTCGTTCACGCTTGCCGCGCTGACCGCCGCAAGTGTATCGTCATCACTCGCGTCATTCGGCACGGCGAATGTCCGATCGCTTCTCAAGGAAGATTCGCTTGTCGTTTATGACGAGGACCTCGGATATCTCAAGGGAATCTTCCCCGACACCGCGGTAAAGGCTTTCAAGTCAAACTTTATCTCCGACATCACCGTGAAGGATGCCTCCGGCAATGCCGCATCCGACGATGCTCCGGTCGGCACCGATTTCACCGTAACCGCCGACGGTGCGGAGTTCAAGACCCTTGTGTACGGCGATGTAAACCGTGACGGAAAGGTTGACACCAAAGACGTTATCTTCATGATCCGCAAGTCGATCGGCTGGGACATCGACGCAAACATGACCGCGTTCGACGTAAACCGTGACGGAACGCAAAACTCCAAAGACATAATCACCGTTATCCGCAAGCTCGTCGGATGGAATCTCGAGCTCGGATATTCTCCGTTCCGCGCAGACACCTCAAAGATCGACGCGCCGAACGAGGATGAGTCTCTGCTTCTCACCTTCGGAGGCAATACCGAGAAACTCAACGCCGAAGCCGATACCGCGAACGGCAGATACTCCTACGTCATGGAGCTTGCCGGGAATGAAGCGGAATTCTGCCAGGCTTATCTTGCGGCAAAAGCGGATCGCGAGGGACTTAATATTTCGATTTCCGCCTTTGCGGATGCGGACGGCAACATTCTCGAATCCGAGATGCTCCGCGAAGAATACTACACCGTTATCGATTACGGCGTGGTTCCCGAGTCTCTGCCTCCGGTGGCAAAGAACTTTAAGATTTCCGCGGACAGGCAGCAGGGATTTTTCATCCGCGTGACCTCGGCGGAGAATCAGAAGCCGGGGCTTTACCGCGCGCTTCTCAGCGTGACCGACGCGGACGGCAAGACCGTCAAGAATGCGTATGTCTACGCAAAAGTGTGGGATTTCTCACTTCCCGTCGAAACCTCCTGCAAGACCGCGTTCGGCATGAGCGCATACACCATCTACACAACCCACGGTGTAACCTCGGACGAAAACCGTGAGCTCTACACCAAATACTACGAATACTTCCTCAAGAACCGCATCAACATATGGGGACTTCCTTTTGATCCGCTGACCGATGAGGCCGACGCATTCATGTCCGATCCCCGCGTCAACACCTTCCTCGTTGCAGGAGGGTACAGCGGAGAGCTCTACGGCTGTGACAAGACCGACGAGGAGATCGCCGCAGCTTACGAAAAAATCTCCAAAAATGAAGATTGGGCGAAAAAGGCTATCTTCTACATGGACGACGAGCCCTACTTTGAAGAAAGGATCGAGTCCGTGAAGGCAAATCACGAGCGCCTTTCAAAGCTTTATCCGAATGCGAGGACGATAATCCCTCAGCACGCGAACTTCTTCCTCGGCGACGATGATATAATGAGCATCGTCGCGGCGAACAGCACCGTTCTCTGCCCGAGATCTTCGTTCTTCCTCGATCCTTCGAGCGAGCTTGATACGGGACACAGATACGCCTCCGACACCGCGGAAAAATACGGTAATTTTGCAGACCGATTCTATGCATACCGCGATCGGGACGCAAAGGAGCTTTGGTGGTACACGGCGACATATCCCCCGTCTCCGCTCTGCAACATAAATTCAATAAATACCGGAATGGAAAACCGCATACTCTTCTGGCAGCAGTACAAATACGACATCGACGGATATCTCTATTACACTTCAACGGAATGGAACAACCTTAACCGCCGCCATCGGATCGAAAAACAGGGCGGACTGCTCGTATTCCCCGGCAATGAATACAAGATCGACGGACCGGTGTCGTGCATCCGTACCGAGATCGCGCGCGACGGCATCGAGGATTTCGAGTATCTTTCACTCATCGAGAAATACATCGGCAAGGACAAAGCCGACGAATTCACCGCACGCCTTGTAACAAATGTCGAGACCTTCGTCACCGAACCCGAAACGCTTTACGAGGTACGCCGCGAAATGGCAAAGCTTCTCGAAAGCGCAATGAAATAATCCCGTCGGGGAGGCAAAAGCCTCCCCGATTTCTTATCCGGATTCTCCGCTTTTCTCCTTTCAGCCGAAAATCCCCTTTCCGCAGCTTCGCGCCGTCCGTTTTTTCAAAAAAATCCGCATTCCCCGTCGAGTATTCTCCGCTCGCTTGCGAAGACTTTATCCGAGTTTTTTCGAAAATGTATTGACAACGGCGAAAATGAGTGATACAATCGATATAAAGAAATAAAACCTGTGAGCGGGAGAAGTACCCGGATAAATATTCTCAAAGAGAGCCGCGGTCGGTGTGAAGCGGCAGAATATCTTCGGCGAATGGACCCGTGAGGGCTAACCGAAAATGCTTCGGCATAAGTAGGAGCGACGGGAGCCGACCGTAACATCGGCAGACGTATGAAGTACGTCCTGTTCAATAAAGGTGGCGCACAAGCACGGCTTTTGTCCTTTAGAGACAAAAGCCGTTTTTATTTCTTCCTACATCACAGGCGGCGGGAATTTCGCCGCGGAAAAGAGGAAAGCAAATGAATCCGACCGAAAAGCAGCTTGAACTGATAAGAGACCGCATCTCCGCGGCAAAAAGCCGCGAAGGAAGCCTTTACTCAAAGAAATATGCCGACATCGACGAAAGCACCGTCACGTCCGCCGAGGCATTTCGCGCCCTTCCCTTCACCGAGAAGAACGAGCTGCGCGAAGGATACCCTCTCGGAATACAGGCAGTGCCCGACGAGGAGATAGTCCGTATACATTCATCCTCGGGAACAACGGGTACACCGATAATAATCCCCTACACCAAGAAGGATGTAAACGATTGGACGCTGATGTTTGCGCGATGCTACGAAATGGCGGGAATAACGAAGCTCGACCGAATACACATAACCCCCGGATACGGTCTGTGGACGGCGGGGATCGGATTCCAGCTCGGATGCGAGAAGCTCGGCGCAATGGCGATCCCGATGGGTCCCGGCAACACCGACAAGCAGATCAGAATGATGATCGATATGAAATCGACCGTGCTTTGTTCCACTTCTTCTTACGCGCTCCTTCTTGCGGAGGAGATCGCCAAAAGAGGTGTCGGGGATAAGATACGCCTGAAGAAGGGTGTGATCGGCTCCGAAAGATGGGGCGACAAAATGCGTGCGCGCATTGCCTCGGAGCTCGGCGTTGAGCTTTACGACATCTACGGGCTTACCGAGATATACGGTCCCGGCATCGGCATAAACTGCTGCGCCGAGGGTCCGATGCACTATTGGGACGATTTCATCTATCTTGAGATAATCGATCCGAAGACCGGAGAAAACGTTCCCGACGGGCAGATCGGCGAGATAGTCATAACCACGCTGAAAAAGGAAGGCGCGCCGCTCATACGATACAGGACTCACGATCTTTCCCGCATCGTACCCGAAAAATGTTCCTGCGGCTCACGTTTCCCGAGAATCGACCGCATAATCGGACGCAGCGACGACATGGTAAAGGTCAAAGGGGTAAACATCTATCCCGGACAGGTCGAGGACGTTCTCAAGGCGATCGGCGGAGTTTCAAGCGAGTATCAGGTGATGATAGATCATCTCGACGGAAAGGATATAATGACGCTCTTTTTCGAGACCGACGAAGGATACTCGCCGAAGGAGGTCGAGGCTGCGGTCGGTGAGGAATTCAAAGCAAAGGTCGGGCTGAAAATTGTACCGAAAAGCGTCGCCATAGGCGAGCTTCCGCGAAGCGAGAAAAAGTCCACGAGAATATTCGACAACAGATATTGACATATCGCCCTCCGCAAACCGGTATACCCGATCGGTCTGCGGACGGGCGATTTTGTTCATTTTTCGAAAAAAATCCGAAAAGTCTGTAAGATTTTCAAGACTTCGCGGTCTTATTATACAGCACGGCAATAAAAAGACACGGAGGATACGATGGACAGTGATTTTGAAAAGGTATACAAGGAATATTTCCGCGACGTTTACCTTTACGTAAAACATCTATCGGGCGGAGACGAGCAGCTCGCCGAGGATATCACGAGCGAGACCTTCTTCCGCGCACTCCGCGCAGCCGGATCGTTCCGGGGCGAATGCAGCGTGCGCGCCTGGCTTTGCCGGATCGCAAAAAACTGTCTTTTCTCATATTGCAAAAAATCAAGCCGGGAATTTGCAGCGGACGACGACGTACTCGACTTGAAAGCCTCTTCGGACGAAGACCCCGAAAAGATCGTCATACAAAATGAGGAGGCCGAAAAAGCAAAAAAACTCACCGCTTCGCTGCCGGAAGTGTACAGGAAGGTTTTCACTCTGCGCGCAATCGGTGACATGAGTTTCCGCGAGATCGGCAGGCAGTTCGGGAAAAGCGAAAATTGGGCATGCGTGACCTATCACCGTGCGAGAAAAATGCTCCGCGAAAATATGGAAAACGCCCGTCGGGAGAGCTGACGGAAAATCAAGCCGTGCGGATTTTATGCGGTCGCGGACCGCGGAAAGAGGGGAAAATGAGTATCAAAAACGAATGTGAAATAGTACGTGATCTGCTTCCGCTTTATGCCGAAAAAATGGTATGCTGCGAAACGGCGGAATTTGTGCGGGATCATCTCGAAGGCTGCGCGTCGTGCCGCGCGGAGCTTGAGCAGATCGGCTCCGGGCAATCCGACAAAAAAGAAAAAAACGACGAAATTCCCGCGGAAAATGACACCGCTCCGCTTGCGCGAATCGGGAAGACCGTTTTCAAAAGGAAAATGTACGCCGTGCTTATGACGGCGCTCATTCTTTCCGCGTTTCTCGTCTCGGTATTCGGATATCTTTCATCTCCGGAATATCTCCCGTATTCACCGGATACGGTATCCGTCGGCGAAACGGCGGACGGCGCGCTCGCCGTATCCTTCGGTGAAAACGTCACGGGATACCGGATATATGAAGAAGCATCGCCCGACGGCGAGAATGCTTCAGTCTACCGCATCGAAGCGTGGACATCTCTTCTCGACCGATTGTTTCTTCATCCCGGACGGCAAAATGCCGTGATACGTCCGGATGATGCCGGACACACGGCAATATGGTTCGCCCAAAACGGCACGAACAAAAATCTTTCCGACGACGTGCAGATATACGGAAAAACCGAAAACGGCGGGCGCATCTCTCTGCCGCGGCTCTTCCTCTGGTATTATCTGATCGCGGCAGCTGCCGTGCTCATCATTCTTCTGTCGGCGGCTGCCGCCGTGAGAAAGGACCGCCGTCTGTGCGCACGAATCCTGAAGATCGCCGCACTTCCGGCATCGTATATAATCTCTCATCTGTGCATCAGGGGCTTCGGTACTTTGTCGTACTCGGCGAATCGTGATCTGTTTCTCATTCTGATAATAACCTGTCTTCTTTACTGCGCCGCGCTTCTCGCAATCGGGGCGGTGCAGTCGGGACGTGAAAAGCGCGAGAGCCTGTCATTGGCGGAAAATATCCGGTCTTAAGCCAACGCAGCCAAAAGGCGAAGGCAAGACTTCGGCGGTGCCGCGGCTTTCACGGATTATCTTGTGTGAGCGAAAAAGCTTATGCAAGCCAAACGGTTCAAAATAGGATTTTGCCGATGAAAAAACGCGGTAACGCACGGTCGAAAATCAAAGAGAAAAACGCCCGTGTCTGCGCATGATCGTCCGTGCATCCAACGCAGTAATATACGGTCGAGAAAACGCCCGCGCGCCTCCGCAGTCGAAAAGCGCCGTAAACAGCGGCGAGTTCTCCGGATTACGTTGTTTTTACAACTCTGAAAACACCCATTCACACGGAGAAAGTGCTGTTTTGGGCTTGCCGGACGTCTCGGGACAAGCTTGCCGCCCGCGCCGCCGTTACATCTCATGAAAATGAGACTGCAAGCTGCCGCTTTGCGTTAGCACGCACGGCTCCGGGGCGGAGTCTCCGCGCACGTCTCTGCTGCCCGCGGGACCGCAGCCAATGAGGAAATCGAAAAAGAATACGAGGTATCACACAAACCACTCACATGACAAATATTTGACAAACTCGAAAGCCTGCGGCACAGCCGCAGGCTTTCTCTTGCATACTTTACGTTTTGAAAAGCGTTTACCCTTGTGTTGATTCATCCCCGGACGTCACACACGCTCGGCTCCTCCGCAAAGCTTCATCGTAAACTCGCACACGTCGGCGGCGGAATTCGGACGGCGAAGAATATCTATATTGCGGAGCATGGCGTCAATACGCTCCGGATTTTTGAAAAGAGAATACACAAGCTCCGGCACGGGGCAGGTGCTCGATGCCGCGACAGCCGCGCCGTTATTCAGAAGAAAAGCGGTATTCCGGCTCTCCTGACCCGGTATCGGGTTTACGATTATCATGGGCAGGCGCTTTGCAAGCGCTTCCGAGGTCGTAAGTCCGCCGGGCTTCGACACGATAAGATCAGACGCATCCATAAGCTCGTCCACATACCCGACAAACCCGAGATTAAGAATACGGCGGACCGCGGACGGCGCATATGCGTTGATTTTATTCTGCATATCCTCGTTGTTTCCGCAAACGCAGATTATCTGAAAATCCTCGCCGATATCGAGCCTGTCAACATCCCTTACCGTCTTTGCCATATGCCCGTATCCCATCGATCCGCCCATTATAAGTATGGTCTTCATCGCGGGATCAAGCCCGTGCTTCACGCGCATTTCCCTCTTCGGCTGAGATCTCGAAAACTTCTCGTTTATCGGGATCCCGAGCGCAAGCACGGACTTTTCGTCAAATCCCTTCTGCTTTGCCTGATAATTCAGCATCGGACTCGGCGTGATGACATAATCGCACATGAGGCACTCCTCCCAATAAGGGTGGAAAACAAAATCTGTAAGCACGCCGATCAACTTCGCCCTGACGGTGTGCCGCTGGCACATTATGTCCATTATCATTCCGGCGAAGGGATGAGTGAAGATCACGGCATCGGGCGCGTAGCCGTCTATATAATCGTAAAGATCATCGGAAAAAAGCGTATTCACGAGACGCGCCGCCGATTTTTCGCCCGTACCGCCGCGTCGCTTTTCAGCCATGCGGTACCCTGCCCCGAAGGCGACCTTTACCTTGTCCGACACAAGAAGATACCCCTCGGAGATCAGCTTGGCGACTGCCGGGCTGACATATCTGTAGGTATCGAGTATGCTGCATTCGGTGCCGTGAGCGTCAAAATACGACTTCATCGCGCGCGCGGTTGAATTATGCCCCTCTCCCGCAGTTACCGACATTATAAGTACCTTCATCCCGCGATCCCCCAAAAGTAATGTTATCTTATTATATACTTTTTTACCCACCGTGTCAATAAAGCGGCGATGTAAAGTCGGGATAGGCGTAAAATCAGGCAAAGAAAAGCCGCGCAAAGAAGAGAGACACGAACAGCGAAAACACAGCAACCGCGGCTGCCGCCGGAAAGGCGTACAGTGTCTTTTTCACTCTCGTCTGAGAAAAATAGACAAAAAGCACATAAACGAGAGTGTCCGAGCTTCCCATGATGACCGCCGCGGCAAACACCTCAAACGAATTCGCCCCGCAATCCGACGCAAGCGATGCAAATGATGCATTTGCCGCCGCGCCCGAAAGAGGACGGCTGATTATCAGCGGAAAAAGCTCCGACGGAATCCCGAGCGCCCCTCCGATCGGCGATAGAAAGGCGGAGATCGCCTCCGCCGCTCCGCTCGCACGGAATGCCGCTATCACCGAGCACAGGAGAACCATTGCGGGAACAAGTCCGACCGCGCACCTCAATCCGTCCTTTGCGCCTCTGATAAACGAAGCAAAGCAGTCCCTTCCGGGGAAAAGAAACGCGGACGACGACAGAAGAAATACGATCGGAATGATGAACGAGGATACATACTCAGCCATGGCGTTTTACTCTTCCCGCGGACGACAGTGCCCGGCAGAGAAGCAGCGCAAAAAGGAATGTCACAGCAGAGGATATCCAGACGGGCGGAATCACGGAAAACGGTGACGCATGTCCGAAGGACGCGAGAAGCGTTACAACGGTAGTCGGCATGAGAGAAAACGGCGCCGTCCCGAGCACGGCAAAGCAGATCATGTCCTGACTTGCACGCGCGGGCTCGGGATTCATAAGATCAAGCTCGTTCATAGCGCGGACTGCGAGCGGAGTCGCCGCATTTCCGATGCCGAGTATGTTTGCCGCTATCGCGGCGCAGACAGTCTCTTCCGTCTTTTTCCCGTGCACCGACGGAAATGCAAATCGCATAAACGGCGAAAGAAGCTTCGACAGCTTTCTTACGGCTCCGGCATCGCGCAGGACCTCAAGTATCCCGCACCAAAGGCACATCATGCCCGTAAGCGATATGACAAGTTCTACCGCTCCCGCAGCTCCGCTCAGTACCGCAGAGGAAAGCGATGCCATCCTTCCGCCGGTCACGGCAAAGGTAAATGAGAGTAAAATAATAACAAAAATGTATTTGCCTATCATGAAAAATCCCCTCCGCTGAATTTTTGTTGAAAAAGACGAAAAATAGTTGCAAATATATTGCTTTCAGGCATTGACATTTATCGAATTCAATGGTAATATTATGCATGGTAGCGAAATATGCTGCCTTTTGGAAAGGAAGGATATAAAAATGAAGTCACTCGGAATCGTTCGTCATATCGATGACCTCGGAAGAGTCGTCATCCCCGTTGAAACAAGACGCAATATGGATATCAACCCCAAGGATCCGCTTGAGATGTTCGTAGACGGAGATCAGATCATACTGCAGAAGTATGAGCCGTGCTGCATTTTCTGCGGAGACTCCAAAGACGTCATCTACTTCAAGGACAAGAAGATCTGCAGCAAATGCCTTGAAGAACTCAAGGAAAAAGCATAAAAACAAATATCGGCGGATTTACATAACCGTTTATTCGGCGGACAGGTCCCGTACCTGCCGCCGATATTTGCTTTTTCGGGGACTTTGATGTATAATGGATACGGTTTTACATAAGCGCTCCGTCATCGAAATCGCAGCGGAGCTGACAGCGCCGTTTATTTTTACGGTTCCTCTGCCCGTGTACCGAAAACGGTACACGGAAAGTGATAGATTACAATTGATTATATTCGCATTCTGCGCCGTCTATGATCGGCGAAATGCCTTTTCGCAAATATGTTGCACAGATGAAAGAACGCCGCACCGAAAGCGGACGGAGGTATGCCATGCTGTTTGATGTTCTAAGATCGTTCGGAGTAAGACGCGCGGGTTTTATTCCGCTCGGAGATGCAGATCTTATATCCAAAAGAGAATACGGCTTTCCCGAGGATGCGTTTGTCATATCGTTCTACCTACCGTATTACACGAACGTAAAGTCAAACCTTGCGAATTTCGCCTCGGCGCGAGATTACCACCAATATTACGCCGAGCTCTTTTGCACCTGCGAAAGCTTTATGAACGAAAAGCACCCCGGACGCTATTTCAGGGGATTTGCCGACGTGTCTCCGTTTGCGGAAGTGCTCCTTGCCGCCAAATGCTCGCTCGGCGTGATAGGCGATCACGGTATGCTCATAACGAAGGATGCCTCATCCTTCATAGTTCTCGGCGAGGCCGTGTGCGGTCTTTCCGAGGATGAGCTTCTCGCCGAAGGCATTTCAAAAGGCGAAGGCAAGGTCGGAGGATGCACCCACTGCGGAGAGTGCCGCAGGCAGTGCCCTGCCGATGCCGCGGACGACAAAAGCCGATGCATATCCTCGATAACGCAGAAGAAGGGCGAGCTTTCCGAAAGCGAAAAGGACATAATCAGGAAAACCGGCATGGTGTGGGGATGCGATGTCTGCGCCCTCGCCTGCCCCGTAACGAAAACTGCGATGAAAAACGGCACTCTCGAGACGGACATCCCGTATTTCACCGAAGGACGGCTCGGCACGGTCGATGAAGGACTGATCTCCTCGATGAGCGACGAAGAATACGAAAGATACTCGTTTTCGTGGAGAAAGCGCGAAGTGATGATAAGGAATATCCGCATCGCGTCCGGCACGGATTTCGAAGGAGAAAACGTATGATAAAGCTTTTTTGCGGACCGGAAAGCGCGGAGAAAAACGGTCTCATTCTGAAAATGATATCGGAGTCATGCGCCCGCGCGATCGATGCTTCAAAGGACAAAGACACTACATCCCGCAACGCACTTTCCGAAATCGAGCCGCGGCGGGTATGCCTTATAGTCCCCGAACAGCAGGCGGTGATATGGGAAACGCGCCTTGCGAAATCCGTCCCTCCCGAAAGCGCGCTTGTGCTCGACGTTGTGAGCTTCACCCGCCTTGCGAATCTTGTAAAGCGTCGTTTCGGAGGTCTTTCCTTCAACAGCGCCGGACGGGCGGATCGCGTTCTGCTGATGTGGAAGGCTATCGCATCGGTCGCGCCGCTTCTGCGCGTATTCGGCAATGAAAAGAACAGCGCGCGGACAGTAAAAATAATGCAGGAAGCACTTGACGAACTGCGCCGCGGCGGAGTCGGCGCCGAGGATGCCGCGCGTTTGTCCGACATATTTTCCTCCGAGGAAGCGACCGCTTCTCTCTCGGACAGGCTTCACGATATATCGCTCGTCATGGCGGAATACGAAAATTCCTTCGGTGAAAGCTTCGACGATCCGGGAGCGGAGCCGGAGCATCTGCTCGATACGCTGCGCAGGCGCGATTTCTTCTCCGGATACGATGTGTATGTGGATTCTTTTTACTCGCTGACCGCGGTCGAGGAAAAGATTGTGCGCGAAATAATACGTCAGTCCGACAATTTCACGATGACCTTCACCTGCCCCGCCGGGGGAGAGGTTCCGCCCCATCTCGGTGTGGCGTACCGATTTTTCCTTTCGGTGAAAGAATTCGCCGCCCGATGCGAGGATGTTGAAATAAATGAGATCACGTCCGATGCGTCAACTCCGTCGGCGTATCTGCGCGATCATCTGTGGGATTTTTCCGCAGAGCCGATGCGCGGCGAAAAGGATTTCGTTTCGTTTGTAAGGTGCGCCGACAGATACGATGAGGCTCAGGCGGCGCTCTGCCGCGTAAGGGAGCTTGTCGGCGGCGGTGCGGATTATTCCGACATTGCGATCATCGCACGCGATGCGTCAACGCGCACCGGGATTCTCGACGCCGCCTTTGCCGACGCGAAAATTCCGCTGTCGGTATCGGTGAGATTCTCGCTTTCGGATTCTCCCGCCGTCAGATTCGTTCAGGCAGCCCTCTGCGCCGTGAAATCATCCTTTGCAAGGGAAGATGTCTGCGCATTGCTTCACAGCTTTCTGACGCCTCTGAGCGCGGACGAGCGTGCGGCGTTCGAGCGCTATACCGAGATATGGAACATCTCGGGAAAGCGCGCGTATGAGAAGGACAGCGGATGGACGATGAACCCCGACGGATTTTCCGCCTCGTTCACTCCGAGAGCCTCGCGCGAGCTTGAGCTTGCAAATTCCGCGAGAGAAAAAATATGCGACATGCTCCTTCCGCTTTCCGAAGCATTCAAGAACGAAGCGTGCGTAAGTGATGTTCTCACGGAGCTTTGGAGGATGCTCGTCGGTGCGGGCGCATATGAGCGGCTGCGCGAAAACTGCGCACGTCTTGCGGAGAACGGATACCGCGATGCCGCCGCATTCGGGTATCAGTCATGGCTCAAGCTGACGGAGGCTTTCGAAGCGGCGGAGCGCATTCTCGGAGATATCGCGGTTGACATTTCGACATTTGCCGATCTTTTTTCGCTGACGATAGGAGCAGAGGATGTCGGCACGATCCCCGCCGGAATAAACGAAGTGCTTTTCGGTGCGGCGGATCGGATAAGGACCGAAAACATCTCTCACGTCATACTGCTCGGCGCCGTAGACGGCGAATTTCCGGGAGTGCCTTCGGAGAGCGCGCTCTTTACGGAGGTTGACCGTATCCGTCTCGAGGGCGAAGGGGTTGTGCTTTCCGACAACGAACGTGACCGAACGGAAAAGGAGCTGTTCTGGTTCTGGCGATGCGCCTCGCTCCCGTCAAAAACGCTCTGCGTTATGATCCCGGAAAGCAACGGGGTGCGAAAAACCGAAGCCTCAACGGGAGCGCGGCGCATCGCCGGGCTTTTCCCGGACGCACCGGAAAATTACTTTGATCCCGACAGCCCCGCCGCGGCTCTGTGGGATGAAAAGGATTCCGCATCGTTTATTCTCTCATGCCGGAACGAGAAAATACGCTCGGCGATACTCGCCGCCTCTCCCGAAGCCGAGCTTTCACTCACTGCGGCGCGCGGCGACACCGATTGGAGCCGCATATGTGCCGAGGAAGCCGAAAGTATTTTCGGCAGCCGCATTAAGCTCACTCAATCCCGCTTTGAAACGTACCGGAAGTGCGCGTTCTCATACTACGGAAGATACATACTCGACCTTGACGAACGCGAGGAAAAGCATCTTTCCCCCGTCGATGTCGGAAACTTCATCCATGCCGTTCTTGAGCGGTATTTTACCGAAACGAATGTCTCGGCGCTTCCTCTTTCCGAGGATGAAAATCTTCGGCTTATCCGCCGCCTCGTTTCGGAATACACCGACGGCATATTCGGCACCGCTGTTACGCCGAGGATCAGATACCTCCTCGATCGTCTCGAAAAGAGTCTGCTCCTCTTTACGGGAATGCTCGGAGAGGAATTCGCGCAGAGCGATTTCCGCCCGTTCGCACTTGAACAGAAAATCGGAATGGGGGACGGCACGCCTCCCGCACTTTCGATCCCGACGGGGGAGGGCTCGTCCGTCGAGCTGCGCGGCATTATCGACCGCCTCGACGTAATGCGCCGCGACGGTAAAGCATATATCCGCGTAGTTGACTACAAAACGGGGGCGAAAAAGCTTTCCGACCGCGATATGGAGCTCGGGCTGAACATGCAGCTTTTCATGTATCTGTTTTCCGTGTGGAAATGCCCTCCGTGCGAATTCCGCACGAGGCTTCTCGGCAATGCCGAAGAGATCGTGCCGGCGGCGGCGCTGTATTTCAGCGCGCGCCCCGGTGAAGCGCTCAGCCCCGACGATCCCGGGGAGCGCGCGCTTGAGGTTGCCGCCTCGTCTGTCGTGCGTTCGGGACGCTTTCTCGCCGACGAAGCCGTTCTGCGCGCGCAGGATGCGCAGCTCGAGGGAAAGTATATCCCCGTCAAGCAGAACAAAAACGGCGAATTTTCGTCGAATGTCACCGATCTTCGGGGATTTGAAGAGCTTCTGCACGCGCTGTGCGAGCGGATATCGTCGGCTGCAGAGGAAATGCGAAGCGGAAAAGCCGATGCGCTTCCGCTCTTTTACGACGGCGGCGTGCCGTGCAGATACTGCAAGCTGCGTATGCTTTGCAGAAATACCGACGGGAGGTGCAAATACAGATGAGCAGCACACGGACATGGACAAAACCTCAGCTTGACGCGATAGAGCACCGCGGAAGCGATCTTCTTCTGTCGGCTGCCGCCGGTTCGGGAAAAACCGCCGTTCTCACCGCGCGGCTCATACGGCTTCTCACCTCGCCCGACTCGGATGTAAAGCCCTCCGAGGTGCTCGCCGTCACCTTCACAAACGCGGCAAGTGCCGAAATGAGAGACAGGCTCTTCTCCGCCGCGCTCGAGCTTGTGCGGACCGATCCTTCAAATGCCCGCGCAAGAGAGCTTGTCGCGTCGATAGCCTCGGTGAAGATATGCACCATACACAGCTTCTGTCTGTCTGCGATAAAGCCTTATTTTGCAAGGCTCGGGCTTCCTTCGGACTTTCGCGTGGCGGACGAAACGGAAAGCGAGATACTGCGCCGTCAGGCGATGAGCGAGACTGTCTCCGAATATTTCGATTCGGTCACGGACGGCGGCGAGGACTTCGTTTTTCTCGCCGACACTCTTCTCACGGCGCGAGATGAAAGCTCGCTTGACGAGATACTCCTTTCGCTTGCGAGAACTCTCGGCGCAAAGGGGGTTGGCGCAAAGGAGCTTTCGGCATATGCAGAAAATCTTGAGGCGATCCGACCGGGCACGTTCTGGAGCTCGTTTGCCGCCGAGGGAATCCGCGAGGACCTGCACCGTTTCGCTTCATTCTACTCGGATGTATTCAATTTCTACCGCGGCAATCTCGCCGAAACCGAAGCGGTATCGGCGAAATATCTCCCGGAATGCGAAGATCTGTATTCGCTCGCCGAACGTCTGCAAAGTCTTGCGAACGGCGGAGACTACGAAATCCTGCGCAGTGCAATGTGCGGTCACGTTTTTCCTCGCCTGCCGTCGGTGAAAGCGCAGGATCAAACCGACTTTTCCCTCGAATTCAAGGCGTACCGCGATCTTTTCAAGAAGGAATTTTCCGCACTGCGCGACAAGTTTTTCTCCTCCGACGAAGCGGACATCCTGCGCGACGCACGGCGCACCGCATCGCTCGAACGTGCGCTTGCCGCAGTTCTCGGAAGCTTTTCGGCGCGCTTCACGGAGAAGAAACGCGAGCGCGGAATTCTCGATTTCAACGATATCGAAATCAAGACCGCCGAGCTGTTCATCGGCAGTGACGGAAATCCCACGCCCGAAGCGCAAAGCGTCGCGGAAAAGTACAAATGCATTTTCATCGACGAATATCAGGACACGAGCCGCATACAGGATGCGATCTTCCGTGCGATTTCGACAAACGCCGAAAGATTCATGGTCGGAGATATAAAGCAGAGCATCTACTCCTTCAGGAGCGCCGAGCCCGAGATATTCGCAAACTACCGCGAAGCCTTTTCACACGGCGACGGCGGAAGCTACATATTCATGAGTGACAACTTCCGCTCATCCGAAAACGTGATCCGATTTGCGAACGCCGTATCGGGAAGGATCTTCCCGTTCGGAAAAATTCCATACACCGAAGAGGACGAGCTTCGCCGTTCGAGAAATATGCCCGATGCGGACGAACCGTGCGAGCTTGTGCTTATCGACAAGGCAAAGCGCTCGGAAGATGACGCAGAAGGCGGCGGAGATACGGCGTTCAGCGAAGCCGAGTATACCGCGCGGCGGATAAAAGAGCTTCTCGAAAGCGGAACCAAGCCGGACGGCACGCCCGTCCGCCCCGGAGATATCGCAATACTTCTTCGCACGAACGCGGGAATAGACGAATACTCATCCGCGCTTGAAGCGCTCGGCATACGGACGTGCAAAAGCGTGAAAAGCGACATTTTCTCAAAGCCCGAGGTGATGACGCTTCTGTGCATCCTCAACGCGGTGTCGAATCCCGTGCGCGATATATATCTTGCCGGCGCGATGAAGTCTTGCGTGTTCGGATTTACGCTCGACGAAACGGTAAAGATACGTCTTGCCTTTCCGGACTGCCCGCTTTACTCCGCCGTGTGCGCGTATGCGGAAAACGGTGACGCGCTCGCCGAAAAGTGCGCCTCCTTCATATCCGAGCTTGATGCGATGCGGGATCGCGCATCGTTTCTCCCCGCGGGGGCGTTTGTCCGCAGCGTCATAAAAACGCTCGATCTCGAGGTGCGGCTGTCCGACAAAAAAAGAAGCATCCGCGCGGTGCGCCGCAGTCTCCGCGAGCTTCATTCTCTTGCGGTGCGCGCCGGACAGAGCGGATTCTGCTCACTTTTCCAATTTCTCCGCTATACCGACCGCCTGATATCCGACCCTTCGCCGGTATCTGCCGCGCAGGATGAGGGCGAGGATGCCGTCAGCATAATGAGTATCCACGCCTCAAAGGGACTTGAATTTCCGATCTGCTTCCTCTGCCGCTGCAGCGCGGAGCTGAAAGCAAAGGATGCCTCGGAAAGCCTCATGTTTGATCCCGTGATCGGCATTGCCTCGCGTCTCCCCGACCGCAGCGGTCTTGTGCGCTGCGACAACGTTCTGCGCCGTGCGGCAGCCGCCGACATAAGCAGAAAGGCGCTCGAAGAGGAAATGCGCATTCTCTATGTGGCAATGACCCGTGCGCGTGAGCGGCTGATTGTCACCGCAGCAGTCAAGGACCCTTCCGAATATGTAAACGGTGTACGCGCCGCACTTCGTTTCGACGGTGAATATACCGTGCTCGGCGCGTCAAGCTACCTTTCGTGGATTCTTCCGGCACTTCTCTCCGACGGCGACGGATGCGGCGTAAAGCTTGTATTTGCCGAATCGGCGGAGGAAAACGCCGTGTCTGATGAGCCGATCAAAGGGATGAACGAGGCGGCGGAAGAAGAAAATTCGGCAGATGATCTTCGGGAAGTGCTCGGGCGGCGCTTTGAATTCCGATATCCGAAAGCTTTTCTCTGCGCAGTACCCGCCAAGCTGACCGTATCGCGCCTTTATCCGGAAATACTTGATGAAGATGCGGCGGCGGAAGCGGACTCCGTCGGGGAAAGCGCCGTTGTATTCGACGACGAAGCCCCCGCCCCGGGATTTATCTCCGGAAAATCCGGCGTTCGCGGAAGCGACATCGGAAGCGCGACGCATGTGTTCATGCAATTCTGCGATTTTGAACGCTTCGCGCGGGACGGCGCCGAAGATGAGCTTTGCCGCCTCACGGATGACGGATTTATCAGCCGCAAAATGGCGGAAATCGTCGATATCCGTGCGCTCGAGCGATTTCGTGAAAGCACGTTCTTCGGTCGGATGAGGCGCGCCGTGCGCATGGAGCGCGAATTCCGCTTCAACTCGGCAAGGGCGGCAAAGGATTTCACCGCCGATCCCGAGCTTAAGAAATTGCTTGAAGAAAGCGGGACCGAGCTTATCGTCCAGGGTGTCGTTGATGCCGTGTTCGAAGAGGCGGACAAAACGCTCGTGCTCGTCGATTACAAGACCGACCGATTCACGCGGGAGCAGCTTCGTGATTCGGCAGAGTGCGAGCGCATTCTCACCGAACGCCACTCAAACCAGCTCACCTACTATCGCGACATCTGCGGCGAGATTTTCGGAAGAAAGATCGACGAAACATACATCTATTCTCTCTCGCTCGGCAGGGAAATTCTTATCTATTGAATTTTCAAAAGATGAAAAGGCAGCGCCGCCGAAAGCGGTGCTGCCTTTTATTTATGCGGTTTTGATATCAGTCGTAATAGTAATTTGCTTTACAGTCCTTTACGCTTACCGCGTTCAGGCGCTCTTCATCGACGCTTATCTCGCCGAAATGGGATGTGATCATCTTATTGTAAAGGTCGTCCGCGACGGAAGCGTCGAAATCGTCAAAGAAATCCGCATTCGCTTCTGCGGAATACGCCCCGTCATCAAGTGCCGCGCGCTTGATGAAGAAAGTGCCGTAGGTGTCGGAGGTGTACTTTATCCATTCACCCTCTTCGAGGGAGAACGCTTTCGTAACGATATCCGCGATGTAATCTCCAGCCGAGGTCAGCGAAAAATAGTATCCGCCCGGATAGTCGGTATTTTCCGAATAATCTTCGTAAAGCTCCGAAAAATCCGCTCCGTCCGAGAGCTTCTTCTCGATCTGTGCGATCTTCTCCGCCTTTTCGGCTTTCTCTTTATCCGTGAGGGAACGCTTCTTGTAGGAGCCGTCCTCGTTTTTCTGATATGTTCCGTCGGAGTCCTCGGCGTAGGCATAAGCATCGTTTACGTTGATCTGATAGAACCTGACGTAATTCTCCTCGTAATACGCTTCGCGCTCCGAATCCGTAACGGGAGTTTTCCCGTTATCCCCGTAGTAGTAATCGAAAAGATCGGACGACTTCTGCTCGTTTATAAACACAGTCCTCAGAATATTCAGATTTATCCCGAATTCGGCAAGGTTCGCATTCATCGTCTTGCGGCTTCCGTCCGCAAGCTCCTCGACAAGCGAATCTATATATGAGTCAATCTTGTCCTTCATGCTGTCCGACATCGTGAGCCCGTTCTCGGCGTACAGCGACATTGCAACGAGATTCGAGCGGATATTGTCGCGGATAAGTCCGTTTACAAGCTCCTCGTTCGTCTTTTCGGATGAATCAGAGATCTTCTCGTTCCAATACGATGCGGTATCCTTTATATCCGTATAGGTTCGAAGATACCTCGCCTTGTAGGTTGACATCCAATACGCATAGGTCGCCTCGTCGATCTTCGCATTTCCGAGCGACATAACGGTCTTTCCGCCGCCCGACGAACACGAGGTCACAAGAATAAGCGCAAGCGCCGCAATCAGTGAAACGATCTTTTTCATATAAACTCCGATCTTTTCGTTTTGGGGATGCCGCACGGCACCGCCCGAATATATTTTATCATCGCTCATTTCCCGAATCACCGCGAATTTGTATATATTTCTTTAACAAATCGACGCAGAAATCGACGACTCCGACCTTCGGCGGAAGCTTAACGGTCGCGCTCGGCTCGGGATTCAGCCCCACGCGGAGCATTCCCTTGCCGTATTCCGCGGCAAGCCTCTGCCACAGCGCGGGATCAAAGCTTTCGGGCACGAATCTGACCGTACCGTCGATCTGGGTTATCTTCGTCATTCCCGCCGAGATTCCCGCGCCTCGGAGTCTTGCGATCCTGCACAGATTTACCGCGCTTCTCGGCGGCTCGCCGAATCGGTCGCAAAGCTCGTCGATCAGATCCTCGTAATCTTCCTCCGTCGATATCTTCGCAATCTTCTTGTACATTTCCATGCGCTGCGCCGACGATGTGATATAGCTCTTGGAAAGGAATGCGTCGAGCTTTACGTCCACCGTACATTCGCGCGGCGCGGCGACCGTCTCACCCTTTTCCTCCAGAACCGCTTCGGAAAGAAGCTTTATATACATATCGTATCCGACCGCGTCAAGGTGCCCGTGCTGCTCCGCGCCGAGCAGATTTCCCGCGCCGCGTATCTCAAGATCGCGGAGCGCGATACGGAATCCCGCACCGAACGCCGCGTACTCGCGTATTGCCGAAAGCCGTTTTTCTGCGATCTCCGAAAGCGTCTTGTCCTGACGGTAGGTGAAATACGCATATGCGCGCCGCGTGCTCCGTCCGACACGTCCGCGTATCTGATGAAGCTGAGAAAGCCCGTACCGATCCGCGTTCTCGATTATGAGCGTATTCGCATTCGGAACGTCCACTCCCGTTTCGATGATCGTCGTGGACACGAGCACATCGATCTCTCCGCGGACAAGCTCTGCCCATATTTCCTCGAGCTCTTCCCTCTCCATTCTTCCGTGAGCCACGGCAATGCGCGCATCGGGCACCATGCTCTCGACCTTCGATGCGATCTTGTACACGCCCTCGACGCTGTTGTACAGATAGAACGTCTGTCCTCCGCGCCGAAGCTCCTTGCGGAGCGCCTCGGCGATCACGGCATCGTCGTATTCCATAACGTACGTCTGGACGGGAGAACGCATTCCCGGCGCCTCCTCAAGCACGCTCATATCGACTATACCGCCCATCGCCATGTTCAGCGTCCGCGGGATCGGCGTAGCCGTCAGCGTCAGCACGTCGGCGTTGGCTGAGATCTTCTTCAGCTTTTCCTTCTGCGCAACGCCGAAGCGCTGCTCCTCATCGATTATGACAAGTCCGAGCTTCGCAAATTCAACGTCGGAGGATATCAGTCTGTGTGTACCGACAATTATATCTGTCTCGCCGCGCTTGAGCTTACGCAGCGACGCCTCCTGCTGCTTTTTCGTGCGGAAGCGCGACACCATATCGACGGACACGGGAAACGATCTCATGCGCGAGAGCAGCGTCTGATAATGCTGAAGCGCAAGAATCGTCGTAGGCACGAGGATCGCGGTCTGATATCCGTTCTCCGCCGCTTTGAAAGCCGCTCTGAGCGCGACCTCGGTTTTTCCGTAGCCCACATCTCCGCAGAGCAGACGATCCATAGGGTACTCCCGCTCCATGTCGGCTTTGATATCCTCAACCGCGCGGAGCTGCCCGTCCGTCTCTTCATATTCGAACGAAGCGGCAAATTCGGCAGACATTTCCGAATCCGGAGAGAACGCGATTCCCTTCGTGCGGCGGCGGCGCGCATAAAGCTCGATCAGCTCCTTTGCCATTTCGCGGCTTGCCGCCTTTGCCTTCGTCTTTGCGCGGTTCCAATCCGCGCCGCCCATTTTGGAAAGCTTGACTCCCGCGCTGTCAGACGAAGCGCCGATATACTTTGACACAAGCGAAAGCTGATCCACGGGAAGATAAAGCTTATCGCTCCCGGCGTAATTGATGAGGATGTAGTCTCTCGACACTCCGCCGACGCTCAGATTTTCGATTCCGGCATACTGACCGATACCGTATGCCTCATGCACCACATAATCTCCGGGATTGAGATCGGCATACGACATGATCGCCTCGGTGGAGCTTTTTTTGACCTTCCCGGCTCTCCTCTTTCTCATTCTCGAAAGAATGCCGCGGCGCTGTGACGACGACGAAAGATCAAGGAAAGCAAAGCGCGGCGAGTCAAGCTCGAATCCGGCGAAATATTCGCCCGTCAGGGTGACAATCGGCAGAGTCTTTCCCTTCTTAGAAAGATATTCATCGAATATCTCCTCGCCGTCCCCGTCGCCGGCGCGGACAACGCTGTACCCCTCGTTCACGAGAAGGCGTGCCGTCTGCTCCTCCTCCGCCGCGGTCGAGCAGAGCACGCAGGCAAGCGTATGCCTCGATTCATACGACGCGATATCCTCGAGCAGTCTCTGCGTATTTCCCTCGTATGCGGGAATGTGGCGGCTCGGAAAATCCGCGCTTATGCCGTCCGCGCTCCGCAGGAAGGTATCCGTAATGACCGTCGGCACGTTGACCGAAAGGCGGTCTATCTCGGACATATCCTTCATGTACGCGCCGGACGTTTTCGCAAGCTCGCCGCTCTCCTTCATGTCGGAAATGCTGCAGTCGCAAAGAGTAAACGCCGCGTCCGCGCGCTCGCGGCAGGCGCCGTCCGACACGACGATTATCTCGTCGGCGTAATCGGTGAGGCAGCAGCCCTCGCTGAATATAAGCGGAAGATATTTGTCCGCAAAGTTCACGTCCTGCGAATTTTCAAGCGCGTCAAGCTCGGCACGAAGTGTCTGCTCCGCCGCGCTTCCCTTTACACGCGATATCTGTCTTGTCACGCTCTCACGCAGGCTCCGCCGTTCCTCGTCGCCGAGGATCACCTCAAGCGTCGGCGGTATTTCGATCGAGTCCGTCTCCTCTCCCGTAAATCTCTGGCTTTCAAGTGAAAAGTATCCCATGCGGTCAACCTCATCGCCGAAAAGCTCGATCCTCACCGGATGCATGGACGGCGCGTAAATATCGACGATCCCGCCGCGCAGCGCAAACTGCCCGCAGCTCTCCACCATGTCGCATCTGCGGTATCCCGCGCCGTTCAGCCTTATCGCAAGCTCATCGGTATCTATCGGTGAATTGCGGTCGAGGCGGATCGTCCGCACCGCAAGCTTCTCCGGAGTCATCGTAAGCTGAAATGCGGCGGCGGGCGTTGAAACGACGGTGAAGCTGTCGTTTTTCATCATCCGATAAAGCACCGCAAGCCTCTCATGCTCGAATTCATGGGAGGCAAGTATGTTGTTGAAGTTGTAATCCCTCGCAGGATAGAACGCGCATTCCCGATCGAGCGACGATATGAAGGAGGCTGTTTTCCGTGCTTCGGCATCGTCGGGACACAGAATAAGCGTTCGTCTCGGACTGTCGGAAATCGCCGCGCAGAACAGCGGCAGCACTCCCTCGCACAGTCCCGATACCCTTATCGGACGCCGCCTGCCGGGAGGTGCGCTTTTGTTCATGCTCTGCCGCACGAATTCGGCATCCGGAGAACGCAGAAACGCATTTACGAGAAATTTATTGTTCATGTATATCGAAAACCGTGCCTTTCATCTTTTGCCTCGGATTTTCCGGGCGTCACCGGAGATTACGTACCGGACGCACTCCGTCGGATCGGTTCCGCATCCCGCGTGGTCGCGACACATTTAAGTCATTTGACTAAAACTCGTCCGTTCGCCCGGAATCCCGTAATATCTGGAGATCGCGAGGGATCACGCTTTGCCGTTATATTTCGACATCGCATCACTTATGCGTTTGTCTAACACAAGCGGAAGCGCGTCGTTGACCTTTTCAAAGCACTTCATCAGCGCCTCCTGATCCTCCTTCGGAAAAACTCCGAGAACCCATGCCGCAAGATCGTAATCCTTTGAGGGCTTTTCGCCCACGCCGATTCTGAAGCGCGGGAAATTCTCCGAAGAAATATGTGAAATTATGCTTTCAAGTCCGCGGTGTCCCCCGGCGCTGCCGTTTTCGCGTATGCGGAGCGTTCCCGGAGCAAGATATATATCGTCCACGATCACGGCGATGTTTTCGGGTTGAATCTTGTAAAACGACGCCGCCTCCGCGATCGCCTCGCCGGAATTGTTCATGTATGTTTCCGGCTTCATGAAAAGCACGCCCTTTGCGCCTATCTTTCCCTCGGCGCACATTGCCTTGAAGCGCAGACGGAATTTTCCGAGCTCGCGCTTCTGTGCGATGTAGTCGATCGCAAGAAATCCGGCATTATGCCTCGTCCTCGAATATTTCTCTCCGGGATTTCCGAGACCCGCGACTATATAAGATATTCCCACAGTGCTCTTTTCACCGCCGGAAGATATTTTTTTGAAAAGATCGAAAATATCAGCCATGCAAACTCCTTCGGCACGATTCGCCGTAACGCAAAATATCCGCCGTTTTCGTTTTCGCGGCGGTCGTAGAATTATTATCTTTATTATACCTTTTTATGCTCGAAAGTTCAAGAGCGATTTTATAAAAATCCGTATAG
>CDZG01054186.1_pt1 | contig 28010 bp, 25 predicted proteins | sample 557741 | NCBI WGS metagenome assembly CDZG01 (sample SAMEA3182086, study PRJEB8094) | gut metagenome | biome: human; feature: gut; material: Stool; isolation source: human stools | place: Canada | collected 2013-01-21
GATAAGTACGAGAGCGGCTGCGGCTGGCCGGCTTTCACAAAGCCTATTGAAGAGCCTGCCGTGGTGGAACTGGAGGACCTGAGCCACGGCATGCGCCGCACGGAGGTCAGAAGCCGTGCCGGAGATTCTCACCTTGGTCATGTGTTCACCGGCGATCCGGAGTCCCCCAATGGCGTGCGCTACTGCATCAACAGTGCGGCCCTGCGCTTTGTCCCCTATGAAAAAATGGAGGCCGAGGGCTACGGATACCTCCTGTATCTGTTTGAGAAATGATTTCAGGTGCATACACATCAAGCGAAAAAGCAGGACGGCTGTTCTTCAAAAGAACAGCCGTTTTTTTCTGGGAAGACAGCGAATGGGGCGCGGGTCTATTTGCCCGCGCCCCTAAAGGTGAGCCTGTTTACTTTTCGATGATTTGCAGCGCTTCTTCCTCACGCCGCCGCCTGATCTGCCATGTGGTCAGTGCAAGGCATCCTGCAAGAGATCTACAGAGGGAAATCCCCCACAAGCCTAACACGCTGTTGTCGCCGGTCTTTGGGATTTGCAGCCGCTTCGGGTCGATCCAGCCCATCAGGCCGCCGGGAGCCTTGCCCTGCACCAGCTCATACTTCTCAATGAAGCGGTGGAGCATGGCGGCGATCTCAGCGCGGGTCGCCGTGCCCTGCGGGTCAAGCAGATTGCCGGATTTTCCCTTCATCAATCCGCTGCCGACAGCCCATTGCATGGCCGATGGTGATGATCCGATTCATATCGTGCTCCTTTCCGACAAAAGCCTTTTAAGTGGGGCAATAATGACAGTACATAAGTGTGAGATGAAATATTATGAAACAATGGGTGAATGCCTGCATTCGCGAGTTTTTAATCCCTTTATTAAATTATATCATGGAATGCGTGTTGATGACAACTGAGATTGCGGAGCATATCAGTAGCATGCACAGCCTGCCCAAGGTGCTTTTTGTTGATGTGAGGTCACACTTCGTCCTTTCTCCTCTGCTCCAAAAGCCAGGCTGTCATGTCCCGCAAAGTCTCCTCCATCGGGCGCGGCTGATATGCAAAGCGTTCCGACGCAGCAGCATGGCTGAAGCGACCGTTTGAGGCAAGAACGGAAACGGAATATGGGGTGTAAAACAACGGCTTTCGATCCTTCAGACTCCGGCGTTCGTAGTACGGGGCGGCCAGCTTTGCAAGACCCAGAGGCAGGCAGATGGGTCGATACTTCAGCTTTGCAGTCTTTCCCACGAGCTGAAGCATCTTGCGGATGGTGACATAGTGGCCGGACAAAATGTAGCCTTTACCGAGCTCCCCGCTTTCGGAACAGGCGAGAAGGCCATTTGCCACATCCCGCACATCCACAAAGTCATATCCGCCGCGAACGGCTAAAGGCAGCTTCCCGGCAAGAAAGGATTTTGCCATTGAGGTGAAGCTCCCACCCTGTAAGTCGCCCGGCCCGATGATGCCGGAGGGGAAAACAATGCTGGCATTCAACCCGCGTTCCGCTGCAGCGAAGACCAACTCTGTTGCAGTTGCCTTGCTCTTGGCGTAATCTCCGTCCACAAGCCCCGGAGAGAATTCGCAATCCTCCGTAATGATGCAGCCCTTCGGCTTTTCCGGTATGGCATGGACGGAACTGACATAGACCATTTTGCCCACATCATGCTCCATACATTGCCGGAGAACTCTCCATGTCCCCCCTACATTGACCTGATAGAGCCTCGAACCGGGTCTGGACGCGACGGAGACGATACCAGCACAGTGAATCACACAGGTACGGCCGTCGGCATCCGCGAAGAAGTCTGTCAGCGAGTTTTCCGCACACACATCACCGATGACGGTGTGGACCTCCTTCGGGAGCAAATTGATATAGGGGTCATCATGCAGCACAAGCGCATGCACCTGCGCCTTGCGGCGTACTAGCTCCTCCGCAACAGCCCTTCCGAGGAAGCCGGTAGCGCCTGTAACAAGGTATTTATCATACATTCAAAAAGCCTCCTCTCTCAAATAAGCATACAAGTGTTGATTATCTTTCACAAGTACAGTATACTTGAGGGGAAAGACAGAAACAATCAGCACTTGCCATGCGGCCGAAAGAAAAGCAACACTGTCTGTTGAAGTGTTGATAATCTTTGTAAACTTTTTTGGAGGGGCTCTATATGGAGAAGATGGATGCAAGGAAACGCTATACGCAAATGGTGCTCAAGCAGTCTTTTCTGAAGTTGCTGAAGGAAAAACCTGTAAACAGAATTACGGTGAAAGAGGTTTGTGCGCTGGCGCAGCTTAACCGTGCCACCTTCTATGCCCATTACAGCGATTGCTTTGCCCTGATGGAGAGCATTGAGAATGAACTCATCGACGCATTTGAGAAATCCCTTCGCTATGTCAATTCGTTTGATGTGACGGCGCTGATCGAAGCCATCTACGATATGGTCGATCAGAATCAAACGGCGTGCCGCATCCTGATTTTGGGGAATACAAACTCAACGGTCCTCATGCGGATGATTGCCCTGGCCAAGGAGGACAGCATTGCCTACTGGCGGAAAGAGCTGCCCAATGCCAGCGAAACAGATCTTGAGATGATGTATACCCATCTGTCAAATGGTTTGATGCATGTCGTTGTGGAGGGCTATGACAAGTACAGCAAGGATGAGATAATCCGCTTTGTCAGCCGCGTGGTGAAAGCCAGTCTTTCACTGTTCCGATCGCCCCAAAGACCTCTTGCTTAACATAGACCTTATTCTTGAATGGTATAATAAGCTTTGCAAAATGGTCGATGGTCAAAGGAAAGGATGGAGCAGATTATGAAATCATTTCGGCAGACAATGCTGGCTATATGTGTTATTCTTATCGCTTCCGCATTCGCGGGCTGCGGCGCGGACACTGATTTGCCGGATAAGCGTCCGGCATTGGGAAAAATCGAGTACACGAACCTGAACGACAGCGGATCGAGGGAGCTTTTGCAGGGGCTGCTCTCTGGCGCAGGCGTATCAGACGGGCGTATTCAGAGCTTTTTCCGCCGTGTGGACCGCTTTAATGACAGCGTGAAGCAGGAATGGCTTACGGATGGCTTTGAGGAAGCAGAGATGCTGTATACGAAATATGACCCTTATACAATGCAGGACGAATGGACGGCGAAGAACGGGACGTTTCCGGGCTATAACTGCCGGATCACCGCCATGAGCCTGTTTGGGGACTTCCTCTCCGTGAGCGCAGACTCTCAAATCAATGCCGGTGAAGATGTGCTGTTTGTGGACGAGGAAGCGCTGAAAACAGATCCCGATGCGCTGGGCGGAAGCAGCCTTGCAGATTTCCGCGCACTGTATTCCTCCATGAAGGCGGAGGATACCACGGAGATCAAGCGTCATGTACAAACCGTACAAGAGGAATGGGCTTCCCGCGGCGTTACCTTTCGGGAGAATGAAAGAATCCGCCTCATCACGGTATTCTTCCACGATAAGCCGACCGAGGAGGAATCTCTGCTGTTTGTCGGGCATGTTGGCGTTCTTTTGACGGCAGAGGACGGGACGCTGTACTTTGTAGAAAAGGTTGCCTTTCAGGAGCCGTACCGGCTGCTGCGCTTTGCCGACCGAACGGCACTGAGCGATTACCTTATGGGGAAATATGACACCTCGTGGGGACAGGATACGGCAAGCCCGTTTATCATGGAGAACGACAAGCTCATGGACGGCTGGCGTCCAAATACTGACGGAGGGGCATTCACCGGCCATGTACTAAGCGGCGGCGATGAGGAATACTGCAAGAGCTTCCGTAAACACCAGCCTGAAGGCTGATGGGTTGCTTTGCGACTACGGCGGTGTCTGTTGAAAAAAAGCTGTCCTGGGTTCAAAACTCATAATTGTTCACTTGAAAGGTTATGGAGGAGTGCCGGTGGTGGTAATCCTCCTGCTTTTTTGTACAGAGGGAACGAGTGAGAAGCAACGAAAATGAGAAACCGCTTTCCTATGCAGCTAACAGCCTTATGTCGTTTTGCTTGGCAAACTGCCACAACGCATCCGCAATAATTGGCTATTTTCACAAATAAAATCGGCAATATCGAGGGAGACAGGCGAGTTTAAGGACGGAAAACAGTTTCACAGAAAACGATTTACAGCATTTTTGGCGTGAATTATAATAAAAATGCCCTATAGTGATATTGGGACAAAAAATATGGAGGAAAGTAAGATGAAAAAGGTATTGGCCATTCTTTTTGCTGTTTCTTTGTGCATTTCCTCGCTTTATACGGTTGCCTTTGCGGAAGAAGAGATGAGCAACGAGATGATTCCTGTTTGCGTATCCGTACCTGAAGGCTGGGACGCTCCCTGCTGTTGGGCCTGGGCGGATGATGGCACAAACGCTTTTGAGGCATGGCCTGGCGAGCAGCTTGAGCCTTTGGATGATGGCTGGTATTACACTTATGTTCCACGCTTTGTGCAGAACATCATTGTCAATGCCAGTGAGGCCTCTGTCCAGACGGAAGGCATTGCGGTAGAGGCCGGCAAAGCCGTTTGGATCACGGTTGCCGATGACGCGACCGCTTCTGTAAGCTATGAAGCGCAGAGTATGGCAGAGGTCCCCGAGTATGTGGAGAAGTTTACAGTACATGCTTATGTGCCGCTGACATGGAAAAGCGTAAATCTTTGGGCATGGTCCGCCCCCGATGGTACCAATGCATTTGCGGCGTGGCCCGGTCAGGCTATGGATGAGGGTGAAGACGGCTGGTTCACCGCCAAAGCCCCTACATGGGTGAATTCTGTCATCGTTAACGGCAACGAGGGCACTGTTCAGACAGCCGATATCAGCATTGAGGGCAAGGAGCTCTGGATTACCGTTTATGAGGATCTGAGCTATGAGCTCTCCGACACAGATCCGAACAAAACGGCTGAAAATATTACCGTCCGCGTTCAGGTTCCCTCCGACTGGTCTGCTCCGTGCTGCTGGGCATGGTCTGCGCCGGACGGCACAAATGTATTTTCTTCGTGGCCCGGTGAGGCTCTGACAATGGATGGCGACTGGTATACCATCGAGGTTCCCGGTTGGATTAACTCCGTAATCATTAACGCCAATGAAGGCTCTGTCCAGACCGCTGATCTGTCTGTTGAAGTCGGAAAGGATGTATGGATTGTTGTGTCTGATGCGGAAAATGCAACCGTCAGCTACGAGGAACCTGCTGGCAGCGAAATCGTTGCCGCTGAAAAGAACAATACCGTTCTGATTGTTTGCGTTGCTTTGGCTGTTGCTGCTGCGGCAGCGGTTGCGGTCGTTGTTGTGGTAAAGAAGAAAAAAGCAAAGTAACGGTTGATAACAATAGTGCGGGTATGCGTTTTTGCATCCCCGCACTATGTATTAGAAAGGGGATATTATGAAACGATTTCTCGCCTTGACGCTGGCACTGCTGATAGTAATGACCATGGCGGCGTGCGGCGGATCTGGCGGCAAAGCTGCCGATCCGAATACTCTTGTTGTGTGGCACGACAAGGAGGCCGCAGTCATTGAAGCCTTACAGGCTTATCTGGATAAGGCACTGCCTGATATCACGGTACGGTTTGAAAAGAAAACCAGCCTGACAGACTCGCTGAAGCTGGTAGGCAATGATCCTTCCTCCGCTCCCGATCTGTTTGTATTTGCCCATGACAAAATAGGCGTTTTTGCCGAAATGGGAATACTTACGCCTGTTACAGAGCTGATCTCACAAAGTGAACTGTCCGGTTATCTCCCCATGACGCTGGAGGCTGCGACCTACAACGGCAGCTTGTACCAGCTTCCTCTGTATTTTGAAACGCTGCTGTTTATGTATAATCGACGCTATATGCAGGATGAAGAGGTGCCGACCACCACAGAAGAATTGCTGGCGTATATGATAGAAAACACCGGGCGCGGTCGCTACGGCTTTGTGGAGCAGCACAGCACCGCCTATTACAGCGCTGCATGGATTCACGGCTTTGGCGGCAGCATTATCGATGCAGACGGCACACCGTTCCCCGATCAGCAGGCAGTCAAGGACGCGTTGGAGTATCATTTGAAATTTGTAGATCTGATGCCTGGGGAAACGGAGTATTCTACGGTGAATACCCTGTTTTTGGAGGGGAAAGCGGACGCAACAATCGGCGGTCCGTGGATGGTTCCCTCTGCCCGTGAAGCGAATATAGACCTCGGCATTGCTTCGATGCCTACCGTAGATAAAACAGGCAGGGCTCTTGCTCCCTACTCCGGCGTGCAGGGGATTCATGTGCTGACCTTCGCGGCACAGAACAAAACGGACGCCGTCCAAAGGCTGCTGCATGCATTGCTGGATCCGGAAGTGGGTGTTGTGCTGGCGCAGGCAAGCGGCTGTGCTCCGGCAAACAGCGCATGCTATGATGACAGCCGTGTATGTGATGATACACTGGTGCAGGCAATGCGCACTACCGCTGAAATTGCCGTTCCCATGCCCAATATCCCCGAAATGGATGTTATGTGGACAGTAGTCGGTAATTTGCTGACAGATGTAAACCTCTCCAAATCGGGGATAGACAAAGCCTTTGCTGCCGCATTGACGCAAGCGAACAGCTTGATCGACGCCATGCATTGAGGAACTTTCTATGAAACGTAAGCTACAAAAGGAGTGGCTCCGCTCCTATTTATGGTCCGGACCGTCCCTCCTGCTGATTGCTTTGGTAGTAGTCTTTCCCATCCTCTATACGTTCTATATCTCTCTGACCAACATGAACGTGTACCACTGGTTTGACTTTACCATTATCGGCTTGGAGAATTATATCCGTGCGCTGTTCGTTTTTGATTCCGGGTTTTTATCGGCGCTTCTCGTAACCGTTTTGTGGACGGTGGTCAATATGGTGTTGCAGCTGGTGATTGCCTTTGTGCTGGCAAGCCTTTTGAATATACAGAACTTGCGGTTTCGGAAGCTGTATAAAACACTGCTGATGTTTCCGTGGGCCATGCCCGGCTATGTCTCCATTCTTCTGTGGAAAACCGGCATGTTCAACACACAGTTCGGCTTGCTGAACCAGTGGATGGAAAAGCTGGGGCTGGAGACTATGCGGTGGCTATCCTCGGATGTGTCGGCGTTTATCTGCTGCACGGCTGTCAATCTTTGGCTGGCGCTGCCGTTTATGATTATGATTATGGATGGCGCTATGCAGAGCATAGACAAAAGTTACTTTGAAAGCGCTTTGCTTGATGGTGCCGGATGGGTGCAGCGCACCCGTTATATTACGGTTCCAGCCATTCGTCCCATCATTGCGCCGGCTGTTATTATCACCATCTTCACAACCTTCAAGCAGTTCGATGTGATCTATCTTCTGACACAGCAGGCTGGAGCCAAAACCGGCGCACATGTGCATACTATTTTGACCTATGCCTACGAAAATGCATTCATCAGCAATAACTATGGATACAGCTCTGCCATATCCATCATTATCTTTGCGTTGCTGATTGCATTCTCCGCCCGGTATCGGCTGCAAGAGGAGGGTTCCAGATGAGCCGCAAACAAAAAGAACGCGTTAGCCTTACGGCACTGAATATTTTCTTTATTGTCCTGTGTTTTATTACACTGATTCCTATTCTCTATTCGCTTAGTGTTTCCCTCAACGGACAAAACACATTGCTGAGTTCGGATTTTTCCTTTATCCCCAAGAACTTCTCACTGGAAAACTACCGCCGTGTCCTTTTTGGTGAAGATATTCTCACATGGCTTGGCAACAGCGTTTATCTGGCGGTCGTTACTGTATCCCTGTCACTCTGTGTAGCAATTCCGGCTGCCTACTGTTTTTCACGGCGGCGGTTTCCCGGTCGCAGACCGATTTTGAAGTGCCTTGTGCTGCTCAATTCATTTCCGGCTGTCCTGTCGATGTTTGCCGTATACCGCCTGCTCCGCCCGATGGGACTTATCAATCACCGAACCGGCCTTATCCTGATCTATACCGGGACCATGGCGGTCTTCAGCCTTTGGAATATCAAGGGCTATTTTGACACGGTACCCGTGGAAATCGAAGAAGCTGCCCGGATGGACGGTGCGAATCCTCTTCAGGTGGTCACGCGAATTGTTTTGCCTTTGGCGAAGCCCAGTATCGTTGTCACAGCTCTGATGGTCCTGATTTATGTGTGGAACGAGTATATCTATGCTACAACCTTTATGACCGGCGAGGAGAACTACACTCTGGCTGCCGGACTGTATGCGTTGCAAGCAACGGAAATGAGCGGCAGCTGGCCGGTTTTTGCCGCCGCGTCCATTACCGTATCAATTCCGGTGCTGATCATCTTCTTCTTATGCCAGAAGCACATGACTTCCGGCTTAACGGCCGGCGGAGTGAAAGGATAAGCATGAAAAAAGAAGCTGTTTTACACATCCCCATGTCGCAGTACGCACATGGACTTGACGAAAAGCACATCGTTTTTCGCCTGCGCTGCGCCAAAGGCGATCTGAAGAGCTGCACGCTCTACTATGGCAATACCGCCTGCCGTGTTACTCCCATCGTTTTTACTCCTGTCGCCATGAAGGTGGCAGCGAGCGATTTGTATCATGATTACTGGCAGGTAGTGCTGGATAGTCCCTATAAGCGACTGTATTATTACTTCCATCTGAATGACGGTACCGAGCGGGTCCTGTATTACGGCGATGTATTTACCGATCATCTGGTGGATGACCGTTCGCAGTATTTCAAGCTGCCGTTCAACCACCGGGCAGACATTGCGGTTGTGCCTGACTGGGTCAATGACGCTGTGGTGTACAATATTTTCCCCGACAGCTTTGCCTCAGGGGTCAAACGCATTTCCATTCAGGATCGAGCCATTGACTATCATGGTCAGCCCGTACGCGGCAAATTGGGCGGCACATTGTGGGGCATTGCCGACAATGTTGACTATCTGGAAGAACTGGGCGTGAACTGCGTATACCTGAATCCCATCTTTGTGGCAGGAGAGTACCACAAATACGATCTTTTGGATTATTTTCACGTTGACCCGTGCTTTGGCGGCGACGAGGCACTGCATCATCTGGTACGTGTGCTTCATGCACGGGGAATCCGCATTTTGATCGACGGCGTGTTCAATCATTGCGGCTGGCATTTTTTCGCCTTTGAAGATGTGGTGGAAAAAGGAGAGGCATCCTCTTACAGAGACTGGTTCTACGGTTTGAAATTCCCCGTGGTGTGTCCGGACGATCCGGAGGATTATCCGGAATACGAATGCTTCGCCTATGAGCGGATGATGCCAAAGCTGGATACAGCGAACCCTGCTGTGCGAGAGTACTTTTGCGAGGTAGGACGCTATTGGGTGAAGAATTTCCACATCGACGGCTGGCGGCTGGATGTTGCCAGTGAAGTGGACGATGGCTTCTGGCGGGCATTCAGAAAAGCGGTGAAGGAGATTGACCCGGATGTGCTGCTCATCGGCGAAGTATGGGAAAGCGCAGGGCACTGGCTTCAGGGCGACATGTTTGACTCCACCATGAATTACGATTTCCGAAAGCACTGCAATCTGTTTTTTGCGGAGCAATCCATTGATGCATCGGATTTTGCGGGACGTATCACGGATATGCTCATGCGCTATCGGATGCAGATGACTCCGGCGCAGATGAATCTGCTGGACAGCCATGATGTGAGCCGGTTTCTGTCTTTGTGCGGCGGAGACATGAGGCGGTATCGATTGGCGATTCTTTTTATGATGACTTTTGTCGGAATGCCCACGGTTTTCTATGGTGATGAACTGGGTGTTCAAGGTCTTTCAGAAGAAGAATACCGTTGTCCGATGCCGTGGGATAACGAAAATTCGACTCTGTGTACTTTTTTCAAGGAAGCCATCGCCATGCGCAAAAAACTGGAACCGCTTCGCTGTGGCGATTTCCGCGTGGTATCCGCAGAGCGCGGAAGCGGACTAATCATCTACGCAAGGGAATACTGCAATCAGCGTGTTACCATCTGTATCAATCGCGGCGGCAAAGCCGTTGATTTGGACGAGGAATACGGTAAACTGCATTGGAGCGAAGGACTTGACCACAGGAAACTCTACGATCACGGCTTTGCAGTATTTGTTGACGGTCAATGCTGAATAAATTATACTTAAAATAGTTGTATGATTATTCTGCATGGAGGGCTGTGTCATGGGTATTACGATTAAGGATGTTGCGGCAGCGGCCGGCACCTCTGTTTCTACCGTGTCCAAAGTGATCAATGGGCACTACAGTATTTCAGAGGAAACAGCGGCGCGGGTGCGCAGGGTTATGCAGGAACTCAACTATTATCCAAACGCCAGCGCACAGAGTTTTGCCAGAGGCACGACCAAAACGATTGCGGTTTTAGCAAATTTAGCTCCGAACACGGCCTTTCAGAATCCACATATGTTTGAGATTATTGCGGGTTTAGAGGAGTCTTTGAGCACCAGAGGGTATCGGCTTCAGCTTCGCGGAGTAGACCCGGCAACTGCATACGAAGTAGCCAAGGAAGTGATTTATCGGCAAAGTGCCGACGCACTAGCCATCCACGTTTCCGTAATAGCATATCCCTTGTCTGGATTGCTTACAAAATCGCACTTTCCTCACATCGTGTTGGGCGCGCCGAATTTTGAAAGCCAGGTGTGTTGGATTGATAACAACAATGTGTACTCCGGAACCGTCGCAGCGGCTTATCTTCTTTCACGGGGATACCGGAAAATTGCATTTATCGGCGGACAGTATTACGACTTTGGGTCGCTGCATCGACTGCAAGGTGTAAAGCAGGAACTCGAAAATGCCGGCCTGCAATTGGAAGATCAGTATATCTGGTTGGGAGAATCCACCCGCGCAGACAGCTTCCTTATGACGATGAAGCTCCTGGATCATAAAATCCTGCCGGACGCCATTATCTGCGCCAACAACTATATTGCCATGGGGTGTGTTGACGCTCTTTGCAGGAAAAACATAAGAATCCCACAGGATATCGGCATTGTTGCGTTTGATGACTACCCGCTCTCTCAAGTAATAGAACCTCAGCTCACCATTGTGGATATCAATGTAAGGGACTTAGGCAGGCAAGCTGGTAAGTTGATAATAGACATAATCAAGCATCCCAATAAGCAAATTCAGACGTATGTAACGACTTCAAACATTGTGGAGAGAAAGTCAACCAGACGCACAAATCAAACTTAAAACGATGAATGGAATGGAGTCAGGAGCCGTAGAGCATAAGTTTTAGGGTTTTTACACGAGATATTAGAGCCATTTGATGCAGAAGGAGGAAATATGGCATGAAGCGTGCTAGAGGAGTTTTAGTGTTCGTGCTGGTAATAGTTTTGTTGCTATCCATACCTGGCGCGACTGTATTTGCTCAAGAAACTGTCAATGACCTTGGTCCAGTTTCGTCCAAAGATGTCATCTATCAGATTATTACTGACCGCTTCTATGATGGCGACAGTACAAATAATATTCCGGTTGGTTTTAGTTCCAACTTATATGACGGAACTGGGGCAGACTTGAAACTATATCAAGGTGGGGATTGGGATGGCATTGTTCAGAAAATTCCTTATCTGAAAGGGATGGGCGTAACCGCTGTTTGGATTTCCGCGCCCTATGAAAATCGAGATACAGCGATAATTGATTATCAAAATGACGGGAGTTACGACACTTGGACCAGCTTTCATGGATATCATGTGCGTAATTATTTTGCAACAAACAAGCATTTTGGTACTCTTAATGAGTTCAAGGATTTGCGGGATGCTCTTCATGAAAACGGCATTAAATTGGTAATCGATTTTGTTACCAATCATACAAGCCGTGAAATGAACCCAACAAACAACAATGCTCCAGAAGATGGAAAACTGTATGAGCCAGACCGCAAGGAAAATGGAGAATTTGCTTTTGATGCAAATGGAGAACCATATGACTACAACAATGACGGACTGATTGAAAACTTGATCGCTGATCCCAACAACAATATAAATGGCTGGTTCCATGGTCTTGGGGACAGAGGCAATGACTCTAGCCGATTTGGATACCGGCATAAGGATTTAGGTTCGCTTGCGGACTTCTCGCAGCAACATAGTGATGTTGTTGCGTATTTGGAAGCCGCCATGCTGTTTTGGAGTGATTTGGGCGTAAATGGTATTCGCCATGATGCTACTCTTCATATGGATCCGTCTTTTGTAAAGGGTCTAAAAGATGTTGTGGATTCCAGAAAAACAGTTACTCACTTTGGTGAATTCTTTATTGGCAGACCAGATCCCAAATATGATGAATACGTTTATTTTCCCAAGCAAACTGGTGTAAACAACCTTGATTTTTAGTTCTACCGAGCAGCAAGTACAACATTTGGCTCATTCTCTACTCCAATGAGCAACTTTGCCAATATGTTGGTATATACTCAGGAGGATTACGACCATCCTAATCAGACTGTAACCTTCCTAGATAATCACGATGTTACCCGCTTTGGATATACCCAAAGGAGTCAGAAAGTCTACAATGCGGCGCTTGCAGTTCTGCTGACATCAAGGGGCATTCCAACAATCTACTACGGAACGGAACAGTATGTTATACCCGGTGATGCAAGTGATGTTGCAGGAAGAGTATACATGCCCACCGAATGTGGCTTTAGTACAACAACAACAGCATATCAGCTTATAGCAACCCTATCTACCCTGCGGCGCTCAAACGATGCAATTGCATACGGCACTACAACCGTTCGCTATAGTGATGATAATGTGATGGTTTTTGAACGACAATTCTACGATGACGTAGTTGTCGTTGCAGTCAACCGACAACCCGATAGTGCAAGCGTTATTCCTGCAATTCAAACAAATCTCCCCACCGGACAGTATTCGGATTATTTGGACGGATCCTTGTTTGGTACTGCCACGACTGTGCAGAACAATCTCATACCTTCGTTTACTATTTCTGGCGGCGGCGTTTGCGTATGGCAATACCAAGCATCCGAAGCGCCTTCCACGCCCCAGATTGGAGATGTAATCTCTACTACTGGACGTCCCGGAAATACCGTTCACATTTATGGAGATGGTTTTAGTGGGAATATCTCGGTATATTTCGGGACTACCGCTGCAACTGTTCAAAGTACAACCGCCAATAAGATTGTGGCAACTGTACCCGAGGGGGTTAATGCCGGACTCCAACCTATCACCGTGCGAAAGGGGACGGCAACTAGTAATGCAATTTACTATAATGTTCTGTCTGGAGATCAAAATCAGATAGTTTTCCATGTATCCGCTGAAACTCAACTTGGTGAGAATATCTATATAGTTGGGAACATTCCGGAACTCGGAAATTGGAATCCTGATAACTGTACGGAATCCATGCTCAACCCCAATTATCCGGAGTGGTTTCTTCCTGTAAGCGTTCCCTCTGGAACAACGATAGAATTTAAGTTTATCAAAAAAGATGCCTTAGGAAATATGAAGAACGGCACAATGTTTACAGACCTTGATAAATATAAAAAGCAGGAGTTCTTTGATGAGCATCCGGTCGCGCTGCTGATAACACCGGACAAAAACTATAAAGTAGTGTTCTTCGCGGGGTATGTTGCCACACCACAGGACGATGCGTGGGAAATTGGTTTTACGGAAGCGGAATTTGAAGTCTGGCTTCAGAATGCGGCTGACCGTTCCTGCTTCACCAGCGAGATTGCACCGAATATCTCTGATCACATTCTAACGCTCTCTACCTGTAGCTATGAGTTTGATGATGCCCGTTTTGTGCTGGTAGGAACGCTTCGATAAAAAACGCTTGTGCCGGAGAAGACACCACTGTCTGGCAGAGCAACATCTGAGAAAAAACATCGAAGCAATCAGCTCAAGCCGTAATAAACTCAAAAACCTCTTGAAAATGTGCCATCTTTTTCATATAATAAAACTGTCTCTTCTGTTGGGAGAGGAAGAAATGTGCGTTTTAAAAGCGTATCCACACAGCGTCTGACTTAAAATTGCCGTGTAGAAGCAGCCGCGGAAAACGCGGAGAAACAAGATCAAACGCGGAGGCGGTTCCAGATGGAGAGGCGCTTACGTATCTCAGCACATATTCCATTGCAACCCCTGTCAAGAATCTCCGCGGCGAAAGAGAAGAGTTGCGCAAAAGGGCTTTTTGACGAAAAGTATAACAATAATCCAAAGCATTCGTTGATAGAAGGGAGGCTGCTGCCATGTTTATCATTTATCTTATCCGGTTTAGCTTTGTGCGAATGCAATATTGGTGTAGCCTCCTCAGTAGGAGTTGTCAAAACCAAATTAGGATTAGCGGCGCATAAGCTAGACCAAGCGGTCTGCTTGTGCGATTTTCTTTTTTAGGGCATGAAGTGAATTGGGAAATTTGGATCTTTCGTCATAACGGAAAAACACGAATCTTTTTACGATGGTTCTTTGTTTACCAATTGATATCAGGCAGTGCGAAGGAGGCAGGAGATGTAGGCGGTATCATAACATGAGATGCCTATAGAAAAGACGGCGGTGTTCAGGGTGCTTATCCTTGTTCATTTATTGTTTTCAGAAAACAATAACGGCGGGCGCACAGGACGGCACTTAGAGAATCTCCTCTGTATCAATAAAGAAGGCGGCAAGAGCCCTCCTGCTCCGTTCAAGCCTGTGTTTTCTCGCTCCTTTGAGATAATGAGAATGTGCGGCCGTACAGGATAGAGCAAGGAGGTTTTTTAATGAAAATTGCCATCGGAATGATTGTGCGGAATCTTATATCTGCGCATCCGCTGACAGACTTTCTGGATAATGCCGAGAAGTATGACCACCCGATTGAACGCGTGATTGTCGTATACTCTCATGAGGCTGATCCGGAGGCGATTCAAGAATTGCAGCGCAGGACGAAGGTTTCTCTGATCCGGCTTCAAAGCTACGAAAGGGCGCATATGATTTTGAAGCAGCTCGGCGTTCGCTTCTCATCCATTCAGCAGCTCTTGTTCTGCCCGTTGATTGATACGCACGGACTGATTCCTTATGGCTTTAATCGGAACCATGTGTTGATGGAAGCGCTGTTCACAGGCGTGGACTATCTGATTTTTGTGGACTCGGATGTGCAGCCTAGCGTGTTGCATCGAACACCTGACGGAGAGGTTGGGTTTGAGGAGGTAGACTTTTTCGGAGCGCATCTATACGGGATGTCTCTGGGGGCGACCATCACCAGCAGTGATTACAGCGGATACAACATCCTGCCTCCGGCTTCCTTTGAGGGAATGAAAGACCTGCTATGGGGCCTCCACAAGGAGGATATGGCGGAGTTTTGGCAGAGCAGCGAGGTTCACGGCGGGCTTATTGTACAGGAAGCAGGAACACCTGAGCTGCAGCCCACCACAAAGGTTCTGGGTGGAAACATGGGAATCCGCATGAGCGCATTGACGACACTGCCGCCGTTTATCTCGCCTTACTATTTTTACAATAAGACTCCGCTCCTCGCCAGAGGTGAGGATACGCTCATGGGACTGGCGGCATCCCGAAGTCAGATCAAATGTCTGGATATCCAAACGCCTATCTTCCATGATACTTATGGGGATTACCCCAAGATTCCGGATCTCAAAAATGACAGCAGTGTTCGGGACAGGCTCTACTATGCCTGTACGGGCTGGATCGGCCGCAATGTGTTTCTCCGCTGGAAGACGGGGCATGCGCCCACGGAGTTTTTCGAGAGAGGCCGGAGGCTGTCGGATGGAGCGAAAGCACTGTACCGCTATACAAACGACAGGCGCTTCTTATATCTTCCGGATATCCAGTCCGCAGCGGAAGCGTGGCTGCCGGATATGGTGAAACAGCATCAAAAGACGAAGGAGGCATGGACCGAGTTAACAGAAAGGTGGTTTAGACGATGAAAGTATTGCTAATCAATCATTTCCCGCTGGAAGGATCGGGTAGCGGCACCTACACCAAAAATATTGCGCTGCATCTGCGCAAGCGTGGGCATGAGGTTGCGGTCATTTTTCCTGAAAACCAGCCGTTCCCTATGCTGCCTGGGATCCAAATGCACCCGGTGATGTTTTCAAAGGGTAAAGTGCAGAGAGATGATCTCCCCTTTAATTTTCCTTGCTTCACCACACATCCCCAAAGCCGGACTACATTTGCGGACTTAGGTGTCGGGCAGCTTACACGGTATCTTACAGCCTTCTCTGCTGCCTTGAGACAGGCATTGCAAGAGTTTCACCCAGATATCATTCATGCACAGCACGCATGGTGTCTCTCTTGGCTGGCTTCCCTGTGTAACCTTCCTCTGGTCATAACCATACATGGAACGGAGCTGATGGGCTGCAAAAAGTGGCCTGCCTTTCAGAGTTTTGCCGAAGAGGCCGTCGTGGGAAGTATAAAAGTACTGGCCATCTCCGCAGACAATCGGGACCTTGCTATTGAGCAGCTTCCTATGGCGGCGGACAAGCTTCTGCTGTTGCCCAACGGATACAATGAGGACATTTTCTATCGGGAAGAAGTGGACAGGGAAACGCTTTTCGATTCACTCGGACTTTCTTATCGCGGAGAGTATGTCATTCTATTTGTTGGGAAGCTTGCAGCATTTAAGGGTGTGGACACGTTGTTGCGCACGGCGCGCCGCTATGAGTGGCTGGCGGATCGGGAGTTCATCACACTGATTGCCGGCGACGGCGAGGAGCGGGAGAGCTTGTCAGAGCTGCACAAGCAGCTTGGCCTGAGGAACACCTTCTTCCTTGGCAACCAGAAGCAGGACGAGCTGCGGCGGCTCTACAATGCGGCGGATGTTTTTGTAATGCCCTCCCGCCGTGAGCCATTCGGCCTTGTTGCCTTGGAGGCGATGGCCTGCGGACTGCCTGTTGTCGGCTCCAATGAAGGCGGTCTGCCGGAGTTTATTAACAGTCAAGTGGGAACATTGGTCTCTCCGGAGGACGAGGATTCTTTCTGCGCTGCGATTTTGAATGAACTGACGAGACATCATACAGAGCCGGAGCGGCGTGACATCATCGCACACTATGCCAGCAGCAATTTTGCGCAGGCACAGTTCGTGGCAAAGCTGGAGCAGGTCTACCAACGCGCTGTAAGAGATTTTTCGAGCTAAGGAGGGCGAGCCGTATGAGGAAAACCATGATAATCCCCACCTACTGGTGCCGCAAAACAGGCGACCCTTGGCAGGAGGGCGACGCCGTCTATGACCATCCCACTCCGGTGGATCAGGAGGGAACGCTGGAGCGCACCTTAGTCAGCATGAAGCAGTTCCATGAAAAAGACTTCAAGCTGGTGATTCTGATTTGCCCCACCACCCCGGAGGTAGAGACAGCGGCCTATGAGCAGGTGCTCCGTATCGTGGTCCGGGCGCAGCTGAATGCGGAGACATACCTGTTCACTGCGGGAGATTTGCGCGAGATAACTGAAATCTTGAGAAAAGCCGGACTGAACGATCGGGGAGTCCAGCTCCTGTCCATGTTCGGATACTCAAACGTGCGCAATATATGCCTATTGGCCGCCTCTATCCTGACGGCGGACGCTGCTTTGCTCATCGACGATGACGAGGTCTTCGAGCTGCCGGACTTTGTGCCGCGCTCACTTGAATTTTTGGGCAGAAGAGTCTACGGAGACATCGTGCACGGCGTTGCCGGCTACTACCTAAACAGCAAGGGCCAATACTACGATGATGTAAGCCCGGAGCCGTGGATGACCTATTGGGACCGCTTCGGCTGCAAGGCGCGAGCCTTTGACCAAATCATCGGAAGCGGGCCGCGGCTCAAGCGCACACCTTTTGCCTTCGGCGGAGCCATGATCCTGCACAGAGAGCTTTTCGAGTGTGTACCCTTTGACCCCCTTGTAACCCGGGGTGAGGATGTGGATTATCTTATAAACAGTCGGATCTTCGGATTCAGCTTCTTTCTGGATAATACCCTGTCCATCAAGCATCTGCCGCAGCCCAAGTCCCACCCCCAGTGGAAGCGTCTGCGGGAGGATATTTACCGTTTTGTATATCAGCGCGCCAAAATGCAGTCTCAGCACAAAACCGGGAATCTTGTCCATGTCAGTCCAGAGGACTTTGACCCCTATCCCGGGGAATTTCTCAAGCCGGATCTGGACGAGAAGATCTATCGAAGCAGCATGAAGCTCTCATCGCAGTACCTTGCAAATAACGATCCTAATGCCGCTATGGAAGCCATGCGGAACATCTATATTGCCAAGCACAATGCCCCGCCCGCCTTTGATGCCTTCCGTGCCTATCTGGACACCCAAACACAATGGGAGAGGCTCATCCGCCTTGTACGGCAGGAGCGATACGCCGTCCGCGCCGTGCTGGAGAGGCACAATATTTCCGCACCGGAGATTCATCTCGACAAGGAGCACCGCCGAAGACTCACCCGGGAGGAGCTTCTGGCTGTATTGGCGAAGCTGCCGATATTTTCTGTTTTTACTGAGCAAGAGCATGCGGTTTTCTTTGATTACTGCCATGTAAAAACCTACTATGAGCATGAGACCGTATTCACCAGCGGCGACTATAATGAGGAGGTCTGTCTTGTTCTCAAGGGCAAGCTGCGGCTTGTTGCCAACCGGGAAGCAAATAGCTGCTCCGCGCCGCTGGAGATTGCGTATCTCACGCCGGGCAGCTTCCTGGGAGAAAATTGCCTTTCCCACAGCGTGTTCCGTCTCAGCGGGACGGCGGCGGAGTTCACTGAGCTGCTGTGCATCTCCAGAGGGCGGCTGAAGGCTCTGCTGGAGGAGCATCCCGCCATCGGCGTCAAGCTGCTCCAGTGCTTCCTCGCCAGCCTGTCCGAGAAGATCATGCGCTCCAACGAGTTGCGGAAGGAAGCGGCAGCGTATGACCATAATGCGGTCAACGGGATTTTGGAGGAATGAGCACGGGCTCTTCTGCCAGCAAATGAAACGCCGGAGCGCTGGGCGCGCCGCACTTGATCGGTACAACGGACGCAGGGAAGGTTCGATACTATAATACAATGAGATAAAACAAGGATATCTGGACATTGATGTGTATGAGGTGGTACAGCAGCGTTTTCGCTTTCTGTTCCGTGAATTTGAAAGAAATCAGGATGATTAATGAAGTTCAAGGAGAGGAGGCAAAAGCATGCAATCCAATTGGAGTTCTAAACGGGATTGGCTTCTGTTCCGAAGCAAGCTTGCCGGATGGCAGGAGGCTTATATCGGGAGGCTGAACAAGGAATATATCGAATTGTTGTGTGGAGACGGTTCCGAAGCTGATAAGTTTTGGGAGTTATGCAAGCGCATCCGTGAGGATAGACGCTGTGCCGGCGTGCAGATCTCCATGAGAGGATCGGATCCTCTTCCAATCATCTGCCGTATGATCAATGAGGGAGTTATCACACTCGGCGATCTCGACGAGTTCAGTGAGGAACTGCGGGAGGTGGTGGCGACAATTACGGAGCCACATAAGGACATATAAAAGGGAAATTTGATATATAAATCATCGACCCGTAGGCGCGATTGACACCGCAAAGCCCACAGGCCATATACATAGGGCAGTGGCTTTGCGCAGCAAGGTCGCTGCCCTGTCGCCATTTTATAAACCATGTTGAACAGGAGGCTTATTTATGACCTATCTGCTCTATATGAAACGCTCATTCACGCGCAGCCCCCGCCGTCATGCGGTGCTGTTTGCGGTGCTGACCTGCGCGTTTCTACTGCCGCTGCTGATCTGCATCTATCGGGACAGCAATGCCTGGGGCACGCGGCAATATCTTCTTGCCCGCTCCGCGGGTGAAACCTATCACATTGGGAACGCAACGGAAGCGGATGTGCCATATTTTGAGGGTATCCGCGGCCTGTCCGCGCCCGTTTATCGTGACGGCACCATCTACCTGCATATTCTGTCGGACGAGGAATGGAGAAATTCGGAGAGCGTGACCGTTTTTGAGAACGAGATCCGCAAGCGCATGGAAGCGTCTGGCAACGAAGCCCTGCTCCCGACTGCGTTCAGCTATGAATGCGCCCACGGGATCTCCACTGATCCGTCCCATCTTTCGGGGCAGCGAAGCCTTCTGCTCGTCAATATGCTGGTCATTCTGCTCTCGGTATCGGTGGTGCGTTCCGCTTACCGAAGTCACCTGAAGCGCTTTACCTCTGACATTGGGACGCTCCGCGCCTGCGGAGCCAGCCGCCGTCAGATCAGCGCCCTGTTTGCCGCGGAGCTTGCGGTGGTGTTCCTACTGGCGGCGGCCTGCGCCGTGGTTCTTTCCGTTGTATCGCTGAAAACGCTGTTCAGGGCGTTTCTTGAGATCCGCCACGACAGCCTTGCGTGGCTGATCTTTCATGTGGAGCCGATGAATATTTTGCTCCATCTGGCGGTTTTCTTCGTTACACTGGGACTGTCGCTGGGCATGACCCTGCACCGATACAGCCGCGAGCCTGCGCGGGCGTTTCTGAACGATGCGGAAAATGCGCCGAAGGTCAAGCGTGGACGAAAGCCCCTCAGACGGCGTTTCACCCCGGCGGCAACCCTCTGCGGCCTGTGGCGCAGCCGCACGAACCGTAGCCTCCGTTCCTGTCTTGCCGTTTCTGTTCCCGTCATGGCAGTTTTTCTGCTTCTGTTCAACATCCTCACGGTTGCCTTGCAGGTCACGGGCGCGGAGGAGGAATGGGGGTTGAAGGTTTCCCGTTCCTCCCATAACGGAGAAGGCTTTTCGGCTGAGGACATAGCGTATGTTTCCTCTCTGGCGGGTGTGAAGCAGACGCGCCCCGTATATGAGCCGGACGATTATATTCTGCTGCCGGAGTCCCCGGAGGAGGTGGAGACACCACTGCGTATCCGACCATACAGCGGTCTTGGCGCGGTGTCTCAAACGCTTTCCAAATATGAGATTGCCGTCAGCCGCAAGGCGGAACGCGGCGTCGGAGATGTACTGCGGCTTTGCCGGTCGGAAGCGTATTACGATGGAAACGGGGGTATCAAGCAGCCCGCACCGGAGGATGTGACCGCACTGACGGTGGCTGCGCTGACGGACACGAAGCCGTCCGGATGGGCGCTGGATATCTATGTGAGCGATGAGCTGTATGCGGACATCATCGCCTCAGAGCCGGCAACCGGCATCGAGATCGCCCTGACCGATCCTGCCATGAACGCGCAGGTGGAGACCGCCCTGCGGGTGCGCTTTGCAGGCGCGGAGTATGCTGTCACCAACCGCCAATCTGGGTTGGATTTCCTGCGGGAGATGTCCTCCGGCGTGTATCTGCTGCTGGGGTACATCTTTGCGGCGCTGTTCCTGCTCATCCTGCTGATCCTCTATGTCCGGCTCTGCGACTATATCGAGGGCAGCCGCCCGCTGATCCGCTCCCTTCACAGGCTGGGCGCGTCAAAGCGGACGCTGTACCGCTCCTATATCCGGCAGGACGGGATCTCCGCCGCCGCTGCCGTTGCCGCGCCGTTTCCGATCAGCCTTCCGCTGACGGCGCTGCTGTGCGTATGGCAGAAAGCCCCGCTGCACCTTGACGGCGGAATGCTCACAGTATATGCGGCTCTGGCGGCGCTGCTGCTGTTTACCTACTGGCACCCCGTACACCGTTCACTCAAGCGCGTACTTCGTCCGCTATGACCATGCAGAAAGGAGATTTCCCGATGAATGCAGTGACTGTAAAAAATCTGACCAAGGTGTTCCGGCAGGGCGACGAGGATATCTACGCCGTGGATCACGTCAGCTTCACCGTTGCGCCGGGTGAAATGGTCGCCATCGTGGGGCAGTCCGGCTCCGGCAAGACCACCCTTCTGAACCTGATCGGCGGTATTGAGCATCCCACCTCCGGCGGCGTGGAGGTAGGCGGTGTGGACATCTGCTCATCCGATGACGAGACGCTTTCCGGAATACGCAGACGGAAGCTCGGCTATATCTTTCAGGACTTCAACCTGATTCCCATTCTGACGGCGGAGGAGAACATCATCATGCCGCTACTGCTGGACGGCAAAAAGCCGGACAAGACGAAGCTGCGGGAGTTGGCGGGCTTTTTGGGCATCGAGAACCGCCTGAAGCATCTGCCGAGTGAGTTGTCCGGCGGACAGAAACAGCGCGTGGCAATCGCCCGCGCCCTGATAAACGACCCGGTGATTCTCCTTGCCGACGAGCCCACCGGAAATCTCGATAAGAAGGCGGCGGACGAGATCATGGAGCTACTGCTCGCCGTCAACCGCCGCGGAAACACCGTGCTGCTGGTGACGCATGAGCAGCGGTACGCCGATCTGTGCGGAAGAAAGATCGAAATCAGCGATGGGAAGATTTGAACTTTCACCCCGATCAGAGCCGAGAAATCGGGCGAATAAATTTTACAAATGAAACGGAAAGAGGTGCTTAGAATGAAAAAACAATGGATTGCTATATTCCTTTGCCTGTCGTTGTTAGCAACGGGGCTGCTGGGGCTGACCGGCTGCGCCGCAAAGGTGCAGGCGGATGACCTGATGAAGGGCATCACGCCGGAGAAGACTTCCGGAAGGGCGGCGGATGACGCCTTCAAAAACGGAGCGGCAGACTTCGCCGTCCGCCTGTTCCAGAACACGCGGGAGGAGGGAAAAAGCAGCCTGATCTCGCCGCTGTCGGTCATGCTGGCGCTTTCCATGACCGCAAACGGCGCCAGGGGCGAGACCCTTGCGCAGATGGAAGTTCTGCTGGGCGGGGGTATCCCGATCGATACGCTCAACAAATATCTCCATGCCTATGTCGGCGGCCTGCCCTCTGTGGAAAAGGCAAAGCTGACGCTGGCCAATTCCATCTGGGTCAAGGACAGCGGCTTTACGGTGGAAGAGGATTTCCTGCAAAGAAACGCTGACTACTACGGTGCCGCGGCCTACAAGTCTGCCTTTGATGAAAAAACGCTGAGGGATATCAATAACTGGGTCAAGGAGAATACCGATGGTGTGATTGATAAGATCGTTGACCAGATGGATCCCTATGCCGTTATGTATCTTGTCAATACCGTGCTGTTCGATGCGGAGTGGCAGAATATCTACCGCAAGCATGAGGTGAGAGACGGAACCTTTACTGCTATCGACGGCGCAAAGAGAACCGTCTCCATGATGTGCTCGAATGAGAGCCTTTATCTGGACGATGGGAAAGCGACCGGATTTCTCAAGCCCTATAAGAACGGCTACAGCTTCGCCGCGCTCCTCCCGAATGAGGGGGTTGCGCTGGATGATTACATCGCTTCCCTGACCGGTGAGGGCTTTCTCACCACAGTAAAAAATGCGAAGGAAGGTCCTGTGGAGGCAGCCATGCCGAAGTTCTCTTATGACTACGGCATCGAAATGAGCGATGCGCTGAAAGCCCTCGGCATGACCGTACCGTTTGACGCGGAGCTTGCGGTTTTTTCCGGCCTCGGACACTCGTCCGACGGCAACATTTATATCAGCTGTGTGCTCCACAAGGCATATATCGCCGTGGATGAAAAGGGCACAAAGGCGGGCGCGGCAACCGCGATTGAGGCGCCTGCCGCAGGGGTTTGGGAAGATAGGCGCCGTGTTATCCTCGACCGGCCGTTCGTCTATGCCATCATCGATAATGCCGCCGGGCTGCCCATATTCATCGGCGCAGTCACGGACATTCAGAAGTAGTTTAGACTCAAGCGGCAGTCTGTAAGCAAGGAGGCGATATATGTGAAAAAGAAAATAACTGCGGGAGTTCTATTGATCCTGCTGCTGGCAGGAGTTTGTATACAACCCGCCTATGCCAATTCCGCCCAGCGGCATTGGCGCGGCACGGACGGCACGGGCGCGGTCGTGACGGGAGAGGATTGCCCCATTGTGGTGGACAAAGAGCTTTTGACCTTCGATGTGCAGGAATTCCCTGAACAGTATTATCCGGATACGGACAGTTTCCTCGCCTATACCGGGAACGTCACGGCAGAATATATCTTCCGCAATCCCGCCAACTATGCGGTCACGGCCACGCTGGTTTTCCCGTTCGGCACACCTCCCGATTATGGTCACATCCGAAACAATGGGGCAGATGGAGCACTGCATAACCACGATACAGAGAAGTATGGGCTTTCCGTTAACGGCGAAGCCATTGATTGCAAGATTCGCCATACCCTGAGCCCATGGGGTAGTCAGTTCGATTTGGATAAGGATATGTCAAAACTCCACGATGGGTTTCTGGAGGACCCATTCTATACGCCGGATGTAGATGTGGAAATCTTTATTTACAGCCCCAGCGATGTAAATACAGAAGCCTATCCCGCAGCAACCGCCGCATTCATCCTTTCTGTGGATCCGGCAAAGACCAAGGTATATATGGAAAACCAAAGCGGTGGCAGGCTGCTGGAAAATGCCGTCCAGATGCAAGGCTGGGTGAATCCGAATGAGCCGTTCACGATTTATGTTATTGGTGAGCCCTTGAAAGAACAACCGAAATGGAAGTTCTATGAAAACGGAGCCTGCGAGAAAGAGATTGGCGGTACTATGATACCCGCTAATATGGCGCCCGCAGAGCCGCTCACACTGAAGGATTTCCTGCTGCAGGAATATGACCCTGATTCCGGCATTTTGGATTACGACTGGTATAATGCCATGGTCACTGCTTTGAACTTCTTTGAATGGGAATATGGAGCAATCCACAGCGAGGAGATCGACTTTAATATTTCAGACCGCTTGATGCGATGGTATGAGTACACCCTCACGCTGGAGCCGGGGCAGACATTGAAAAACGCAGTGACAGCGCCGTTGTATCCCGCCATTGATGCGGGCTATACACCGAGCCTCTATTCGTATACCTATCTGCTTTCCCCGGCAAAAACCTGGGCGCAGTTCGGAGAATTGGAAGTTGTGGTAAAAACGCCCTATTACATGACGGAAAGCGGTATTGACGGCTTTACAAAGACGGACGGTGGGTATGCGCTGACCCTGCCGGGTCTGCCGGAAAGCGAACTGACCTTTACGCTTTCCGAATCGGAGACCCCTCAGCCCCCGAAGTGGTTGAGCTTGTACATTATGCCGACAGAGTTTATCATTGTAATGGCGGCAGTGCTTGCCGCCGTTGGCGTAGCCGTGTTTCTGCTGAGCCGCAGGAAAAAGAGAACAAAAAGATAGAAAGGAAGGTGCACCATGATGAAACGAAAGGTTTCCGTAATATGGGTGGTCATTCTTGCGCTGATTGCCATTGCCGCATGTGCGTTTGCGGCGGTGACATATTATCGCTGCGAGAAGCAGCCGGAGCCACAATTTCCGCAGAACGAGCTGCTTCGCATTCTTGACGCGGGAAGCGATGCCGAGGGCGTAGGCTTTGAGGTTGTGCGCATTGGCGGCGGAAGCGTGAATCTCCGGCTCGATCTGCGCTGGAAAAACGATTCCGGCAAGACGATTGCCTACGGGCAGGCGTTTGAGCTGTATCAAATGAAGGACGGTGGATGGCAAAAGGTCACGCCCGCACGTCAGGTTGATTATCCCGCCATCCAGTACAGCCTTCCCAGCAGCATGGATAACGAGCTCTCCTATGACCTGACGGCGCCGTATAACCTGATAGCCGGGGAACGATACCGCTTGCAGACGGAGTTCCGGTACGAGGAGGGCACGGAGTATTCCGCGCCGATGGCAAACTGGGTAGAGTTTGAAGTAAAAATGAATCTGCCGTATAAGGAGGCACAGCCCTCCGACCCAATCACCATACCGGAGCTTCAGGTGAATGCCATGTCTGGGGCAATGGGTGAAACAGATGAAATCACGGCTTCCCCCTGCGCCTACTACTGGCAGGCCCCGGAACCGAATGAGGATGGAACAATGAGCTCCATCATTGGATGCGGGCCTGCGATCGGCGAAGAGACTTCTCTGCCGGAGATCACGGCAGCCGCCGAGGGACTGATTTCCCACAGAAAGGCAAGCGAGATCCGGTTATATTTCGAGGTGCAGCCGGATACAGTGCGGATACAATGCGTCCCCCAAAACGGCGGCGAGGTTGAGACAATCACAGGCATTCTTCTGTATGACGGAGGATATGCGTTCGATCTGAAAAGCGGCAGCTTTGTTTACCGTGTGATTGCAGAATGGGACGATGGCAACCGTGTGGAATATGGCTTCATCGGGAAGTGGTTGTGATTCCGCGGCAATCAGAATAAAGGACTGACTATGATAAAGATACTATTGGTAGAAGACGATAAAATTATCGTTGCGAGCTTGAGCGAATATCTGAACAGCGAAGGGTACCTTGTGCGAAGTGTATCCGGGCAGGCGGCGGCCATGAAGCTGCTTGCGGAGGAAAAGGCGGATCTTGTGCTGCTGGATGTGTCTCTGGCGGAGGGCAACGGCTTCGCGGCGTGTCGGGCGATCAAGGCCGAGTTTGATGTCCCCGTTATTTTCCTTACCGCGTCCGGCGATGAGTTCAGCACCGTTACGGGCTTCGACCTGGGCGCCGACGATTACATTCCAAAGCCGTTTCGCCCACGAGAGCTTATCTCCCGCATCCGAAATGTGCTCCGACTCACCGGCAGCATGGGCAAAACGGTGAAGCTCGGTGATGTGGTGGTGGACACCGAAAAGGGCACGGCGGTGAAGAACAGCAGGGACCTGTTCCTCTCAGCACTGGAATACCGGCTTCTGCTGTTTTTCATCAACAATCGGGGAATCGTGCTTACCCGTGAGAGGCTTCTTGACGCCATCTGGGATGTTGCCGGCGAGTATGTCAATGACAATACGCTGACGGTGTACATCAAGCGGCTGCGGGAGAAGATTGAGGATGACCCCACCGACCCGAAGATCATTCTGACGGTTCGCGGGACAGGATATAAGGTGGACGCATGATCAAGCTGCTGAAAAACAAAGAGGTACGAAAGGCACTGTTGTGGCAGCTGCTGCTCTCCGCAGCCGCCTGCGCCGTCTGCTTTTTCTTCGACATTCGCGCCGGGCTGACAGCCGCAGGGCTTTCTCTGCTCCTCATGCTGGTCTTCTGCATCAGCACTTATAAGAGGTATCAGAGGATTTCTTCCCTTGCGGATGATATCAATCAGGTTCTGCACGGCGACAGTTCGATCGATTTTGACAGCTATTCAGAGGGTGAGCTGAGCATCCTCCACAGTGAGATCTATAAGATGACCATACGCCTGCGTGAGCAGCAGCAAACGCTGACAAGGGAAAAGGCATATCTTGCCGATTCCATCGCGGATATCTCTCACCAGATCCGCACGCCCCTGACCTCTATCAATCTGCTGATTGGACTGCTGTCGGAGCCGAAGCTGACCGACGCGCGCAGGCAGCAGCTTATCCATGAGCTCTACGAGCTGCTCTCCCGCATCGACTGGCTGATCACCACACTTCTGAAGATCTCACGGCTGGACGCCGGCACGGTGCAGTTCAAGCAGGAGCAGGTCAGTCTGGAGGAGCTGCTCAAAAAGTCCTGTGTGACCCTGCTCATTCCCATGGAGCTGCGCGGGCAGGTGCTGCTCATCCATGCGGACGGCGCTTTCCGGGGAGATTTTTCGTGGAGTTGCGAAGCCATCGGCAATATTGTGAAGAACTGCATGGAGCACACCCCAGAGGGGGGCAGGATTGAGATCGACGCAACCGAAAACGCCCTGTTTTCCGAAATTATAATTAAAGACAACGGCACGGGCATTTCTCCGGAGGATCTGCCCCACATCTTTGAACGCTTCTATAAGGGCAAGGATTCCGACGGCAAAAGCTTTGGGATCGGGCTTGCCTTATCACGCATGATTATAGCTGGGCAAGGGGGAACCGTAAAGGCAGAGAACCGCAAGCCCGTAGGAGCCATGTTCACCATCCGCTTTTATAAGGGAACCGTCTGAAGGTGCCTCCCGATATCCTAGCCACGGCATTGGACTAAACATGTAGTTCATGACACCAGCACTCTTAAATAGAGCTTTTTGTAGGGTTTTTCATGTATATGTGGAGGTACATATATGAGCAAAATCAGCAAATCCATTGTTATATCCGAGTTCTTATGGCTTCTATTTTTTGCCGTAGTTTTTTTAAAATTTGATTATACGCGGACAACATTAGCCGTAGTTAATGCAATAGTTTGGCTTTGCATCGTACTAGTTTTTTCAATAATTATACTACAATTTCTAACCAGACAAGCATTTACGAAGGTACGGGGCATACTACTAGTGCTGATTTTCTTAATCATAGATCAGGTTATAAAAGCGCT
>CDZG01016243.1_pt1 | contig 27682 bp, 23 predicted proteins | sample 557741 | NCBI WGS metagenome assembly CDZG01 (sample SAMEA3182086, study PRJEB8094) | gut metagenome | biome: human; feature: gut; material: Stool; isolation source: human stools | place: Canada | collected 2013-01-21
GCTCCATGAGCATCGCAACTACCTGCGCGAACAGCTTCTCCTGTAATCCGTTCTTAAGCAGTAGATTGCGAAAACGGCCAAGGGTATCTCCGTCCGGCACCTGATTGCTGGAATCTACTCCGCAGAAATCCGAGAACGCGCGGCTGTCGATTGTTTCTGCAACGGTTGCCTCATCACTCAAGCCATACAGGTTTTGTAGCAGATAAAGCCGCAGCATGGTCTCCAGCGGATAGGGTTTATTGCCGCGCTCTCCTTTGTAATAGCACGGTTGAATCAGGGCAAGCCATTCTTTCCACGGGACGATCCGCTCAATCTGAGTCAGAAACTCTTTCTTCTTTGTCCGCACCTGCGCTAACTCATCGCTGAATGCGGAAATCGTCATCTGTTTATCCATATGTATACTATATCATATTCAACCGTTGATGGCTCATCTTTTCATGCGGTGTTGCCCTAATAATGCTTTCCACCCGTGCCTGCTCTGCTCCGACCTAAATGCTTGATGCCTTAAGTACAGGCACATCATAGCACGGCGGCAAAGCGGCGTACAGGTGGAAACTGCCGAGAGAAAACTTCTCGCAGCATAGTCATTGAAATACGAGGGCGCAATGGCCCTAATCTCAAACGGGAGCGTGGTGCTCCTCAAGTACAATCTTAACAACGTGTGCGATCCGAACCGTGTTCGGAAACCCCATTAGGGCGGTGCACAAATAACTGAATAATCTTTGCATACCACAATATACTGTATTTGCCAATACGTAAATGTCAAAATGCTGTATTCAGAGAGAGCGCGGCCAAAAACGTAATACGCATTATCTCCGTATTAAATGCGTATTACGGAAACAATGCGTATTACGTGCGTATTAAAGGTGTATTGGTTTTTAATAAAGGCTGCCCCTATGTATGTAAACAATTTCTTTTAGGACTTCAGGCTATGAAAAAAACATAATTGACCTCTATATGAAATCTGGCCTTTATATCACGGAAATCGTCAAGAGGCTGTATCAGAGCGAGCAGATGAAGAAGCAGTTCCCTGACCCCAAAGAACGCTTGCGCCACATTTTTGAGAAGTAGGTGTATGGGCTGGCACCTACCGAAATCATCTATCACATTGCGCTCTCGTACATCCTTGGCTTTAATGAGGATACGAAGGACATCAAGCACAACTTCCGGCAGTTAGACGCACTTCCGTATGCCAAGGAAGGAACGCTCCAGCAGAAGCTGGACGAATTGTTTAGTTGATTACCACTGCATTCCAAAAGAAAGGCACCGGCATCTTCAGTTAGATGCCGGTGCCTTTTTCTGCACAAATCGCTTTTGATGAGAAATCCCACATAAGACTTTAGAGCAACCGCCCACTCCCAAATACCTATAATAAAAAATAGTAGAATAATTCTCTCTTGCACAAGATGATTTCAGGTCGGTTGAGGGATTGGAAAACGCCGGAAACCCGCATAAACACTACGTTTTTGCGCGTTCTCGGCGTTTCTTTTATCGCCTGTGTCGGTGGTGCTTTTGCGGTAAATGGTGCCCAAATGGTGCCCAAATCCCACGCGGGGCTATAAAAGGCTATAAGAAGCAGTAAAGAGATAAGGCGGTTAAAGTTCAATTTCGTTGCTCTTTTTCTTTTCCGCGTTCCTTGCTTTTTTCGGCTCGGCTTCCTTTGCCTTTGCCGGGTCAACCTGTTTGACAGCTCCATGATAAGCGTCCAGGACTTCTTTTTTGCGTTCAAGCCGCACGTCCACATAACGGGCGGTAACGGCTTCAAAGTTCATAGACAGCCCAAGCGATACGCCGATACCCGCAAGCGTGTGTCCCAGCACTTCGCCTACGGTGTAGAAGTCGCCTGTCAGTTGGTGCATATTCGTAGCCGCCGTATGGCGTAAATCGTGAAAGCGGATATGCGGCAGTTTCAAATCTTCAAGCAGCTTGCCAAACTGTGAAGATACCCACGACGCGGAAATAGGCGCACCGTCCGGCTTCGCTACAACAAGGTCGTTGTCATAGTAAGGTTTCCCGTCCTTTTCTGCCTGTTCGCGCTGTGCTTCCTGCATGGCAAATTGTTTGAGGAAAAACGGGCGGGCAAGCTCTGTGATAGGCAGCGTTCGCCCGTTGGATTTCGGTGGTGCCATTTCCTCAATGACTTTTGTTTTCGGCGGCACCTTAAAGGGTAGCTGTTCGGAAACGTCAAAGGTGTTGTTTTCCAAGTCTACATTGCGCCAACGCAGGCCCAAGATTTCAGAACGGCGCATACCGTAAAGCCCGCCTAAAATAACGGGCATTTCCCAAATTGTACCCTCCACGCGCTGCATAAGGTCTTTTACCTGTTCCGGCGTGTAGGGGTCGGGCGTCTTGTCGCTCTTTCCAAACTTCGTAAGCGTGTCCTTTGCGGCGTTGGTTTCAATGTAGCGGTATTTTCGGGCATGGCTCAACGCCACGCTTAAAACACGTTTTGCCCCGGCTGCGGTGGACGGTTTCAATCCCTTGTCGATAATCTGCTGAAACATTTTGTCTACCATAGCGGGGGTAAGCTGATTGAGGGCAACGCCGCCGATATAGGGATTGATATAGTTCGCAATCGTCCTTTTGTACCCGTCATAGGTAGAGGGGCGCAAGTTCACTCTTGCGTAACCCTCCACCCAATCGTTAAGGTAGCTTGCAACGGTTTGCTTTCTCTGTGAAGTGATAGAAGCGATTTGCCCTGGATTTTGGAGCTTCGTTTTTACTTCGGCTTCGTGCTGTATCGCTTCCCTTCTGGTGGCAAAGCCCTTTTTTGCATAGGATTTTTTTTTCCCGTCCGGGGCGGTGTACTTTATATTTACGTCGTAAACTGTGCCGGGTCGCCCGGTCAGTACGCCGTTGCTGTCGCGTTTATTCTTAACCTGTCTTGTTGATACCGCCATAGCTTAACCTCCCTGTCGTGCCGAGGGATTTGCCTTTCGCTTTGCCCTGAGGTACCAATCCCAAATAGCAGCGTCGGCAATTAAACGGCGGTTACCATTCTGTATATATTCAAGCTCGCCGCTATCCATAAGCTCGCGCAATTTGTTTTCCCCAATGCCGCTAATCTTGCTCATTTGCTCAACGGTCTTTAACATAGGGAATACGGGGATAGCGGGGCTTGTCGTTTCCTTTTTTGCCAATGAGATAACCCCCTTTCGTGGTAATGGCTAAAAGGTCTTGATTTATAAATGGGGCTTTAATCGGACGGTTGTTAGCACAACCTCACGGGAGTTTCACCCCTGCATGGTTCTCATGCAGCCCTACCCATTGCCTGCGACGCTTTGAACGCTCGGACTGTGGCTGTAAGGGAGTATCATTATGTATTTTGCGTTGTCGTCGCCCACAAAGCCGCTACGCTTGTTTTGCGGCGCGGTGTTGATCGCTCGCCCTGAATAGGGGTCATGGCGCACCCGCCGTATGGCTCGGCGCAAAAGGAACGTATCCGATTTGCCCTATACTGCGCCGCCGTTATCTTGCGCCGCTTTCTTTATCAAGGTTCATTCGTCATTTCCGGGAGAACGCGGGGAAAGGGGTAAGCCGCTTTCAGCCCGGAGCTGATATAGTCAATCCAATTTCATGTTGACAATGGCGGTTATGAGCTTGATTTCCAAATGACGCTTCATGTACTCGTCCACGCAGTAGTGTTCTTGTCCGCAGTCATCATAGAGCTTGCGGGTGCAGAGCTTTTTGATGTACCTGCCGTAATGCCGCAGCACCCGATCCATAGCGGACGGATCACCGGCATGGGCGGCCTCGATCACCGCAAGAGGAAGCAGCTCATAATTACAAGAACGGTTATTGTCCTGATTCATCGTGCTAACCTCCTTTCGGCAGAAGCGTTTTCAGCTTGTCGCGCATCTTGTCCAGCGTCTTTGTCCTGCGCCGTTGCACCGCGCAGCGGGACATTCCCAAAACAGCCCCGACTTCCTTATCCGTCATATCCATAACGAAACGCAGGATCAGGATGGTTTGTTCTGTCGGGGACAGCTCCACAAAGACCTCCGCGACTTGCTCATTGTCAATCCGCAGCTCGCAACCGTGCGCCGTAAAGGTGAAGCTGTCGCTGGGGTATTCCTCCGTGTAACAGAGACTTTGTAGCTCTGAATACGAAAGATCACTGAACGACATTTCCCGTTGGTACTGCTGTCTCATTTGAAGCAGATAGTCCACGGCTTCATTCCGCAGCACTTTCTTACAAAAGGCGTCGAAGCGGTACGGCACGCTCTGACGGGGGATATTCGCCATCGTTATCACCCCCTTTCCGTGGGGGAATAAGTGGTTTTTTCCCTTTCCGTCAGTACAACCGTTTCCGACCTATCGCGTGCTCGCTTAACCCTCCTTTTTTGAAAATTTTTTTGAAAAAAATGCAAAAGACGCCCGGCTAAACATAGTTCAACCGAGCGCCGAAGCATGGCAATGTATGTAATTCCTACATCGTATAATTCATCAGCAAGGGCATGAAACGCCCAAGGAGCATACAGGATTTTTTGCGTATGCAGATATGATCCGGGTAAAGATGGAAGTTTGACATAGCGGCAATCCTCCTGTTGCCGCCGCTTATTTGTCAGCTATCAAGTTGTAGTGCAAGCATAAACGGCGGCTTTCCCGGAAAAGCCGCCGTCAAAGAAAAGGTTATAGTAAGGCCACACCTGCACTACCCGCCGTCATGCGGCTTTCCCGATTCTTCTTTCGTGTGAATACTCATAATCAGGGCTCCTTAGTATAAGCCAGTAATGGATGATACGACTATCATTTCTCACAACTTACGATAAAGAATCTCACCCTTTTCTTTTAGCCAAAGAATAGCTGCTGCTGTTAAACCCACTACAATAAGGATAATAACGGCATTCCCGATGAAAAGATGTTTGGGAAAATGCTTTATAAGAATATAAAATCCACCGCAAGACAAAGCCATGCTCATCAGTGCATTTAGAATTGCAGGTATACTGCGCTTAACAATATATGTAGCGTTTTCCCAATCAAAACTGGGAAATAGTAAGTTCGCAATACACCCTGCCACCCCGATAAACGCGGAAAAAACAAGTGGTAGCAAGTATCCAGAAAGGATAGCTGCCCATTGAAGGTGTAAGCCAAAGGCTAAAAGCCACGGAATACCGATTAAATCCTTTTGCTTGCAGCCTGCCGCCCGTCTTGCAAGGGACAGGCTCTGCCCGTTTCTGCCTTTCGGGTTTTTGGGGTCGGTGTAGGCTCCCTTGCTGCCTGTGCCGCAGTAGGTGTCGGCAATGTTCAGCCAAAACGTACCGTCCGGGCGCAGCACCCGTTTCAGCTCACGGAAAACCTCGACAAGCCTTGCGATATACTGCTCCGGCGTGTCCTCCCGCCCGATCTGCGCATCCATGCCGTAATCCCGCAGGGCGTAGTAGGGCGGGCTTGTGACGCAGCAATGGACGCTCTCGGCGGGCAGCTCCCGCAGGGCGCACAGCGCGTCGCGGTTGATGATGGTGTCTAATCTCATGTGCCGCCCACTTCCTCCGGGCGGGTCGTCATTACCCGGTATAGCTCGGTATTCTGCGGAAAACGGTCAAGGAAAGGCAGCACCACGTTTCCGTAGAAGATCAGCCCCTCGCCCGCTTCGGTATGGGTAACGTATTTCATCTGCTGCGGGGAGATATTGAGCTGCCTTGCAAGGATTTCCCGGTCGCCCTGCGCCTGATTGAGCATGAGGACAAAATCGCTGTTCTCAAAGATATTCTCAACTTCGCGGCTGCTCAAAAGGTCTTTGACATTCTGCGTGATAGCGGTTGGAATACCGCCCCATTTTCTGAAACGCTTCCAAATCTCCACAGAATAGGCGGCGGTTTGTTCCTCTTTGAGGAGCAAATGAAACTCGTCCATGTAGTAGCGGGTGGATTTCTTTTCAGCCCGGTTTATGGTTACTCTGTTCCACACCTGATCCTGCACAATGAGCATCCCCAGCTTTTTAAGCTGCTTCCCAAGCTGCTTGATGTCAAAGCAGACAAGGCGGTTTGAAAGTTCCACATTGGTACGGTGATTAAAGACATTCAGACTGCCCGAAACGTAAAGCTCCAATGCCGCCGCCACCCGCGCCGCTTCCGGCTCCGGCTGTCTTAAAAGCTCGTCGTAAAGGTCGCCGAGGATCGGCATTTTCGCCGGGTCGGGGGCGGCTAAAAACGGGCGGTACACGTTTCTTACGCTGCGGTCAATGACGGTCTTTTCCACGGGCATCAGCCCCTCCTTGCCGCCGATGACAAGCTCGTAGAGGGAAAGGAGAAAGTCGCTTTTCAGCGCAAGGGGGTTATCGTCCTCGCTGTAATTGAGGTTAATATCCATAGGGTTGACATACTGGGTGCTTGTGGGGGAAATGCGGATCACCTGTCCGTGCAGGCGGCGCACAAGGGGGTAATACTCCGCTTCCGGGTCGCAGATGATGATGTCATCGTCGGTAATGAGAAAAGCGTTTGTGATTTCCCGCTTCGCCGCAAAGCTCTTGCCGCTTCCGGGGGTGCCAAGGATTAGACCGTTGGGGTTTTTCAGCCGCTTGCGGTCACAGAGGATCATATTGCTTGACAGGGCGTTCAGCCCGTAATAGAGTGCCGCGCCCCGCTGAAAAAGCTCCTGCGTGATAAAGGGAATGAAAATCGCAGTGCTTGATGTGGTAAGCCCCCGCTGGATGGGGATCAGGTTCTCGCCCAGCGGAACAGAGGACATCAGCCCCGCTTCCTGCTGATAGTCAAGGCGGGTTAAGGCGCAGTTGTATTTCTGCGCAATGCCTGCCGCTGCGAATATGTCATTTTCCAGCTTTCGCTTCGTGTCTGCCATATTTACCACAAGGAAAGTCAGGAGAAACATTCGCTCGTTGCGGCTCTGTAAGTCCTGCAAGAGGTTTTTCGCTTCGCCGCCGAACATGGCAAGGTCAGAGGGGATGATGTCCATATCGTAGCCGCTGCGTACCGCTTTCTTTTGTTCCTCGATTTTCATTTTGTCAAGGTCGGTTATCTTGCGCTTGATGGTCTTAATAGCTTCGGTCTGGTCGATGCTCTTGATATGGAGATTGACGACGATCCCCGTTTCAAGGTCGAGAATATCCGCAAGCATACGGTCGTTCAGCTCCGGCGCAAGGATTTCAAGGAAGCTGACCGCGCCGATTTTGCGTCCCATACGGAAATATCTGCCCTCGCCGAAACGGAACGAGGACGGGGCGATAAAGTCCTTTGTGGTAGGTTTTTCCAACGTTGGATTATCCAATGTTGGATTTTCCAATGTAGGCAAATCCAATACAGGTGGCTGCGGCTGCTCGTAAATGATATAGTCTACGCCCCGCAAGCGTCCTTTCTTGTCGCGTTCGCGGCTGCGGACGATATACCCGGCTTTTTCAAGCTCTCGTACCGCTTCGCGTATCGCGTCGATTTTCTCCCGGTTGATGTGGGACAGCCCCGCAAGGGTATAGTCCCAGTTGTCCGGCAGGGACAGCATTTGCGAAAGCAGCCCCTTTGCTTTCAAGGTCAAGCCCCTGTTGCGTAGATGGTGGTTGCTCATTACGGTATAGCCGCGGTTTCGTTCCACACGGAAAACTGCCATTGTTCATCACTCCTTTGCTGTGGTTTTGTTACGCAGTAGAAGCGCGTTTTTAAGGGAAAAGGTATAAACAACTTACCTTGTCAAAGCCGCGCCCCAAAAGCCGCTTGCTGCAAGGCTTTTTCCGGCTCTACTGCGTAACATAAGGGCATGAAAAAGGCGGCGTCTCTGTTCTCCCTGTGTGGGATTGAGAAACGCCGCCTGTGTGCGTATTCTATTGTGCTTCCGCGATATAGTCTTTGATGATTTCGCCAAAATCTGCCGTAAAGGAAAAGATGAAGTATTCCAATACGTCGGGGGCGGCGTCCATCGGCTCGGCTTCCTCGGAAAACGGTAAGCCCATAAGCCCATACAGCATTTTGATGATTTTGAACAGCTTGCCCCGGTCTGCGGGGGTGTTCATGGAAACGAGAACATCGGTAAGGCGATTGATGGTTTCCATATCGCCGCCTGTCGTCACCCAGACCATTTCTGTGAACGGCTGCGTGATTGCCCCGGCGACAAGGTTTATCTTATCCTTGCTGATTTCGCCGGACGGGGTTATAATACCCTTGTCTAAAAGTACGTTATTCATGTCGTCCTCCTTTATTTTTGTGGTGCTAAAATGGTGCCCGGTCTTACAAAACCACCTTGTACGGAGATACGGCAAGATAAATGATGATATGCGGAAAACCTTGATTTTAAGCCATTTTCTCATGGTGTCTTAAACATTTATGAGGGCTTATAAGAAGATTTTCCGCTATCAAATCAATAAAAAATCCCACATCAGATTTTAGACAGCCCCACCATCAGAACGGATTGACAATTCGACAAAATGTGATATAATCCCACTGTCTGAAAAAATATAAAGTTGTAGCACAGAGGTGTCTGCTCAAAAGCAGATGAAAAGGGAATCCGGTGGGAATCCGGAGCGATGCAGTCACTGTGTACGGGAGCGGCCTTGCAATCCACTGGGAAACTGGGAAGGGCAATGCCGTGACGAACGAAGTCAGGAGACCTGCCTCTGTGTGGAATCTCAAACCTGCTGCCAACGGGTTGGTTTTCCTACGAACTTATGATCCGCTGCGGGTCACCGCGCGGATGTATATGTAGTAAGAAGCACCGAGGGCGGCTGTGTGAGACACAGCCGCTTTTATATTTCTTTCAGAACAAATAATTTGGAAAGAGGTAGATTCCCCATGAAGAAAGCACTTGCCTTTCTCATGGCGGCAGTGATGCTCATGAGCATGCTGACCGCCTGCGGCAACAAGGACGTTGCCGATGACACCAAGGACAACAACGATGTGTCCACCGCCGAGGCTGATCAGGCCGCCGCCGACAAGGTCGCTGCGCTGATCGACGCCATCTACGTGCAGGAGCGCACTGAGGAGACAGACGCCCAGTGCGAGGCCGCCAAGGCCGCTTGGGACGCCCTGACCGATGCCCAGAAGGCACTGGTGGAGGGCGAGGAAGCCAGCCCCGACTATTTCGGTCTGGACACCGGTGACGCGTCCAAGGACGATCCCCGCAACCAGGATGAGATCGGCGAGAAGGAGCTGCTGGTGGTGTCCTTCGGCACCTCCTACAACGACAGCCGCGTAGCCGACATCAAGAGCATTGAGGACGCCCTGCAGGCGGCCAACCCCGATTGGTCCGTGCGCCGTGCCTTCACCGCTCAGATCATCATCAACCACATCCAGGCCCGTGACGGCGAGAAGATCGACAACATGGAGCAGGCTCTGGAGCGCGCTGTCGCCAACGGCGTGAAGCAGCTGGTGGTGCAGCCCACCCATCTGATGCACGGTGCTGAGTACGATGAGATGTGCGCCGCCATCGACAAGGTTCGTGACAAGTTCGAGTCCGTTGAGATCGCCGAGCCCATGCTGGGTGAGGTGGGCAACGATGCCACCGTCATCAACGCCGACAAGGAAGCCGTTGCCAAGGCCGTCGTCGCCGCTGCTCTGAGCGAGAGCGGTTACGAGTCCACCGCCGCCGCCAAGGAGGCCGGTGTGGCTTATGTGCTGATGGGCCACGGTACGGCGCACGTGGCCAAGGTCACTTACAGCCAGATGGCCACCCAGATGGACAAACTGGGCTATGAGAACGTATTCATCGGCACCGTGGAGGGCGAGCCCGAGGACACCTCCTGCGAGGCCGTGATCGCAGCTGTCAAGGAAGCCGGTTACACCACCGTGGTGCTGCGTCCCCTGATGGTCGTGGCGGGCGACCACGCCAACAACGACATGGCCGGTGCGGACGAGGATTCCTGGAAGACCATGTTTGAGGCCGCCGGTCTCACCGTGAACTGCCAGATCTCCGGTCTGGGCCGTATCGCGGACGTGCAGGCTCTCTACGTGGCACACACCAAGGCTGCCATCGACGCTATCGCGTAACAAGGACTGACTTGGCTCCGGGGCGGTATATTATCGCCTCGGAGCCTTTTTCAGAGCAAGGAGGACACATAAAAATGAAGAAGTTTCTTTCCTGTCTGCTGGCACTGCTGATGACGGCATCGCTGCTGGCGGGCTGCGGACAGCAGAAAACAGATGACAACAATGGCGGCGATGTCGCCGAGCCCGCGCTGGCGGACGGCGTGTACACCGCGGATTTCAACACCGACAGCAGTATGTTCCACGCCAACGAGACCTGCGACGGCAAGGGCGTACTGACCGTGAAGGACGGGCAGATGACCATTCACGTCAGCCTCGCCTCCACCAGCATCGTGAATCTGTTCCCCGGTTTGAAGGAGGACGCACAGAAGGACGGTGCCGTGCTGCTACAGCCCACCAAGGATACCGTCACCTATCCCGATGGTCTGTCCGAGGAGGTTAACGGCTTTGACATCCCCGTGCCCGCCTTGGACACGGAGTTCGACGTGGCCCTCATCGGCAAGAAGGGCGTATGGTATGACCACAAGGTTTCCGTCTCCAACCCTGTTCTGAAGGAGGATGACGGCGATGACGCTGCCGCCATCGCATTGGCGGACGGCACTTACACCATTGAGGTAGGCTTTGAGGGCGGCTCCGGTAAATCCCATGTGCTGACTCCCTGCACCCTGAAGGTGGAGAACGGCGCTGCCACCGCCACCATCGTGTGGAGCAGTGAGAAGTATGACTATATGCTGGTGGATGGCCAGCGTTACGATGTCCTCACCACCGAGGGCGGCTCCACCTTCGAGATCCCCGTGCGGGCGCTGGATACCCCGCTGACGGTGATCGGCGACACCACCGCCATGAGCACCCCCCACGAGATCGAGTACACTCTGACCTTTGATTCCACCACGGCGGTGGAGGCAGCCCAGTGAAACGGCTGACCGCCGCGGTACTGGCGCTGCTGCTGCTGATACTGTCCCTCTGTGCCTGCGGCACGGCAGACGCCCCTGCCAAAACAGATGGACAAACTGCCTCCATATCGTGGGATGAGTTGGTCTTTGACCGTACCATGCCCCTGCGCTATGCCCAGCAGTTTACCGTAGAGTATGCCGGAGAGAGCTACAAGCGCATCACCATCAACAACGACCGGGTGTACCTGCTGGTAGCGGAGGGCGCGGCGGTGCCTGACGGAACACCCTCCGGCGTCACTGTTTTGCACCAGCCGCTGGATCAGATCTATCTGGTAGCCGCCGCTGCCATGGACTACTTCGACAAGCTGAACGCCATCGACTGTATCACCCTCAGCGGTAAAAAACAGTCGGACTGGTATATCCAGCGTGCCAAGGACGCCATGGACAGCGGAGCGCTGGTATACGCCGGCAAGTACTCCGAGCCGGATTATGAGCTGATCCTGTCGCAGGGCTGTGATCTGGCGGTGGAAAACACCATGATCTATCACTCTCCGGCGGTGCTGGAGCAACTGGAGCGGCTGGGCATCCCCGTGCTGGTGGAGACATCCAGCTACGAGACCCAACCCTTGGGTCGGATGGAGTGGATCAAGCTGTACGCGGCGCTGCTGGACAAGGAGGATGAGGCCGAGGCGCTGTTTAATGAGAAGATGGACAGCGTGGCGGACGTACTGGAGCAGCAGCCCACCGGCAAGACTGTGGCGTTTTTCTACATCACCAGCAGCGGCGCTGTAAACGTCCGCAAGTCCACGGACTATGTGGCGAAATGCGTCACCATCGCAGGCGGAGACTATGTCTCCTTCGATGAATCGGCGGAGGACAACGCCCAGTCCACCATCAACATTCAGATGGAATCCTTCTACCACGGTGCAGTGGACGCCGATGTGCTGATCTACAACAGCATCATCGATGGTGAGCTGCACACGCTGGACGAATTGGTGGCACTGGATCCACTGATGGCCGACTTCAAGGCCGTCAAGAGCGGTAATGTGTGGTGCCTGACCAAAAACTTCTATCAGGAGTCGCTGGAGCTGAGCGATCTCATTCTGGACGTGAACCATGCGTTGAACGACGCGCCGGATACGGCTTTTCACTTTCTGACACGGATGAAGTGAGCGTTTTTTACATCATAAGGAGGAGCGGCATGAAGAGGACCCGAACACTTCGCATCTGGGGAGGCTTTTTGCTTCTCCTCCTGCTTTTGCTTGTTTTTTTGATTTGGAACATTTTCGCGGGAAGCGTTTCTCTTTCCGCGTCTGAGATATGGCGGATCCTGCTGGGCAGCGATGCGGGCTTTACCCAAAGCCAGATCATTATGAAGATCCGTCTGCCCCGGCTTCTGTCGGCGCTGATCCTGGGCGGGGCGCTGTCCCTGTCCGGCTATCTGCTGCAAACCTTCTTCCACAACCCCATCGCAGGCCCCTTCGTGCTGGGCATCTCCTCCGGCGCGAAGATGACGGTGTGCGTGGCCATGCTGGCGCTGCTGAGCCGTGGCAGGACCACCTCCTCCGCCATTCTCATCGCGGCGGCCTTCGTGGGTGCCATGGTATCCATGGGCTTCGTGCTGCTGATCTCCCAGCGGGTCAAGCGCATGAGCCTGCTGGTGGTCTGCGGCGTGATGATCGGCTATATCTGCTCGGCGCTCACGGATTTTCTCGTGACCTTTGCCGACGATTCCAGCATCGTGAATCTGCACAACTGGTCTCTCGGCTCCTTCTCCGGCATGAGCTGGGACAACGTAAAGACTATGGCCGTTGTCTGCGGCATCACGCTGCTGCTGACCTTCCTGCTTTCCAAGCCCATCCGGGCGTACCAGTTGGGCGAGGTCTACGCCCAGAATATGGGCGTCCCCCTGCGGGCCTTCCGGACGGCGCTGATCCTGTTGTCCAGTGTGCTGTCCGCCTGCGTCACGGCCTTTGCCGGCCCCATCTCCTTTGTTGGCATCGCAGTGCCGCACCTGATGAAGTCCCTGTTCAAATCGGCGGAACCGCTGTGCATGATCCCGGCCTGCTTCCTGGGCGGCGGCGTGTTCTGCCTGTTCTGCGACCTCATCGCCCGCACCGCCTTCGCCCCCACGGAGGTGAGCATCAGCTCCGTCACGGCGGTGTTCGGCGCACCCATCGTCATCTACATGATGATCCACAGAAAGGCGGCGTGAGTATGGCAGCATATCTGGAAACAAAAGACCTGTCCGTGGGCTACCACGGCAAGCCGCTGATCGAGGATGTCGCCCTCCATGTGCAGCGGGGCAGGATCGTCACGCTGATAGGCCCCAACGGCTCGGGAAAATCCACCATATTGAAAACCATTATCGGTCAGCTCTCCAAGGTGTCCGGCACGGTGTTTCTGGACGGGAAGGCCATGGAAGCGCGCAGCCGCAATGAGATTGCCCGGCGCATGGCCATTTTGATGACCGCCCGCATGGAGCCGGAGCTGATGACCTGCCGGGACGTGGTGGGTACCGGCCGCTATCCCTACACAGGCAAACTGGGAATCCTCACATCGGAGGACCGGGCCATTGTGGAGCGCTCCTTGGCGCAGGTAGGCGGGCTGGACTTTGCCGATCGGCCCTTTGCCAACATCAGCGATGGGCAGCGCCAACGGATCCTGCTGGCCCGGGCCCTGTGTCAGGAGCCGGAGATCATCGTGCTGGACGAGCCCACCAGCTTTCTGGACATCCGCTATAAGCTGGAGCTGCTGACGGTGCTCAAGCGCATGGTGCGGGAGAACGATCTGGCGGTGTTGCTGTCGCTCCACGAGCTGGAGCTGGCAGAGCGCATCTCCGATACCGTGGTGTGCGTGGCGGGCGACAGGATCGACCGCATCGGCCCGCCGGAGGAGATCTTCACCCGCGCATATATCGCAAAGCTGTACCAGATGGAGCACGGGAAGTACGACCCCTGCTTCGATAGTCTGGAATTCGTGCCGTAAGGAGTGCCATCATGGAAAAACAGGGTGTTTTTTACGCCGTCAGCGTGGGTCCCGGCGACCCGGAGCTGCTGACCCGGCAGGCGTGTCGGGTCCTGGAGGTGTGTGATGTTATAGCGGCCCCTCGAACCAAGGCCGGTCGGATGCTGGCGTTGGACATCGCCGGAGGCGCGGTGGATATGCGGGGAAAGACCATATTGCCGCTGGACTTCACCATGGCGCATGACGCGGCGGTACGGGAGGAGAGCTACCGCACGGCGGCAGGTGCCATCGAGGCGGCGCTGGCGGCGGGGCGAGACGTTGCCATGGTGAATCTGGGCGACGTATCTGTGTACGCCACGGCGTACTATATTTTAGAGCGCGTCCGCTCTGACGGGTTCGAGGTGGTCATGTGTCCCGGTGTCACCAGCTTCTGCGCCGTGGCGGCGCGGCTGGGGCGCAGCCTCACCCGCATGGAGGAGCCTCTCCACATCCTGCCGGGCAGTGCCGAGCTGGACAGCGCGCTGGCGCTGCCGGGAACGAAGGTGCTGATGAAGTCCGGGAGAGCCATCCGCGAGACGGTGGACGCGCTGGAAAGGCACGGTCTTGCAGCGCGTGCCGGGATGGTGGCGGACTGCGGGCTGGAGACGGAGCAGGTCTATACCGACCTGCGGCAGCTGCCGGAGGAAATCAGCTATTTTGCCACCATTGTGGCGGATTGAGAGGACACTATGCAGAGACGAGTGCCCCGGTTGGTGCTTGCCGGAACCAACAGCGGCTGCGGCAAGACCACCGTTACCTGCGCCGTGCTGCAATCGCTGGTGCGGCGGGGACTGCGGGTAGGCGCGGCAAAATGCGGCCCGGATTACATCGACCCCATGTTCCACAGCCGTGTTATCGGCGCGAAAAGCTCTAATCTTGACCCGTTCTTTTTTGACCGCGACACCATACGGTATCTGCTCTCTCACAACGGTGAGGGGTGCGATGTGACGGTCATTGAGGGGGTCATGGGGTATTATGACGGGCTGGGGCTGACATCCACCCGCGCCAGCACCTATGAGGCGGCGCGGGAGACGGAAAGCCCCGTGGTGCTGGTGGTGAACGCACGGGGGGCGGCGTTGTCCGTTGTGGCGGCGGTGCAGGGCTTTCTGGACTTCGCGCCGGACAACAACGTGCAGGGCGTCATTCTGAACGGGTGCAGTGCCATGAGCTACGGCGCGCTGGCGCGGGAGCTGGAAAGCCGGCTGGGCGTCCGCGCCTGCGGCTATCTGCCCCGGCTGCCAGAGTGCGCGCTGGAGAGCCGCCATCTGGGGCTGGTGACAGCGGACGAGGTGGCGGATCTGCGGGAGAAGCTGCGGCAGCTGGCGGAGGCGGCGGAAAAGACGCTGGAGCTGGACGCGCTGCTGGAGATCGCCCACAATGCGCCAGTGCTGGACTTCACGCCGCCGGTATTGCCGGAAAAGGGCGCGCCGGTGCGGATCGGCGTGGCCCGCGACCGGGCGTTCTGCTTTTACTATGAGGACAGCCTCGACCTGCTGCGGCAGTTGGGGGCGGAGCTGGTATCCTTCAGCCCCCTGACGGATGAACGGCTTCCCAACGGCATACAGGGACTGTACTTAGGCGGCGGCTACCCGGAGCTTTACGCGGCGCAGTTGGAGGAAAACCACGCCCTGCGCAGGCAAATCCGAGACGCTGTACACACGGGGATGCCCTGTATCGCTGAGTGCGGCGGCTTCATGTATCTGACACAGGCCATCGCAGGCCGCGCCATGGTGGGTGCGCTGCCGGGGGACTGCTTTGATACGGGGAAGCTGACCCGGTTCGGCTATATCACCGCCACGGCCCGGGAGGACAATCTCCTCTGCCGTGCCGGAGAGCAGGTGCCGATGCATGAATTCCACCACTGGGACACCCCACAGCCCGGCGATGCTTTTGGGGCGGAAAAGCCCTCCGGAAAGCAGTGGCGCTGTGCGTATGCCACGGACACGCTGTACGCGGGTTTTCCCCACTTCCATTTTTACGCCAAGCCTGTCATGGCACAGCGCTTTTTGGCGGCTTGCAGAAAGGAGACGCTATGATGGAGCAAATGAAGCCTATGGACATTGAGAAGCGCAGCTTCGCCATCATCACAGAGCTGCTGGGCGACCGGCGGCTGGACCCGGAAAATGAGCTGGTCATCAAACGGGTCATCCACACCACGGCGGATTTTGACTATGTGGACAATCTGGCCTTTTCCGGCCACGCGGTGCAAAAGGCCATCGCCGCTCTGCGGGCGGGCTGCGACATTGTGACCGATACCCAGATGGCCAAGGCCGGGATCAATAAGACGATCCTCGCCTCGCTGGGCGGAGAGGTACACTGCTTCATGTCGGACGCAGACGTGGCGGCGGAGGCTAAGGAGCGCGGTGTGACCCGGGCCTTTGTATCCATGGAGCGGGCAGCAGCCCTGCCCAAGCCCTGCATCTTCGCCATCGGCAACGCCCCTACGGCACTTTTTTCGCTGGAGGAACTGATGGAGGCAGACAAGCTCCGTCCCGCCCTCATCATCGGGGTACCGGTGGGCTTTGTGAATGTGGTGGAGAGCAAGGAGCGCATCATCGAGGCCGCTGCCGCGCCCTACATCGTGTCCCGGGGCCGCAAGGGCGGCAGCAACGTGGCGGCGGCCATCTGCAACGCCATGCTCTACCAGATCAGGCGGTAGGTCATGAAGGAATTTATCATACGGGACGGAAAAAAGCTCCGTCTGGGCTACACCACCGGCTCCTGTGCCGCGGCGGCAGCCAAGGCCGCCGCATGGATGCTGCTGAGCGGCAGCAAAAAGGAGTCCATTCGCCTGCTGACACCCAAGGGCATGGAGCTGGCATTGGCGGTGGAGGACATCTATCTGTCCCCGGACTGTGTGCGCTGCGCCATCCGGAAGGACAGCGGCGACGACCCGGATATCACCCGTGACACCCTGATCTATGCCGAGGTGCGGAAAACAGAGACTGTTGGTATTGTCATCGACGGCGGACAGGGCGTAGGTCGGGTAACCAAGCCGGGTCTTGACCAGCCGGTGGGCGCGGCGGCCATCAACTCTGTACCCCGCCGGATGATCCAGGAGACCGTGGAGGAGGTCTGCGGCCTGTTCGGATACACCGGCGGCCTGTATGTGGTAATCTCCGCTCCCGATGGCGAGACGCTGGCGAAAAAGACCTTCAATCCCCGGTTGGGCATTGAGGGCGGCATCTCTATCTTAGGCACCACGGGGATCGTAGAGCCTATGAGTGAGCAGGCGCTGGTGGACACCATCCATGTAGAGCTGCGGCAGCGGCGGGAGGGCGGCGCGGATTATGTACTGCTTGCCCCCGGCAACTACGGCGTAGACTATATCAAGGGCACCATGGGCATCGACCCCGCCACGGCGGTGATGACCTCCAACTTCATCGGCGACGCGCTGGAGATGTGCCGGGAGCTGGGCTTCAGAGGGGCGCTGCTCATCGGTCATATCGGCAAGCTGGTAAAGCTGGCGGGCGGTATGTGGAACACCCACTCCCGCTATGGCGACTGCCGCATGGACATCCTGACGGCCTGTGCCGCCGCAGAGGGACTGGGCGCGGCGGCAGCGGAGGAGCTGCTCCGCTGCGCCACCTGTGACGACGCCCTGCGGCTGTTGAAGGAGCAGGGACTTTATGACGCAGTGCTGCACCGGCTGGCCGGGCGCATTGACGACATGATGCACTATAAATGCAGTGATATAGAGACGGGAGCCATCCTCTTTTCCAAGGAATATGGCTATCTTTGTGAGACGAAGGGCGCATCCAAGCTGCTGCGCCGGATAAAGGAGGACTGACAATGGTACATTTTGTGGGAGCGGGCAGCGGCGCTGCCGACCTCATCACCGTCCGAGGCGCCAAGCTGCTGGACGAGGCCGACGTGGTGATCTACGCCGGCTCACTGGTGAATCCGGCGCTGCTGGACTACACCAGGGAGGGCTGCGAGATCCACGACAGCGCCAAGCTGACGCTGGAAGAGGTTATCGCCCTCATCGAGAAGGCGGAGGCGGAGGGAAAGACCACGGTGCGTCTGCACACGGGGGATTCCAGCATCTATGGTGCGGTGCGGGAGCAGTTCGACGAGCTGGAAAAGCGGGACATTGTCTACGATGTCTGCCCCGGCGTAAGCGCCTTCTGCGGCGCAGCGTCCGCGCTGCGGGCAGAGTACACCCTGCCCGATGTGAGCCAGACCGTCATCATCACCCGCGCCCCGGGCCGCACCCCGGTGCCGGAGCGGGAGTCCATCCGCTCGCTGGCGGCCCATCAGGCCACCATGGTGCTGTTTCTCAGCACCTCACTGACCGAACTGCTGCAAGATGAGCTGCTGGCGGGAGGCTATACCGCTGACACCCCGGCGGCGGTGGTCTACAAGGCCACTTGGCCGGAGGAGCATATCTTCCGCTGCACGGTGGGGACACTCCACGAGACGGTGACAGGCAACGGTCTGACCAAGACCTCGCTGATCGTGGTGGGCAACTGTCTGGGTGACACCTATCTGCGCTCGCTGCTGTATCACCCCAACTTTACAACGGAGTTCCGCAAGGGGGCGCAATGAGAGCCGCCCTGTTCACTTTCAGCCGCGGTGGCTGCGCCACGGCGCGGCGGATACTGGCGGCGCTGCCGGAGGAGGCATGGATGTGCTATACCATGCCGCGTTTTGAAGAGCCGGGCTTTCTGCCACTGGACAAGGCGGTATATGGCGCGAGCTTTTCCTCCATGGACGCACTGATCTTTGTGGGGGCCTGCGGCATCGCCGTGCGGGAGATCGCCCCCTATGTCAAAAGCAAAAAAACCGACCCGGCGGTGGTTTGCATCGACGAGGCGGGGCGGTTTGTGATCCCCCTGCTCTCCGGCCATATCGGCGGCGCCAACGCGCTGGCGGTGGAGCTGGCGGAAAAGCTGGGGGCCACGGCGGTGGTCACCACCGCCACCGATGTCCGCGGCAAATTTTCCGTGGACGCATGGGCTGCTCGACACGGCTGCGTCATCTCTGACATGGGGCTTGCCAAGGCGGTTTCGGCGGCGATCTTAGAGGAGGATATCCCCCTTTGCAGCCAGTTTTCTCTGCCCGCCCCCCTGCCGGAGGGTACGTTTGCCGGGGAGAGCGGCCCGCTGGGCGTCTTCATTGGCTGGCGTACAAAGGCACACTTTGCCCGCACCCTGCGGCTTATCCCTCGCGTACTGCGGGTAGGTGTAGGCTGCCGGCGGGGCATCTCCGCCGAGGCGGTGGTGCGTGCGGTGCAGACAGTGTTCGCGGAAAATGGTCTGGATACGGCGGCCATCTGCGGCGTTTGTTCCATCGACCTGAAGCAGAACGAGGCAGGCCTGCTGGCCGCCTGTGAGAAAAACAACTGGCCGGTGCATTTTTACACGCCGCAGCAGCTGCGGGATGTGGCGGGTGACTTCACCCCCTCCGACTTTGTCCGCTCCGTCACCGGCGTGGACAACGTCTGCGAGCGGGCGGCGCTGCTGGGTGCTGAAAAACTGATCGTACAAAAAACAGCGCGGGACGGCGTGACCGTCGCCGTCGCGGCGGAGCATTGGGAGGTGCGCTTTGGGTAAGGTAATTGTAGTAGGTATCGGGCCGGGCAGCTATGAGGATATGACCATTCGGGCGGATACCGCCCTGCGGGCGTGTGACGCCATCGTAGGCTACCCGGTGTATGTGGATCTGGTGCGGGATCGCTACCCCGGCAAGGAGCTTCACTCCACCCCCATGACACGGGAGGCCGAGCGCTGCCAGCTGGCGCTGGAGCTGGCGCGCAGCGGTAAGACCGTCGCCATGGTCTGCTCCGGTGACAGCGGCATCTACGGCATGGCGGCGCTGGTCTATGAGCTGCGGGGCGAGGCGCAGGAGCCTGAAATTCAGGTGGTACCTGGTCTGACGGCGGCTTGCAGCGCCGCAGCGGTGCTGGGTGCGCCGCTGACCCACGACTTCGCGGTCATCAGCCTCAGCGATCGGCTGACGCCGTGGGAAACCATCGAAAAGCGGCTGGACTGCGCGGCGGCGGCGGATCTGACCATCGCCCTGTACAACCCCGCCAGCCACGGCAGACCCGACTACCTGAAGCGGGCCTGCGATATCCTGCTGCGCCGTCTGCCGGGAGAGCGGCTGTGCGGCATCGTGCGCAATATTGGCCGTGAGGGGCAGAGCAGCCGCATCCTGACGCTGGCAGAGCTGCGGGAGGCGGAGGTGGATATGTTCTGCACCGTGCTGATCGGCAGCGCCGTCGTCAAAACGGTGGCCGGTCAACTGGTCACACCCAGAGGATACCGCAATGTGTAATATCTGCGTGTTTGCCGGCACCACGGAGGGCCGGGAGCTGGTGGAATTCCTGGTCGGACAGCCGGTGCAGGCTACGGTATGCGTGGCCACGGAATACGGTGAAACGCTGCTGCCGGAGGCGGAAAACATTACGATTCTGGCGGGACGCATCCCGGTAGAGGACATCATCCGGATGCTGCAAAGGATGCGGTTCGATCTGGTCATCGACGCTACCCACCCCTATGCCACCTCCATCACCGAGAGCATCTGCACAGCCTGTCGGGAAACGGAGACGGAGTATCTGCGCCTGCTGCGGCAATCCTCCGAACAGACGGAGGATGTGGTCTGCGTGGAGAATGCGGCGGCGGCCGCCGCATTTCTGGAGAGTACGCGGGGCAATATCCTGCTGACCACCGGCAGTAAGGAACTGGCGGCGTATAGCGGCATCCCCGATTTTGCCCAGCGGGTATACGCCCGGGTGCTGCCCATGGATGCCTCGCTGGAGGCCTGCCGCGCAGCGGGGCTGAAGGCCCCCCATATCATCGCCATGCAGGGGCCTTTCTCCGAGGAGATGGATCTGGCTACACTGCGGTTTGCTGATGCCGCATGGATGGTGACCAAGGACGGCGGCGAAGCCGGCGGCTTTCCCGCTAAGGCATCCGCCGCCCGGAAGGCGGGCGCAGGTCTGGTGGTCATTGGCCGCCCGCCCCAGCGGGAGGGTCTTCCCTTTGCGGCGGTGCTGGATGTTCTGTGTAAGCGGTTCGGCTGCACCGTCCGGCCGCAGGTGCGGATCGTCGGCATCGGCCCCGGCAGCCGGGAGGCTATGACCCGTGAGGTCAGTGAAACCATTGAGGCGGCGGACTGTCTCATCGGCGCAAAACGGATGCTGGAGGCTGTGGCGCGGCCGGGACAGCACACCTGCGACGCCATTGCGCCGCAGGATATTGTGGACTTTATCCGCACCCACTGGGAGTACCGCCGCTTCGCGGTGGTCATGTCCGGCGATACCGGCTTCTTCAGCGGCACGAAAAAGCTGCTGCCCCTGCTGGAGGGCTGCGACACGGCGGTGCTGCCGGGTTTGAGCTCGTTGTCCTATCTGTGCGCCCGGCTCCGGACCTCCTATGAGGATGTCCGGGTGGTGAGTCTCCACGGGCGGCAGCACAACATTCTGCCGGAGGTGCGGGCAACCAGCCGCCTCTTTGCGCTGGTAAGCGGCGAGCGCGGCATCAACGACCTGTGCCGTACGCTGACAGAGGGTGATCTGGGCCACGTCTCTGTGTATGTGGGCCAGCGGCTGGGCTACCCGGATGAGCGCATCGTGCGCGGCACGGCGGCGGAGCTGACGGATGGTGTCTATGCCCCTCTGAGCGTGGCGCTTATCGAAAACCCCCATCCCGACGCGGTGGTCACACCGGGCCTGCCGGATGTCGCCTTTCTCCGCAGTGCGGAGGGAATGCCCGTGGTTCCCATGACCAAAAGTGAGGTGCGGGCGGTGTGCCTTTCCAAACTGCGGCTGACGGAGCGGAGCGTCTGCTGGGACATCGGCGCCGGTACCGGCTCAGTGTCGGTGGAAATGGCCTTACAGGCAAAGCAAGGGCTTGTCTGCGCCGTAGAGCGGCGAGAGGATGCCGCAGCGCTGCTGGGGCAAAACCGTAATCGGTTTGCATTGGAAAACTTACAGGTGGTCTGCGGCAGCGCGCCGGAGGCCTGCGTCGGTCTGCCAGCCCCCACTCACGCATTCATCGGCGGCAGTGCCGGCAATATGCACGAGATCGTAGCGCTGCTGCTGGCAAAAAATCCCCATGTCCGCATCGTGGCCACGGCCGTTTCGCTGGAGTCCGTGGTTGAACTGACGGACTGCCTGACGGCGTTCCCCTTTGCAGAGACGGAGGTGGTATCCCTGCAAGCGGCGCGGGACAGAAAAGCCGGAAGCTACCACCTGATGAGCGGGCAAAATCCCATTTATATTTTTACAATGCAGGGCGGAGGAGAAACAGCATGATGTGGTCGCTTGCGGCACTTGTTATCGGCTTTTGCATAGACCTTCTGGTGGGCGACCCCCACGGCTTTCCCCATCCGGTAGTTCTGATTGGAAAATGTATCAGTGTGTTGGAGCGGGGGCTGCGGTGCATATGCCCCAAAACGCCCTCCGGCGAGCGGGCGGCGGGCGCCATCCTGTGGGGCGCGGTGGTCATCGTATCCACCGCCGTCCCGGCTCTGCTGCTGTGGCTGAGCGGTCTGCTTAGCCCGTGGCTGCGTCTGGCGCTGGAAAGCGTGATGTGCTGGCAGATCTTGGCCGTTAAGTCCCTGCGGGACGAGAGCATGAAGGTCTATGACGCGCTGGAGAGCGGCGATTTGGCCGCCTCCCGCCATGCTGTTTCCATGATCGTGGGGCGGGATACCGACCGGCTGGACGATGCCGCCGTGACCCGTGCCGCCGTGGAAACGGTGGCGGAGAACACCTCCGACGGCGTGGTGGCGCCGCTGCTGTTCCTGGCCATCGGCGGCGCGCCGCTGGGCTTTTTCTACAAGGCGGTGAACACCATGGACTCCATGCTGGGGTATGTGGAGCCGCCCTATAAGAACATCGGTCTTGTACCCGCCAAGGCGGACGATGTGGTGAATTATATCCCGGCGCGGCTGTCCGCCCTGCTGATGCTGACGGCGGGTGGCCTGATGGGACTGGATATTTCAGCGGGCTGGCGGATCTTCCGCCGCGACCACCGGAAGCACGCCAGTCCCAACTCGGCGCAGACGGAATCTGTCTGCGCCGGGCTTCTGGGCCTGCGTCTGGCCGGGGATGCGTGGTACCACGGTGTACTGCACAAAAAGGAGTATATCGGCGACGCATCGCGGGAGATCACCCACGAGGACATCCCCCGTGTGTGCCGCCTGATGACCGTCACAGCGGTCCTCACCCTGCTTTTGAGTTGCGGGGTCAAGCTGCCCTTTGCACTGTGAAGGAGACATAGATGCTGTATCAAACAGAAAATCAACACGGCGGCGATGTATACGGCGGCGGTATCACGCTGGATTTTTCCGCCAACACCAACCCCCTGGGTACGCCTCCCGGCGTACTGGAGGCGGTGTGCCGGGCTCTACCCCGGCTGCACCGCTACCCCGACCCCTACTGCCGCCGGCTGGTGCAGGCTATCGCGGGCCATGAGCAGGTGCCGGCGTCCTATATTCTCTGCGGAAACGGCGCGGCAGACCTGATCTACACATACTGCGCCGCCCTGCGGCCCCGGACGGCGGTGGAGCTGGCCCCCACCTTTGTGGAATATGGGGCGGGACTGGCGCAGGTGGGTTGCCGCGTAGAGCGGTATTTCCTGCATCAGGCGCAGAATTTCGATTTGGACGAGAGGTTTCTGTCCTTCTTAGAGGAGAAAAAACCGGAGGTGGTATTCCTCTGCAACCCCAACAACCCCACCGGGCGGCTGATCCCGCTCCCTCTCCTGGAGCAGATCCTGCAATACTGCGCGGCACAAGGGGCGCGGCTGTTTCTGGATGAGTGCTTTCTCGATCTCACGGAGGACGGCGTCAGCGCCAAGTCCCTTCTGGCAGCACACCCGGAGCTGCTGATCCTGAAGGCATTCACCAAGAGCTACGGCATGGCGGGCATCCGGCTGGGGTACTGCCTGTGCGCCGACAATGCGCTGCTGCACCGCATGGCGGCCGCGTCCCCGCCGTGGAACGTATCCACACCGGCCCAGAGTGCCGGTGTGGCGGCGCTGGCGGAGCGGGACTTCCTACAAAGGACGCTGTCCCTTGTCCGCACGGAGCGGCGGTGGCTCACGGATAACCTGACGGCGCTGGGCTTCTGGGTATGCCCGTCCCATGCCAATTACCTGCTGTTCCGCGGGCCGCTGGGGCTGCGGGAGGGCCTGCTGCAGCAGGGTATCGCCATCCGTGGCTGTGGGAATTACAACGGGCTGGGCGACGGGTGGTATCGCATTGCGGTGCGGCCTCACGGGGAAAATGAAGCATTGATAACGGCCATCCGGCAATTCTGCAAGGAGAAATCACTATGGCAATGAATATTATGATTCAGGGGACCATGTCCAATGCGGGAAAGAGCCTGCTGGCGGCGGGACTCTGCCGCGTTTTGAAGCAGGACGGCTACCGCGTGGCACCGTTCAAGAGCCAGAACATGGCGCTGAACTCCTTCATCACTAAGGACGGCGGCGAGATGGGCCGGGCGCAGGTGGTGCAGGCAGAGGCCGCCGGGATCGAGCCGGATACCCGCATGAATCCCATCCTGCTCAAGCCCACCACCGACGTGGGCAGTCAGGTCATCGTCAACGGACAGGTGCGGGGCAATATGCAGGCCATGGAGTACTTCCGCCGCAAGCGGGACTACATCCCCGCTGTGCTGGAGGCCTACAACAGTCTGAACTCAGAGTATGACGTGATCGTCATTGAGGGGGCAGGCAGCCCCGCGGAGATCAACCTCAAGCAGGATGATATTGTCAATATGGGCCTTGCCAAGCTGGTGGACGCGCCGGTGCTGCTGGTAGGCGACATCGACCGGGGCGGCGTGTTCGCCCAGCTCTACGGCACGGTGGCGCTGCTGGATGAGGACGAGCGCCGCCGCATCAAGGGCGTGGTGGTCAACAAATTCCGGGGCGACCGGGCCATTCTGGAGCCGGGACTGAAGACGCTGGAGCAGCTGTGCGGCATCCCGGTGGCGGGGGTCATCCCCTACACCCATATAGACATCGACGATGAAGACAGCCTGACCGAGCGGTTTGACCGCTCCAAAGAGCGAAAGCTCTTGGATATCGCGGTAATCCGTGTGCCGCGCATCTCCAATTTCACGGATTTCAGCCCCTTCGAACATTACGGAAACGTGTCGCTGCGCTATGTGGATCAGGTGAGTGACCTGCACCAGCCGGACATGATCCTGCTGCCGGGTACCAAGAGCACCATTGCCGACCTGCGGTGGCTGCGGCAGTCCGGTCTGGAGGCGGCCATTTTGAAGGCGGCTGACGCCGGCACGCTGGTTTTCGGCGTCTGCGGCGGCTATCAGATGCTGGGGCGCACCGTGTCCGACCCGGAGCAGGTGGAGGCCGCCGGTGTCACGGAGATCAACGGTTTGGGCCTGCTGGAGATGGACACCGAATTCCGGGGTGAAAAGGTGCAGACCCAGACGCAAGGCGTCTTTCACGGTGTGGAGGGAATGCTCTCCGGCCTGAACGGGCTCGCCTACGAGGGGTACGAGATCCACATGGGCCGCAGTCAGCAGCAGATGCCCGCCCTCACCGGCAGCAGAAACGTATACGGCAGCTATGTCCACGGCATTTTTGACGCGCCGGGCATCACGGATACGATCCTGAAAGCACTGTGCGCCAGAAAGGGCGTGTCTTTTGACGCGCTGGCAACCTTTGACGCCTGCGGCTACAAGGAACGGCAGTACGACCTGCTGGCGGACGTGGTACGCGGCGGACTGGATATGTCCTTTGTCTACCGGGTGCTGCGCCAGGAAGTATAACGAAACAAGTTCCGATGGAAAAAGGGGGAGAGACTTGAGCAGGATATTATGCGTGATTGACGGCATGACGGATTCCCACTTTCAGGTGGAGCGATATGGCCATCTGGCGTCCATGGGTTCGATGCGGTATGTGGATACCTGCAGCGGCTTCCCACCGGAAACACTGCACTGCGTACTGCGCCTGTTGGGGGTAACGGATCTGCCGGTACATCTCCGAGGCTATGTAGAGGCGCTGGGGGCCGGAATCCCCGTCCGGCCCGATGACCTGCTACTGCGGGGCAGCTGCTACACGCTGGATGGAGAGGGCTGCTGTACCATGCCTTGCTGTGCCCCGGCAAAGGTAGAGGATCCTGCATTTACCTATTACCGGCTGGGCGGCTATCAGGCACTGCTGGTATTTCCCCACATGGCGCATACTGTGAATAACATTGTAACGCAGATTCCTTCCGGCGGGCAGCGGGCACTGTGCCCGCAGGGAAGCTTGGTACTGCGCCATGCCTTTGAAAGACTGCTGACGAAAGAACGATGTATGCTTCTGTGGGGGCAGTCTGTTCCGGTAGCACTGCCGCCATTTCCCCAGAAGAGCGCCGTGATCTGCGGCAAGGAGTTGGTAAAGGGGATTGCCCGGCTGCTGCACATGGAGCTTTTCCCGGTAAAGGGGGCTACTGGCGATGTGGATACGGATCTGGACGCCAAGACAGAGGCAGCCCTGCGAGCGGCGGAACGCTGCCCCTTTGTGCTGCTGCATATCAACGGGGCGGATGAAGCGGCTCATCGCCACGATTCGGCGGAAAAGGAGACTTTCCTGCGCCGGGTCGATGATAGGGTGCTCTCCCGGCTGTTGGCATCTGAGCATGAGATTATGGTGGCCTCCGACCACGGAGCTGATCCAGAAAGCGGAGCCCATCTGGGTGGCCCACAGCCTTTTTTTACCAGCCGTTAAATGGTAATAGTCAAAATATGAAGACTGCATAACGGCGGCAAGCCTTAAAATCAAAACCTCTGGCTTATCCGTAATCTCATTAAGATAAGCAAAAAAATCAAAAAACACTTGACAATTTGAAAAAAATCGGAAGCTTCGCCTTGAGAGGAATTTCAAGGAGACCACGCCGATGAGAAACTACCCGAACACCCTGAAAAGAAAGCTTCTGGATACCATATCCGGAAAACAAGCAGCTGTATAGCGAATTGTATCCTGATGAAGCCAAGCAGATGGAAGGATACACCGAAAACATTGGAGCCCTTCTAAAGCGGGAACTCGGAATAGACAGTATAACAACCATTGATAGAAACGCTGAAAATGCGAGAAACTACAACATTGATGTAGTGGGTATGACTGACTACATCGAAAACAAATGTGGCTGGCGTCGCAACGTGATATATTATGACGCAGAAATTATCAACCAAATCAATATTCTGAGGAAAAGATATTAAGGGATTGAAGGTTCCTCCTTGATATGAATGGGTACACCATAAAAGCATCCACAGCTTTTTGGTAAGGATGAGGTCGACTGCCCACCGCATTTCCTAAGCTAAAGACAGGTACATTCCGCGCGGCCACAAAATTTAGCCTTATTTTTAGCCTTATAACATCAGAATACAATAATACAGTCCGGCAGCATTTAACAGCATGATTCCCCGCAAGTCCTGTATTTCCAACACTTCCCGGCATCAGTCAACACAATGCAAAATCGCCCTGCGGCGATTCAAATCCGGGTGTCACCTCCAACCAAAAAACCTCGTAACCATGTGGGTTACGAGGTTTTTCTTATGCTTAAAATTTCAGTTTTCCCTTTAGCGGTAAAAAATGCCTCTGATGTCAGGTAAGCGCACAATAACCGCCCGCCTAGAATCTCACCCAACGATGTGAGATAATATCCCAAAACTTGAAAAACGCACGGTGAGTTTTTCAAGAAGAAGGGAGAGATGCTATCAAATGGCAGATGTATTGGCAGTACGGGATGACTATCGGGTGCAGACGTGGGCAATGCTCATTGAGGAAGGCAGTAACAGTGGACTGACAAAACGGGAGTTTTGCCGGCGGCGTGGGATCTCCGAGAAAAGCTTTTACTACTGGCTCCGGAAACTCCGCAGTCAGATGGCAGAAG
>CDZG01031340.1_pt1 | contig 27435 bp, 20 predicted proteins | sample 557741 | NCBI WGS metagenome assembly CDZG01 (sample SAMEA3182086, study PRJEB8094) | gut metagenome | biome: human; feature: gut; material: Stool; isolation source: human stools | place: Canada | collected 2013-01-21
GGCCCCCGGCGCGGCGCCCTCCCCGCCGGCCGCGGGCCAGAAAAAAGGGCGCCCTTGGGCGCCCTTCTGCTGTTTTGTCGGGGAAAGATTATTTTTTCAGTTCTTCTTCGATGGCCTGCCGCATCTCGGGCGAGATCTTCGGATCCTTGAGGCCGGCCTCCCAGTGGGCGCGTCCCTTGTCCTTCTGCTGCAGGAAGTAGCTGTAGAGCACCCCCAGGCTGTAACGCACCGTGGCGTCGTCCCGCAGGACCACCACCTTTTCCAGGGTCGCGGCCGCTTCCTGCGGCTTGCCCTGGTTGTGCAGGATGACGCCCAGCATGTAGAGGGGCTGGGGATCGTTGACGTCCAGAGCCACGGCACGCTGGGCAAAGGTGGCCGCGGCGTCCCATTCCTGGGTGGCCATGAGGTGTTCGGCCAGATGCATCAGGACGTCCTTGTTGGTGGGCTCGGCGGCCACCTTCTGCATCAGGCTGGCCAGCAGGCTCTGTTCCTGTCCCATGCCCTGCGGGGCCGCGGGACGTTCGGTCACCAGATGCGGATTGCTGATGCGTTCCTTGACGGTGACGCCCAGCATGACCAGCAGGCTCAGGCCCAGCAGCAGGATGATGGCGCGGGCGGTGAAGGAAAGACGGCTATCAGTCATGCAGGATCTCCATCTGGCGCAGACGGGCATCCAGACGCCGCTGGGCACAGCCCATGAAGACCAGGTACGCGGCCAGACCCAGCCAGACGGCGGCACCGGCCGCCACCAGCCACAGGAAATTGCTGTCCATAGGGCACTCCTTGAAAGCGGGGATCCCGCTTGTATCCGTTGAAAACAGGGCTCACCAGGCCCGGACGGAGCCATGCTCCGCCTCTGCCGCTCCCCGGGAGCGGCACGTCCACGGCCGTCATCCCGCCGCACGGCGGCAGGGACCTGCCGGGATCCGAAAATCAGTCCTCCGCCCGCAGGCGCAGGCTGTCCAGACGGTCGCGCAGGCCCAGCTGGCGGGTGCGCAGCCACACCAGGCCCGCCCAGAACAGGCCCATGCCCGCCACGCAGGCGATGGCGGTCAGCTTCATCTCCGGCTCCAGCCCGCCCCCCTTGGAGGCGAACACCGCCGGATGGATGGAACGCCACAGCCGGGCCGAAAGAAAGACCAGCGGCACGTCCAGAAAGGCCACCACGCCCACCACGGCGCAGATCATGCGCTTGCGCTGGGGCGGCAGGTCCAGGCCGCGCAGCACCAGATAGCCCGCATAGATGAACCACATGACCAGCGTGGTGGTCAGGCGGGGATCCCACGTCCACCAGACGCCCCAGGAACGGCGGGCCCAGATCATGCCCGTGACCAGGGCCAGACCGGCCAGCAGCACGCCCACTTCGGCAGCGGCCGCGCAGACGCGGTCAGCGGCCGGGGAACGCCGGAGCAGGTAGACGATGGAAGCCACGAAGACCACCAGAAAGCTGATGAGCGCCCACCAGGCCAGCGGCAGATGGGTATAGAAGACCTTCTGCATCAGGCCCAGCTGGGCTTCCACAGGGGCATAGAAAAAGATCAGCCACTGGCACACGGCCAGGGCCGCACCGCCCAGCAGCACCAGCAGCAGGGGCCACACGGAAAAGGCGCGTTGCATCATTCGTCTCCCGAATACATGAAGCCGAACAGCAACAGTCCGGCAGCCAGAAAGACACCGTCGAAGGCGGCGGCCAGCCCTATCCACGAGGCCGGGCCGTCAGGCGCGGGCGCGCCGAAGACCTGGGCCGCCACGCCGATCCCCGCCAGCAGCAGGGGCACCAGCAGGGGGAAGAGCACGATGCTCAGCAGGGACTCGCGCGCCGCGCCGCCCTGCGAGAGCGCGCCCAGCAGCGACCCCAGGGCGCACATGCCCACGTCCACCAGCAGCAGCGTGCCGAGGCCCACGGGCCAGAGCGCGCCGATCTCCTGCGACAGGAAGACCACCGCGGCGGGCAGGAAGAACATCTGGGCCACCAGCAACAGCAGCAGCCCGGCCAGGGCCTTGCCCAGCCACACGGCCTGTACGGGGGCCGGGGCCAGCAACAGGCCCAGACACGCGCCGTTGGCCTCTTCCAGCGCATAGAGCGTATTGAAGATGAGCACCTGACAGAAGGCCGAGCCCAGCCAGAACACGGCGCCCGCGCCCTGCGGGCTCATGCGTTCGCCCACGCCCTGCGACAGGCTGAACACGAACAGCAGCAGCAGGCCCAGCAGCAGGCCCTGCACCAGCCCGCTGCCGCGGGTGAAGGTCAGCAGCAGGTCCTTGCGGGCCACGGTCAAGGCAAAGGAGATCATGCGGGCACCTCCCCGGCGGCGGAAGCCTTCACGCTCCCCGTGGCCGCGTTGAGCACGGAATCCACGGCGGCAAGCCCCTGCGGCGGCCCGTCATAGGCCAGGCGGCGGTCCTCCAGCAGCAGCAGGCGGTCGGCCAGGGGGCTGTCGCCCGCCAGATCGTGGCTGACCACGATGACGCAGGCCCCGCGCTCCCGGGCGGCCAGCATCTCGCGCCGCACCAGGGCCATGGAAGTGACGTCCAGCCCGGTGCCGGGCTCGTCCAGCAGCACAAGGTCCGCGTCCAGCAGCAGCACCCGCGCCAGGTTCAGGCGCTGGGCCATGCCGCGCGAGAACACCCCGGCCCGCTCTTCGGCATGGGCGGCCAGCCCCACATGCTCCAGCAGGGCCAGGAGCTCCGCCCGCGAGGGGCGCAGACCGTGGGCCCGGGCCCAGAACTGCAGGTTCTCCAGCGCGCTCAGGCCCGGATAGACGAAGGTGGCGTGCCCCAGATAGGCCAGGCGCGGCCCGTCCTCCCGGGCGACGCCGCCCGCCCCCGTACCGTCAAAGACGACCTCGCCCGCCGAGGGCCGGGACAGACCGGCGACGATGCGCAGCAGCGTGCTCTTGCCCGCGCCGTTGCCTCCGGCCAGCAGGGTGATGCTGCCCGCCGTGAAGCGGCAGCTCACCCCCTTGAAGACCACCTTGAGGCCGTAGAGCTTGGCCAGGTTCTCAAGACGCAGCATGGCGGCCTCAGGCCTGCGGCCCGTCGTCGGCGGGCGCGCCCGCTGCAGGCGTCTGCTTTTTGCGGCCGCGGGCCAGCATGAGGAGGGGGAACAGGCACATGAGCGTGCCGCCTATCCACATCCAGTTGACCAGGGGCTCCACGCTGAAGCGGATCAGCACCGAGGCGTTCTCGTCCAGGCCCAGGAAGGAGGCGTACAGCTCGTTGCCCAGGCCGGGGACCACGTCCACTTCGGAGAACTGCATGGTGCCGAACTTGTCGTACATGCGGCGCTGCGGCGTGAGCTCGCCCAGCAGCGTGTCGCCTTCATAGATCTTGAGGCGCGCTTCCAGATAGTCATGGTCCACGGCGCGGCCCTGCCGGGCCTCCAGCAGCTCCACGCGGTAGGCGCCGGCCTGCTGCACGCCCTTGCCGTTCTGGAAGAGCAGATCGTATTCCTGTTTGTAGGGGCCGGAAAAGGCCATGCCCAGCACCAGCACCGCCAGGCCCGCATGCAGGCCTACGGCGCCCACGGCACGCCAGCCGCCCTTGCCCGGCAGGGAGGGCAGGCTGGCCAGCAGCCCGGCCAGACAGGCCACGGAGCTCGCCGCGGCCAGCAGGGCCACGGGCTGGCGGTAACCCAGGAAGAAGAAGGCCGCGCCCGAGGCCACGAAGGCCCCCAGAGCCAGCCAGAAGCGCGGCGCGTCACGCAGGCCGCCGTCCCAGCGCAGCCAGGGGCAGACCATGAGCAGCAGCATGACCAGCATGCCCAGGGGCACGCAGACACGGTTGTAGAAATTGGCGTCCAGGCCGTGGGGCTCCGGCGTCCAGAGCAGGCTGATGACCGGCCACATGGTGCCCACGAGGATGATGACCGAAAGGGCCAGCAGCAGCCAGCAGACCATCACCAAAAAACCTTCGCGGCTGACGATGCCCGCCAGCTCGCGCCCGCGCGCGGGCACGGCAAAGGCCGCCCAGAAGGAGATCAGCAGGCCCCCCAGCACGAAGACCGTCAGGGGCGTGCCCACGCTGCCGTCGCCGAAGGCATGCACGGACTGCACCACGCCGCTGCGCACCAGATAGGTGGCGAAAAAGGCGGAGATGGTGGTCAGGCACATCAGGGCCACGTTCACGCGGTGCAGCTTGTTGCGGCGCTCCTGCACGATGAGGGTGTGCAGGGCCGCCGTGCTGATGAGCCAGGGGATGAGGGAGGCGTTCTCCACCGGGTCCCAGGCCCAGTAGCCGCCCCAGCCCAGTTCCATGTAGGCCCACCACATGCCCAGGATGATGCCCGCGGTCAGAAAGGCCCAGGCCAGCAGGGTCACGGGACGGGTCACGCGGTGCCAGCCGTCCTCGCCCTCACCGCCGGAAAGGCTCTGGGCCAGGGCCAGACAGGCGGGCACGGTGAAGCCGCCGTAGCCCAGGAAGAGCAGCGGCGGATGGAAGATCATGCCGGGGTTCTGCAGCAGGGGGTTGAGGCCGTTGCCGTCCGGCGGCACGGGCGACTGCATCTCGAAAGGATTGCTCCAGCAGGAAAGGATCAGGGCGAAGAAGGCCATGATGGCGTAGAAGAAGCCCCAGTACCAGAGCCGCGTGGCGGGCGTCAGGCGCCTGTAGGCGGGCGTCAGGGCAAAGATGCTGCCGCTGATGGCCACGGAGAAGGCCCAGAACAGCATGGAGCCCGGCTGTCCGGCCCAGAAGGCCGTCAGGCGGTAGAAGGCGGGCAGCACACGGTCCGTGTAGCTGGCCACATAGACCAGGCTGAAGTCGTTCCAGAACAGGGCGTGCAGCAGCAGGGCCGCCGCCAGGGACAGGGCGCCGGTGATGGCCCAGTGGACCTTTTCGATGAGCGCCAGGGCGTCGCCGCGCTGCTGCCAGAGCTGCAGGAGCGCCAGCGCGCTGCCGCCCAGAGCACAGATCAGGGTCAGCAGCTGCATGGCATAGGCAATGAAATACATGGGGCTCCTTTGGGCACGCCACGGCCCGCCGTGGCGGCGCATTTCCGGTGAGGACACGACCGGCCCCTAAGGCCCCGCCGTGCGCCAGGAAGGGTGCGGCCTGCGCCGCCCTAACTCTTGCGGTTTTCCTTCTGGTACTTGGAAGGACACTTGGTCATGAGGGTCCTGGCCATGAAGCGGCCGTCGGGCTGCAGGCCCCCTTCCACGATGACCTCGGCGCCCGCCTTGAAGGTATCCGGCACGGCGCCCTTGTAGACCACGGGCAGGGTCAGGCCCGCATCGTCCTTGTCCTGCAGCAAAAAGCTGGCCCCGGGGCCGTCCACGTTCTTGAGCAGGTTGTCGGGGGCCACGGTGCCGAACAGGCGGGCCGCCTGCAGCTTGTCGGCCGTGGCGGCCCTGGCTTCGGAGACGTTGAGGAAATAGACGGTATTCTCCGACAGGCCGGAAAAGACCAGATAGCCCAGACCACCCAGGAACAGCAGGGCGGCCACGAGATACATACAGGTGTTTTTCTTGCGGGGCATGGGCTCTCCTTGCATGAAAGAACGTGCCTTTCCCGGCACGAAGCTGCTGCATACCCTAGCACAGCCCTGTTTTTTTGACAAGTAAGAAACGCTCCTGATAGGCCAACAAAGCCGCATGAATCCAGTGTGCGCGCACGCACACTCCGGCCCGTCCCGCGGGCTAGCCGGCGGTATTGGCCAGAGCCGTCAGGGAATCGTCGGGCAGGGAGTCCAGGCAGTGACGGCGGGCATACTCCTGCGTGAAGCTGACGAAGAGCTCCGCCGGAGACGGCAGCTGCTGCCGCGCCGGCCGGTACAGCAGCATGGCGCGCCGGAGCACCGGATAGACCGGAGTGGCCACAAGGCCGAAGCCCCGGGCCAGCAGGATGGAAAAGCGTCCGGCCAGGGCGACGCCCGCGCCGGTGGCCGCCAGGGCAAACGCCGTTGCCTGTGGTGCGCCGTATGCGCCACAGGGCAGTCTTCCTCACCGCCCGCACCTCCAGCCGGATACGAAAAAAGCCGGGGCTCGTCAGAGCTCCGGCTTTTGCTGTCTGTGTTCCTGCGCCAGAAACGAAAAAAGGGTCTGCATTTCCGCAAACCCTGATTTCCTTTTTGGTGGAGCTGAGGAGAATTGAACTCCTGACCTCTTGAATGCCATTCAAGCGCTCTCCCAACTGAGCTACAGCCCCTCGGCAAGAAAGGACATTGCCCCAAAGCGGACCTCCTGTCAACAGGAAAATCAAAAAGTTTTCCTTTTCCCCATGCGGGCGGCGGCCATCCCCTTCCTGCCGTGCCGCGCCCCGGCCGGGCCTTCCCTTCCCCGGCCAAAAGCGTATGCTGCGGCCATGAACTTCCTCTATCTCACCGATGTCTTTTGTCCCTGGTGCTACGGCTTCGCGCCGGTCATGCGCCGCCTGGCCGCGGAACATCCCGAACTGCCCGTGCGCGTGCTGGGCGGCAACCTCATGGCCGAGCCCCAGACCCTCACCGGCATGCTGGAAGAATACCCCACCATCCGGGAGTTCTTCGTCCGTCTGCAGGAGACCACCGGCCAGACCACGGAACAGTTCCGCCTGGCCCTGGAACAGGCCGCGGCCGGGACGGGCCCGGACCTGCTCATGCATTCCCCGGCCATGAACCTGCCCCTGGCCGCCCTGCGCCAGCTGTCCCCCGGGCACCAGCTGGAACAGATGGAGGCCTTCCAGATGGCCTTCTACGCCCAGGGCCGTGATGTCATGGCCGCCGGTGAACAGGAGGCCATCGCCGCCGCCTGGCTGCCTGCCGGCGCTGCCCCCGGCGCCCTGGCCGCCGTCATGGCGGATCCCGCCGTCCGGGAGGCCGCACGGCATGACGCCGCCGAAGCCGAGGAGATCATGGGCGAATTCCTCCTCTATCCGACCCTGTATCTGGAGCACGACGGCCGGCGCACCCTGCTGGCCCGCGGCTACAGTGACTACGACAGCGTCCGGGCCAAACTGGACGATGCCCTGCGCGGTATCCGGGAAAGCCCCGTCGTTCAGGGCGCGGCCTGCGGCCTGGACGGCAAGTGCTGCTTTTAGGGCCATGATGTTTCGCTGAGAGGGAAGGGGCGTTTGGGGGGCAAAACTGCGCTTCCCCTCTCCACCTCTCCCCACCCCGAAAACACCTTTTCCGGTCTGGCCGGATGGTCCCCGTCGCCGGTTCAAGGGAGCCGCCATCCCGCTGCGGCCGGCAGGCCGTCCTCCCGCCGGTTCGTCGTGCGGATGCCCCGGCAGCGGACGCCCCCGGAAGATTTATGCCGTGAAAAAGAAGGGCGCTGGAGGCAAAAACGCCCTCATCCCTTTGTCGTACCCTGTCCCGGGCTTTCCCGGATGCCATCTGCAAGAACGTCAGAGGCCGCCTTTCTTGTGAAAGGCGGCCTCTGACGTTCTCGGGCGCACAACACACGTTCCGACAACGGGAAAAACACCGGAAGCGCCATCCCCGGTCCGTCCCGGAGGACACGCCCCGCCAGCCAACGGCAGGGACCGGCCATACAGACCTGAAGAAAAGTTTCAGGGGGGGATGAGGGGGAAGGGAGCCCCTGTTTCAAAAGGGGCTCCCTTCCCTTCAACTTTTCGCTTTATCTGCGAACTAGCAGCCGTACCTGGCTTCGATCTCGGCGGCGGCCTCTTCCACACCGGCCTGCATCCTGGCGCGGGCGGCGCGGATTTTTTCATCCAGCGCGGGGTCGGCCACGGCCAGGATCTGGGCGGCCAGCCAGGCGGCGTTGCGGGCACCGGCCTTGTCCATGGCCACGGTGGCCACGGGGAATCCGGGAGGCATCTGCACCGTGGCGAGCATGGCGTCCATGCCGCCCATCAGACCGCCGGAGACCGGGATGCCGATGACGGGACGGGTGGTGCGGGCGGCCACGGCACCGGCCAGGTGCGCGGCCATGCCGGCGGCGCAGATGAAGACCCTGGCGCCGGCGGCTTCCTGTTCGCGCAGGATCTTTTCCGTGCGCTCGGGGGTACGGTGGGCGGAGCTGACCGTGAAGAGATAGGAGATGCCCAGCGAACGCAGCACATCCACGCAGGGGCTGACCTTTTCTTCATCGGACTTGGAGCCCATCATGATGACGACTTGAGCCATAGATGTTCCTTTGGCGGCACGGGGCCGCGGTTGCTTACTTTTCTTCCTGCGCCAGCTGTTCCAGACGGCGGATGCCCTTCTGGCCGATGTCGCTGCGGTGGAAGCTCTTGTCCATGCGGATGGCCTTCACGCCCTCATAGGCACGGGCCTGGGCGTCGGCCAGGGTATCGCCCAGCGCGGTCACGCACAGCACGCGGCCGCCGCTGGAGAGGATCTTGTCGCCGTACATGCTGGTGCCGCTGTGGAAGACCTTGACGCCGGGCAGGGCGTCGGCTTCGTCCAGGCCCTCGATGACCATGCCCTTGGGATAGGCGTGCGGATAGCCTTCGGCGGCCACCACCACGCCCAGGGCGGTCTGGGAAGTGTGGGAAAGGCTCTCGGGACGGAGCCTGCCCTCGATGCAGTCCAGCATGATCTGCACCAGATCGCCTTCCAGGCGCATCAGCAGGGGCTGGCATTCGGGGTCACCGAAACGGGTGTTGTATTCCAGCACCTTGGGGCCGTTCCCGGTCATCATCAGACCGGCATAGAGCACGCCCACGAAGGGATGGCCGTCCCTGGCAAGCGCGGCCAGGATGGGACGGATGACCATGTCGGCCATGGCTTCGGCCTGGTCGTAGGGCAGGATGGGGGCGGGGCTGTAGGCGCCCATGCCGCCGGTGTTGGGGCCCTGGTCGCCGTCATAGGCGGCCTTGTGGTCCTGGGCGGAAGGCAGGGGCACGGCCGTTTTGCCGTCGCACAGGCAGAGGAAGGAGGCCTCCTCGCCCACGAGGAACTCCTCGATGACGAGCTTGGCCCCGGCGGCACCGTGCGCGCGCTTGCACATGATGTCATCCACGGCATCCAGGGCCTCCTGGGTGGTCCCGGCCACCACCACGCCCTTGCCCGCGGCCAGGCCGTCTGCCTTGACCACCAGGGGCGCGCCCAGTTTGACCACGGCGTTCTTGGCCTTGTCGGGATCGGTGAAGACCTGGCTGCGGGCCGTGGGCACCCCGGCACGGTTCATGACGTCCTTGGCGAAGGCCTTGCTGCCTTCCAGCCGGGCACAGTAGGCATCCGGGCCGAAGCAGGGGATGCCGGCCTCGCGCATGCGGTCGGTGATGCCCCCGGTCAGGGGCAGCTCGGGACCGGGCACCACCAGGTCGATCTTTTCCTTGCGGGCCAGTTCCACCAGGCCGTCCAGGTCTCCGGCGTCCACCGCCACGTTGATGGCGCCCTCACGGGCCGTACCGCCGTTGCCGGGGGCCACAAACACTTCACTTACCCGAGGGCTCTGCTTGAGCTTCCACACCAGGGCGTGCTCACGCCCGCCGGAACCGATAACCAGGATGCGCACAACCTCTCCTCCCTGAAAATAGACATACGGAACACTTTCCGGCAGCCGGAGCTGCTGAAAAAACCCCGTCCCGCGCCGCAGCGACACGGAACGGGGCTGCATCCTCTTGTTTTAGTAGTTGGGGGTCACTTCAAAGTCGCTGAGGTCGGCAGGCGCGTTGGGGTTCATCTGCGACACGTCCAGCGGATAGGCGGTGACCAGGCACTGGCGGCTGCCCACACCCAGGTCGGGCGAGGTGTTCAGGCCCACCACCAGGTCCAGGGTGCCGTCGTTGTTGAAGTCGGCCAGATCCACGGCCGCCACGGAGCCGCGGATGCGGCGGGTCTTCCACTTCAGGCCCAGGCCCACGCCGTCCCAGAACAGGGCATGGATCTCGCCCTGGGGGAAGTAGCGGTAGCGGTCGAAAATCTGGGCCGCCGTGGAGATGGGCTTGTTGACCAGCAGGGTATATTCGCCCGTATGGCCGATGTCGGCCACGATGAGACGCATGGGGGCAAAGTACTTGCTGGGCATCTGGTAGTTGCGGTCCACGCCCAGGCCCGGCATGCCCTTGTAGTGCTCCATGCCGGTGGCGGAACCGGAGAAGCGTTCCATGGTGGTGTGGATCAGGGTCTGGTTGGCGCCCTGGAAGATCTTCAGGCGCTCGTCATCGGTCAGCATGACCAGCTGGTCGCCGTTCTTGCCGGGGATCCAGGCCACGTTGAAGACATTGGCCCCGCTGGGCAGGTTGATGCGCTGGCCCAGGACATAGGTGCCGTTCTGCTTGACCATCATGTACACGCCGGGGGCGAAAAGCTTGATGGAGTCCCAGCCCTGGCCCACCAGCGTGGGCTGGTAGGAAGGCGGCAGGTTGATGACGCTGACGAAATAGGAGCAGCGCTTGGCCACTTCCGTGAACTTGTTGCCGCGGAAGCTGTAGAAGTAGGAGTAGGGGCGGTTGCTCTCTTCTTCGAAGGTGGCCACCACCAGGTCCTTGGCACCGTCACGGTTGAGGTCGATGGCACGCATGGAGAAGTTCAGGTTGCTGCGCGAGATGGTGATCTCGCCCAGCTTGCCCAGGCGGCCGTCGTTGCCCCACTTGTAGATGACCAGACGGTGGTCGTGCAGGATGGCGATCTCGTTGCGGCCGTCACCGTTGAAGTCGGCCACGGCCATGTCCACCATCTCGTCCTTGAGGCGCTGGCTGCGGATGCGGGAACCGTCAGCGGAGTTGCCCTGATAGCGGAACTGGGGGTTCAGGTAGGATTCGGTCTGGCCGGTCTCGTTGCGGATGATGTCCGAACGGCCGGCGCGGCCGGCAGCGGCGGCGCCGGCGACGCCCAGCACTTCGGAAGAGAAGGCGCCGGCAAGGCGCTGCACGGTGGCGTTCAGGCCGCTCATGGGGCCCTGGGCCGTCTGGCTCCAGGTGGCGCCCTTCTTGTCCACGCTGTTGAGGACGATGGTGCAGTCATTGCCCATGACGCTCACCGTGCCCCACAGGGCGTAGTCGGCGCCGCCGATGAACTTGCGGGCCTCGGCAGCGGAGCCGGCCGCGCGGGGGCCCATGCTGCCCGTGGCACCCGTGGCGCTGAGGCGGCCCATGAGCGTGGAAGGCACAGCCTTGGACAGGTAGCTGTAGTTCTGGGGCGCGTGCACCTCAAACGGCAGCAGTACGAAGGACTTGGCCTGGGCAGCCTGGGCCTGGAGGCCCATCACCAGCATCAGGCAGGCGGCAAACGCCAGCTTCATGGCAAATTTCATTCAAAATCTCCTTGCAGTTCTCTGCGTACGTCGACCGCCCTCGCGAAGGGAGGGCTCGCCCGGGCCGGAGGATCTGCCGCTGTCGCGGCGGGGACCGTACAGCCTGCGGCACCGGAACTATAGCGACACTTGGCCTGCCGCGCAACTTGAAAGCCGTATCCGCCGCCCCGCTGCGGGCCAACTCCCTGCCGGGCCCTGCGGCGGACGCTCTTGCCCCCTCCAGACGGAACAGATAAGAAAGGCCCATGAGCACCGCCAATCCTTCCCGCCCCTCGGGGCGTTCCTTCCGTCTGGTCTGCCCGCCGGAGCAGATGCCGCAGGTGGAGAACCTGCTGCACGCCCAGGGCTATGCGTTCGAACCCGAGCCCTTCTCGCCCTTCTGCCGTCGTCTGCTGTGCGAACCGCGGCCCCTGGGCTCCTCGCTGGCCGCCTTTTTCGGCTACATCTACATCCAGGACAGGTCTTCCATGCTGCCGCCCCTGGCCCTGGCGCCCCGGCAGGGCCAGGCCGTGCTGGACATGTGCGCGAGCCCGGGCAGCAAGACGGGCTTTCTGGGCCAGCTCACCGGCCCGGACGGCTTCGTGCTGGGCAACGAGCTTTCCCGCGCCCGCCTGGCCACCCTGCGGGCCAACCTGCATGCCTGCAACCTGCCGCATGTGGGCACCTGTTCCTTCGAGGGCCAGGCCCTGCCCCTGACGCCCGGCACCTGGGACGCCATCCAGCTGGATCCCCCCTGCTCCGGCTGGGGCACGGTGGAAAAGAACCCCCAGGTCCTCAAGCTCTGGCAGGGCGACAAGCTCAAGGGACTGGTGGGCCTGCAACGGCTGCTGCTGGCCCATGCCGCGCGTCTGCTGCGTCCCGGCGGCCGGGTGGTCTTCTCCACCTGCACCACCAACGATGACGAGAACGAAGCGCAGGTGCGCTTTGCCGAAGAGGAACTGGGCCTGGTGCGCGAGCCCCTGACGCCGTTCGAGGGCTTCGTCTGGGAACAGCGCCCCGGCGGCGAGGGCACCCTGCGCGTGGACGGCGAACGCTCGGCGGCCCAGGGCTTTTATGTGGCCCTGCTGCGCAAGCCAGCGGACGCCCCCCTGCCCGAACTGCCGCCCGTCCCGGCCGGGCCCGATGCGCGCACGGCCGCCCGCAACGCGGCCCGCGGCCGCAACCGTCGCGACGCCCGTCCGGCCCTGCCCCTGGGCCAGGTGGTGCCCCGCAGCGCCCTGGCCGGGCCCTGCTGCGATCCCGGCCGTCTGCCCGCCGGCGAGGCCCGCATCTACGGCGAGCAGGTGCGCTTCATCCCGGCCCATGCCGACGTGCTGCTGCCGCCGGGCTTCACCTGGCAGGGAGCCCTGCTGGGCCGCATGGCGGGCGGCCGCCTGCACATGGCGCCCCGCCTGCGCTGCCTGCTGCCCGCCGTCCCCGACCCGGCGCACAGCCTGGTGCTGGACGACATCAGCGACATCACGGCCCTGCTCAGCGGCCAGAGCCGCCAGACCGGCCTTGCGGGCAACGAGGCCGCCCTGTGGTGGCGCGACCTGCCGCTGGCCCGGATGATGCTCAAGCAGGGCCGGGCCACCCTCAGTTTCAGCTAGGCCCGGCACCAATGCCGGACAGGGCCGCAGGCAGGGGCAGGCTTGCCTCTTTACCTGCCTGCGGCTACTCTTGCCCCCACTTTCACAGCCCAAGGAACAGCGCACAGGGCAAAGCCGCCGTGACGGCGGCCGCCCCGCGCACGCAGAGGAGCGATCATGGCCAAAAAGAAGACTTCCCAGCAGCCCGCGCCCGCCAGGCCCCAAGCACAGGCCCCCGCACAGGATCAGGCCCGGGCGGCGGCCCCGGCCCGCGTCACCACCGTTTCCCTCACCACCTGCCTGGTCAGCGTGGTGGTGGCCCTTGCCCTGGGCCTGTGCATCGGCAGCATGCTGCCGGGCTTCATGGAGAGCCGCCAGGCCCCCGCTCCCCGTCCCCAGGCGGCCGCTGCGGCCCAGCAGCCCGCCCCGCAGCAGCAGGCGGCGCCCCCGCAGCAGGCCAAGACCGCCCTTTCTCCCGAACTGAACAGCGCCCTGCTCAAGCTGCAGGAAGCCGTGGTCAAGGAACCCGGCAAGGCGGAGAACTGGATCAAACTGGGCAACTTCCAGTTCGACAACCAGAACCCCGCCGCGGCCGTCACGGCCTATGAGAACGCCCTGCGCCTGCAGCCCGGCAATGCCAACGTCCTGACCGACCTGGGCATCATGTACCGCGAGCTCCACCGCTTCGACGACGCCCTCAAGGCCTTCCGCGAGGCCGAGCGCGTCCAGCCCGGGCACAGGAACGCCCTGTTCAACCAGGGCATCGTCCTTTATTACGACCTCAAGCGCAAAGACGAGGCCGAAGCCGCCTGGCGCAGGCTGCTGGCCGCCGATCCCAACGCCCACGCCCCTGACGGGACGCCCGTCTCGGAGCTGATCAAGCACCTGCACTGATCCGGCTCCGGCTGCCCCGTCCCCCGGGACCGGGCAGCCCGCCGGCCCCTGTGGCCCCGTGGCGCGCAGACCGCCGGTCCGGCCTTCCTGTTCCCGCCGCTGTGCCGGCATTTCCCGGGGCCGCCTCCTCCCGTGACGGAGGCGCCCCTCAAGGTAAAAAAGCATGACGCACCCTCTTCTTCCCACGCAGGCCGCCTCCCGCCGGCTGGCCCTGATCGTCATCCCGCTCCTGCTCGTCCTGTCCCTGGCCGCCACCTGTCCGGCGGTCCCGACACCGCCCCCGGCATCCGCGCCCACGCCCGCCCTGCCCGCGGACCTTTCCGCCACGCCCCGGGGCAGCGCAGCGGGACAGCTGGACATCCTGCCCTACCTTTCGGCTTTTCTGGATACGGACGGTGACAGGAGCGTGGAAGAAGTGGCCGCACCGGGCATGCTGTCCTCCTTCCGGCCCCTGCATCCCAGGACCCTGCCCCGCAGCAGCGGCGTGACCTGGCTGCGGCTGGAGATCCCCGCCGCCGGGGCGGGACGTCCCGCCCCCCTGGTGCTCGACCTCGGCCAGGGCGTCCCGGCCGGGGCCGTCCTCTACACGCCCGGCATCGACCCCCTTTCCCGCCAGACCACCTGGCAGGAGGACCGGGCCAACTGGCGCAACCTGCTCTGCCTGCCCCTGCCCGGCGAAACGCCGCAGATCTGCTATATCCGCCTGGACGGGCAGCCGCCCCTCTGGTTCGCGCCCACCCTGCGCAGCCTGGACAATCTGGCGAGCGCGCCGGAAAGCCTGCTCGGCCCCGGCGTCATGCTGGCCCTGGCCGTGGTCATGCTGCTGGCCCTGCTGCGCGGCATCACCGAGCGCGGCCAGTGGCGCTTCTGGACGGCCCTGTATGTGGGCGCCGCCCTGACCCATGCCGTGCTGGGCGGGCCGGATCTGGGGGCCGGCAACATCACGCCCGCCGACGCCGTCAGCGCCATGGCCCCCGGCCTGGCCCTCATGTTCCTGGCCCATCTGGCCCGGCACCTGATGCAGACCGCCAGCCATTCCCGTCTGCTGGACATCCAGTACCTGCTGCTCTCCCTGCCCGGCGCCGTGCTGGCCCTACTGCCCCTCTGGCCCGACTTCAGCTGGATGGGCCGCTATCTGCCGCTCTGGCCCATGCTGGCCCTGATCTTCGTGCCCACCACGCTAGGTGCCTGGCTCATGGGCGTACCGGGCGCCCGCCGCTTCCTGCTGGGCTGCCTTGTGGCCGCGCTGGGGGCCGGTCTGGCCGTCCTCGATTTCGGGACCCTGCTCCCGCCCTTCGTCCAGGGCACCCTGCCCCTGTGGGGGACGGCCCTCAGCGCCCTGATCATCGCGGGCATGAGCGCCCCCGGCCGCGAAACGGAGACGGCCGCCGCCGGGCCCGCCGATCCCCCGGCACCAGACCGCTCCGCCCAGAGCCAGACCATCACGGATCCCAACCTGCGCCTGCTGGATACCGAGGGCAACACCCTGCCGCTCATGACCGGCCTCAGCCAGCCTGCCCCCGCACCGGCCACCGTGGAGGCCGACAGCGCCTCCGCCACGGCCATCCGGCGTCTGGAACAGGCCCTTGCCGTGCCCCTGCGCGAGCTCGTGGAACAGAACCGCCAGCTGGAGCAATGCTCCCTGCCGCATGATGTCCGTTCCCGTGTGGAGGGCATGGGACGCCGCGCCCGGCAGGCCCTGCGTCTGCTGCACGACCCGGCCGGTGATGCCGCCGCGCCTGCGGCACCGGCCCCCACGGACGGCGCCCGCGCCGCAACGCGCGCCTTCGACCTGCGCCGGATGCTGCAAAAAACGCATGAACACTGCCGCGCGCTGGCCGAAAAATCCGGCATCGCCCTGGGCTGGCATGTCCCGTCCGACCTCGAACAGCGCTACGAAGGCCCCGCCGGGGACCTGGAGGAGACGCTCCGTCTGCTGCTGGAGGATGCCGTGCGGGCCAGCAAGGGCGGCAAGGTCCATTTTGCCGTGCGCCATGTACCGGACAGCAAACATCCCGGGCATCTGCTCTTCCAGGTGCGCGACACGGGCACGGGCCTGCCCCCGGAACAGCGCTCCGCGCCGCTCCTGGCCCGCATCTGGGAACTCTCCTCGGCCCACGGCGGCTTCCTGGGCGTGGAGAGCGGCCCCCGCGGCACGTCCGTCATCTTCACCCTGCAGCTGCAGCTCCCGGAAGCGTCTGCCGACGACCTGCCCACGGTCCTGGTCTGCGCTCCCGATGCCGCCACCCGTCGCGAGCTGGGCGCCATGCTGCGCGACCTGCCCTGCACCTGCCGCGAGACAGGCACCCTGGCCCACGGACTGGCCGCCGGGGCCCGCAGGGGCGGGACACCGGCCACGGTGCTGCTGGTCTGCGGTCCCGAGGCCTCTGTGGAAGCCGCGCCGATGCTGCGCCGTTATCACGGCCTTGCCGAAAGGACAGGCCCCTTCGGGGCCGTGGCCCTGACCCCCGACCAGAGCCAGTGGGATGAGCTGGCCAACGCCGGTTTCAGCCATGCCCTGACCCTGCCCGTCTCGGAAGACGCCCTGCGCGAGACCGTGCTGGAGATCCTGGGCAGCCATGACGATGTGGCCGACCTCGGCGCGCCCCTGCCCGAGACCAGGCAGGCCGACGCCCCTCTGCCCGACCTGTTCGGCCCTGTGGCCGCCCCCCAGGCAGACCAGGGCATGCCCGACCTGCTCCTGTCCACCGATGACATGCCGGAGCGGACGGTCCCGGCCGCACAGGCCGCGACAGGAGGAGACCTGCCGGATCTGTTCGCTGCTCCGGCATCTGCCGGGGCGGAGGCGGCTCCGGCGGCGCCCCTCAGCCTGACGGACGACATGCGCTGTGATGCCCCTGTCGCCCCTGTCGCCCCTGTCGCGCAGACCGCCCGTCCTGAGGCCGAACAGCCCCTGCCCGCTGATGACGAACAGTCCGGCGCTGTGCGTGCGGATGCTGCCGCAGCATCGGCGGCCGATGATGCGCAGCCGGTGGCGCCTGCGCCCGCGGACAGCCCTGTGCAGGAAAACGACGCCGCTCCCGAAGCGGCCGAAGACGGCGGCCCGGCCCCCGCGCCCACGGCACCGGACTTCCCGTCCGTGCCGGTGGCGGCAATGGATGACGCGGCGACGCAGGAAGCCCCGCTGGAGGAAGAAAAAGAAGGAGCTCCAACGGCCGAAGCACCGCAGGAAGAGGCCCTGTCGCAGCAGGGAACGGCGGATGCTGCCGCCGCTCCGGCCGATGGTCCCACTAGCCCCTCTGACGCAGCGGACAGCACGGAAGAAGCCGTTGCGGAAACAGGGGCCGACGCTGACATGCCGGGCCCCGCGCAGGACGAAGCCGCCGAGGTGCCTCCGAGCGCTCCGGCCTTCCCGGCCCCGGCCCAGGAGGTTGAGGCCGAACAGCCCCTGCCCGCTGACGACCGACAGAACCGCGATGTGCGTGCCGATGCTGCCGAAGCATCGGCGGCCGATGATGCGCAGCCGGTGGCGCCTGCGCCCGCGGACAGCCCTGTGCAGGAAAACGGCGCCGCTCCCGAAGCGGCCGAAGACGACGGCCCGGCCCCCGCGCCCACGGCACCGGACTTCCCGTCCGTGCCGGTGGCGGCAATGGATGACGCGGCGACGCAGGAAGCCCCGCTGGAGGAAGAAAAAGAAGAAGCTCCGACGGCCGAAGCGCCGCAGAAAGAGGCCCTGCCGCAGCAGGGAACGGCGGATGCTGCCGCCATCCCGGCCGATGGTCCCGCTGCCTCCTCTGACGCAGCGGACAGCACGGAGGAAGCCGTTGCGGAAACAGGGGCCGACGCTGACATGCCGAGCCCCGCGCAGGACGAAGCCGCCGAGGCTCCCCGGCCCGCTCCGGCCTTCCCTTCAGCCGATGCGGCTCGTCCCCTTGCCGGCGGCTATGTGAGCCCCAGCCTGCGCCATGCCGGTGAATGGGTGGGCGAGCCCATGCCCATCGGCACACCGGTCAGCCGTCCTGTCCCCCGGCGGGAGGAAGCGGCGTCCGCCCCGGTGGAGACCGTGGTCACGGTCCGTCCCCTGCGACGGGACGTCAGCCCGGACGAGATCGCCCGCAAACTGGGCAAGCCAAGTCTGGTGCCCACGGACAAATCGGCCCTCATCACGCCGCCGCCCCGCAAGGGCCCCGGCTCCGGCCCGGCCGCCGGCACGCAGCCCGCCTTCCCCGGCGCTCCTGTGGAAGAGGCGCCCCATGCCGTGCCCGGCAGCAAGGACGTTTCCAGCCTGCCGGACATGACGCCGGACAGCACCACCCTCCTTGCCAGCGGCCGGGAGGAGACCAGCCGGACCAGGGCGGCGGCCAATACCCTGATGCGCTTCCTTTCCCGTTTCCACACGGGGAGCAGCCAGCCCCGGGACGACAGGGAGGAGGACAAGGGCCCGCAGGCCCCTGCCGCGACCGTGCAGGAACGGCAGGGCACCCCGCGTCCCATCCCCAAAAAGGAAGGACCGCAGCAAAAGTCGCCCGAGGCCGCGGCAGAGATCCCGACCGCGGCCAACCCCTGGATCGAACGCCGGACAGCTCCCCGGCCCGCGGCCCCCGCGCCGCGCGTGCCCGTGCCGCCCATGCCCCAGCGGCCCCAGCCGCCGGACGATCCCGAGGATCCGCTGCCCGCCCTCATGTGGCGCATGGACAAATATCTGGCGGAGGCCGGCTATGCCCTGGAACAGCGCCGCCTGCATCTGGTGGCCGATGCCGCCGGGCGTCTGGCCGCCGAGGCCGAAAGCTACGGTTTCCGGGTACTGGGCCGCATGGCGCGCTGTGTGGAGAGCGCCGGACGCGCCAAGGACCTGCAGGCCGTGACCGACCTGCTGCCCGAACTGGCCACGGCGGTGGAACGCCACCGCATCTCCCTGGGGTCCTGACGGGGCCGGTCCCGCGGGCCGGCCTGGCTGCCTCCCGGCCCCGGCGCGAAAGGCGGTGACAGCCCCTCTTGCACAAAGGGACAAGTCGTGCCAGACTGGACCTTCCACGCCCACAAGGGCCATCTCTTATTTTATGCAAGGAGTCCACATGAGTTACGAACGTGTCCTTCTGCCCGTGAGCGGCAAGCATTCCGGAGAACGTGCCCTCAAGGCCCTGAGCCAGGCCAGGAAGCTGGATCCCAGGGAGATCATCCTGCTGCATGCTGTGGCGCCCAGCGTGGGCTCCCCCATGCCCAACCTCACGAGCGACAAGCAGGACGTCACCGTCAAGGCCGAAGCCCTCCTGGCGCCTCTTGCGGCCGAACTGGACCATGCCGGCATCGCCCATCAGACCGTCATCCTTCACGGCCTGCCCGTCGAGACCATCGTCAAGACCGCCAGGGAAATGGACGCCGAAGCCATCGTCATGTTCTCGGACGGGCATGACGACCTGGCCGACAAGCTGTTCGGCTCCATCACCGAGCATGTGCTGCGCAGCACGCCGCTGCCCGTGCTGGTCGTCCGCCAGTAGGCCGTTGCCGCACCATCGCCTCCACAAAGCCTGTTCCCCCGGAACAGGCTTTTTTGCGGCCGCATCCCGGCAGACCTTGCACAAATCGTCCTGTCGTGCGAAAATGCTTCTTTGAAATGCCCTCCTGGGCAATCATCCCAATCCAAGGAGCCCACATGATCTACCAACGTGTCCTCGTGCCCGTGAGCGGCAAAAATTCCGGCGAACGCGCTTCCAGGGCCCTGCGCCATGCCAGGACCCTGTGCTCCGGCGAGATCATCCTGCTGCATGTGACCGAAGCCCTGCCCAAGCTGGTGGGCGGTGCCGCCCATACCGAACTGGAACGCTCCGATGCCGCCAGGGGCGAGACCCTGCTGGCGCCGCTGGCTGAAGCGCTGAAACAAGACGGCGTGGCCTGCCGCTGCATCGTGCGTGAAGGCCTGCCCGCCGATACCATCGTCACCGTGGGCCATGAAGAAGGCGTGGACATGATCGTCATGTACACCGACGGCCGTGACGGCCTGGCCGACATGCTCATCGGTTCCATCACCGAGCGCGTGCTGCGCAATACCGACATCCCGCTGCTGGCTGTGCGCCGCTAGCGATCCGCCGTGCTGACACTGGGAACATTAGGCCTTGTGGCAGCGCACCTTCTGTCCTGGGGGGCCGTCTGCCATGCCCTGCTCCACAAGCGCGATCCGCGCTCGGCGCTGGGCTGGATCGTGACGGTCCTTTTTTTGCCGGGCGTCGGCATCGTGCTGTACTGCCTGTTCGGCATCAGCCGTGCCGAAAGCCTGGCGGCCCGCCTCATGCGCAAAATGGCCGCCATCGAACCCGACTACGCCCACCATCCCGAGGTCGTCTGCCACCGCACGGCCATCGCGCCGCCGCAGGAGTGGCCCCTGGAGATCCTGGGGCGCCGCCTGACGGGCCAGACCCTGTGCAACGGCAACGGCATCCTGCCCCTGCGTAACGGCAACGAGGCCTATCCGGCCATGCTGCGCGCCATCAACCGGGCCAGCAGGCAGGTCTTCCTCTCCACCTACATCTTCCGCGGCGGCAGCGTGGGCGAGAGCTTCACCGAGGCCCTGTGCCATGCCGCCCGGCGCGGCGTGGATGTGCGCCTGCTGGTGGACGGCTTCGGCGGTACCGTCTATTCGCTGCACAAGCCCTGGAAGCGCATCCCCAGGGCCGGCGGCAAGCTGGCGCGCTTCCTGCCGCCCCGCCTGTTCCCGCCCAGCCTCAGCATCAACCTGCGCAACCACCGCAAGCTGCTCGTCTGCGACGATACGGCCTTCACCGGCGGCATGAACATCGCCGACAACCACGTCCTCGGCAAACATCCCGGCGGCGTGCAGGACCTGCATTTCCGCTGTGAGGGCCCCATCGTGGACCAGCTGCGCCGGGCCTTCCTGCTGGACTGGGGCTTCGCCACCGGCGAATTCGACCAGCGCGACCTGCCGCCCAGCAGCAACATCATGTCCGGGGACAGCCTGTGCCGCATGGTGCTGGACGGCCCCGGCACCGAGGCCGACCCGCTCAACGACCTGTACTGCGGGGTCATCAGCAGCGCCCAGCATACGGTGCGCATCATGACGCCCTATTTTTTGCCGTCGCACGAGCTCATCGCCGCCCTGCGCAGCGCGGCCCAGCGGGGCGTCAGCGTGCGGGTGGTCCTGCCCGGCAAGAACAACCTGCCCTTCGTCCACTGGGCCACCTTCCGCCTGCTGCCCGTCCTGCTGGAAGCGGGCGTGCGCGTGTGGTTCCAGCCGCCGCCCTTTGCCCACACCAAGCTGCTGGCCGTGGACGGCTATTACTGCCAGATAGGTTCCGCCAACCTGGACGCCCGCAGCATGCGCCTGAACTTCGAGCTGAACATGGAGGTCTTCGACCCCGAATTCCATACCGCCATGGCCCTGCACATGGACATGACCATGGCCCGCAGCCGCGAAGTGACCCTGAAGGACCTGAAGCAGCGCCCCCTGATCCTCAAGCTGCGTGACGCCGCCTGCTGGCTGTTCTCGCCGTATCTGTAAAAGACGGGGCACGGCCTGGCCGCCATCCGGTCGCGCGTTGCTGGCGATGCCCGTAACTTCCTTCGTCGTAACGGGCACGGCCTGGCCGCCATTCGGTCGCGCGTTGCTGGCGATGCCCGAAGACAGCGTTTCCCTGCCCTTTCCCTCTCTGACACAGGCATGCGGAACGTATCCTCCGCGCGTCCCACGCCTTCATCCCCATCCCCTGGCAAAGCGCGCTGGGGAGAGGGCGGGGAGTTTGAGGGGAGGGAGGACCGCTCTCGCGCCAGCAGAGGGGTCCTCCCTCCCCTCAAGCCCTTTTTGCCCCAAACGCCCGAAGCCCCGGCGGGGCCGGGGCTTCGTCATCACATCAATCCATCAGGAGAACAAAGGCGTTATCCGCCCGGTCATGACCGGGGCTGTCCCGCCTGTTTTTCCTTTTTCTGCTGTTCCAGCAGACCGGCGGCGCGCAGGGCCTGGCGCCGCTGCCGGGCCATCTGGCGCAGGTCGGCCACGCTGTCGCTCTCGTCCATGATCTCGCTGCCGAGCATCTCCTCGAACACGTCCTCCAGCGTCACCACGCCGGCAAGGCCGCCGTATTCGTCGAGCACGGCGAACAGGTGCGAACGCGAGTGCAGCAGCTCCTTGAGCAGCTTGTCCAGGGTCTGGCTCTCCAGCACGAAGTGCAGGGGCTTCATGATGGCGGAAAGCGGCGTCTCGCCCTTTTCTTCCAGCAGGCAGTGGAGGATGGTGCGGCGGTCCACCAGGCCCACCAGATCCTCGTTGTCCTCGCCGTAGACGGGGATGCGGCTCACATGCCACAGGCGCGGGTTCTTGTAGGCCTCGGCGGCGGTCATATCTTCGGGCAGGGAGAAGACCACGGTGCGCGGGGTCATGATGTCGTAGACACGCTTCTGGTCCAGGGCCAGGATGTTGCGGATGTAGGCCTCCTCATAGGCCTTGATCTGCCCGGCCTGGCGCGACAGGCTGGTGACGGCGCGGATGTCGTCCTCGGAGATGTCCGGGCCGTTGGACGGCGGGGTCAGCAAACGGGTCAGCAGGCCCGTCAGCCAGATGACCGGGGTCAGCAGCTTGACCGCCACTTCCAGCGGCCGGGCCAGCACCACGGCGATGGAGGTGGCATAGGCCACGCCCAGGGTCTTGGGCACGATCTCGCCGAAGGCCAGGATGAGCACCGTGAACCCGGCGGCGAACAGGGCCATGTATTCGGCGCCGAAAGCCGCCATGAAGGCCGCGCCCGCCACGGCGGAGCCCGCGGTGTTGGCCACGGTGTTCAGGGTCAGGATGGCGGCGATGGGTTTTTCCACATTGCTGCGCAGACGGAAGAGCACTTCCCCCACGGGCCTGCCGTCGTTGCGTATCTTCTCGATGGCCGACCAGGGCACGGCGTACAGGGCCGCCTCCGTCAGGGAGCAGGTGAAGGAGATGACGACAGCGACACCGATAGCGAGAATCAGGGTGAGCATAGGTCCCTCGTGAAAAATGGAAAACCGCCATGAGGCATCCGGCGGCTTGCATGAACGTATCTCCGGCATATATCCTGTGCGGGCGACCTTGGCAATGCGCCGCGTCAAAGGAGATGCCCATGGAACGTCTTGCGGAGGAGATCCGACGAAAGGCCGGGGAAGCCGGCCCGCGACTGACGGCCCTGCGCCGCCATCTGCACCGCCATCCTGAACCGGCCTGGGGCGAATACCTGACCGCCTCGGTGGCGGCCCGTGCCCTGCGGGAAGCCGGTTTCCGGCTCACCCTGGGGGCCAACGCCCTGCGCCCCTCGGCCCGCCCCCGCCAGCCCGAGGCGGCCTTCTGCGCGGCCCAGAGCGGCCGGGCCCTCAACGAGGGCGCCGATCCCGGTCTGGTGGCCTGCATGGCCGGGGGCCTCACGGGCCTGTGGGGCGATCTGGATCTGGACGCTCCCGGCACCCCCGAAGACGAACGCGGCCCGCTGGTGGCCTTCCGTTTCGACATGGACGCCAATACCGGCATCACCGAAGCCGCGGACACGGATCACGTCCCCGCGGCGCAGGGCTTCGCCTCCTGTCATGCGGGCTGCATGCATGCCTGCGGCCACGACGGCCATGTGGCCCTGGGCGTGGAGCTGGCCCGGCTGCTGGGCGGCCTGCGGGACGAGCTGTCTCGCCACCTGAGCGGCCGCATCCGCCTGATCTTCCAGCCTGCCGAGGAAGAGGGCGAGGGCGCGCCCGGCATGGTGGCCGCCGGGGCCGTGGACGGCGTCCGGGCCCTGTTCGGCCTGCACCTGAGCATGCAGGCCAGCCGCAGCGGCGATCTGGTCTGCGGTACGGACAAGTTCCTGGCCACCACCAATTTCGAAGTCTTCTTCACCGGCCAGAGCGCCCATGCCGGGCTGGCCCCGCACGAGGGGCGCAACGCCCTGCTGGCCGCCTGTACGGCCGTGACCAATCTGCTGGCCATCGCCCGCCACGGTCAGGGCGCCTCGCGCATCAACGTGGGCGAGATGCACGTCAGCGAGACCCCCAACATCATCCCGGCCCGGGCCTGGCTGCGCGGCGAGACCCGCGGCGAGAACGGGGACATCAACGGCTACATGCTGGCCGAGGCCCGGCGCGTGGTGGACGGCGCGGCGCGCATGCACGGCTGCCGCAGCCGCTTTCTTTGCCAGAGCCACTGCCCGGGCGCCATGTCCAGCCCCGAGCTGGTGGATCTGGTGGAACGCACGGCCCGGGACATGGGCACCTTCCGCGAGGTGCGCCGCAAGGCCGACTTCTGGGCCTCGGAGGACTTTGGCTGGTTCATGAACAAGGTGCAGGAGGACGGCGGCCTGGCGGCCTATCTGCAACTGGGCGCCGACAGGCCCGACGGGCACCACACCAGCCATTTCACCTTTGACGAGCGCGTCCTGCCCCGGGGCCTGGAACTGCTGGCACGGCTGGCCGTGGCCGTACTGGCACGGCGCCCGGACTGAGCCCGCGCCACAGGACAGGCCCATGAACGCCCCCTCCCCGTCCTGCCCCGATGACGCCGCGGCCCGGCGCCTGGCCCGCAGCATGGCCGTGGTCTCGGCCTTTTGCCTGACCGGCGATACCATGCTCTACATCGCCCTGCCCCTGTTCTGGCAGGAATGCGGCCTGACCGCGCTCTGGCAGGTGGGCGTGCTGCTGGCCGTCAACCGCCTGGTGCGTCTGCCGCTCAACCCGCTGGTGCGCCTGCTCTACACCCGCATCGACCAGCGCACCGGCATGGCCCTGGCCGTGGTGCTGGCCGCCTCGACCACCCTGCTGTACGGCGTGGCCCGGTGCTTCGCGCTCTGGCTGCTGCTGCGCTGCCTCTGGGGACTGGCCTGGACGCTCCTGCGCCTCGGCTCCCTGTTCGCCCTGATGGCGGCCTCGCGCAAGGACAATCGCGGCTATCTCATGGGCAGTTACAACGGCCTCGTGCGCCTGGGCAGCCTGCTGGGCATGATCGGCGGCGGCCTCCTGGCCGATTTGCTGGGCTTCCCCACCGTGGCCCTGCTCTTCGGGGCCCTGACCCTGACGGGCCTGCCGCTGGCCCTGAGCCGCATCCCCCGCAGCGGCCGCGCCACCGGAGCGGCGAGCCGGGCGGCCACGTCCCTGCTGTCGGGTCTGTACCTGCGCCAGCCCGGCATGCGGCGCGTCTTCATCACGGGGCTGCTGGTGGCCCTGGTCTTCCAGGGCATCTACGCCGCCACCCTGAGCCGCATGGTGGCCCTGCATGTGGGCGAACTGGCCCTGGCCGGCGGCCTCGTCATGGGCTGCGCCACCCTGGCCGGCATGCTGCAGGCCCTGCGCTGGCTCTGGGAACCCTGGCTGGCGCCGTGGTTCGGCCGCCTTTCCGACGGCCCGCGCGGCCGGGGCCCGGTGCTGTGCGCCTGCCTTGGCGGCGGCGCCTGCGCGCTGGCCCTGGTGGCCCTGTCCCTGCCCGCCCCGTTGTGGCTGCCGCTGCTGCTCTGCTCGCAGCTCTGCGCCACGGGCCTGGGCACCCTCTCCGATGCCGCCGCTTCGGACACGGCCGAGCAGCACGGCCATCCCACGCACACGCTGGCCTCCTATGCCTTCATCGTGGATTGCGGCGCGGCCGCGGGCCCGGTGCTGGCCTATGGCGTGCAGGGCCTCTGGGGCATGGATGCGGCCTACCTTACGGCAGCGGCCCTGCTGCTCTGCCTGCTGCCGCTCTGGATGCGCAGAGAGGCGACAAGGGCACACTCATAAAAAAATATGAGCTATTTCAGGAAGATGCGACGTCTTTCAGGCAGCGCGGCGAAGAACGGCAAAAAAAAATTGCCGAAAAATAATTTTTTTGTTGACAGGCAGGGTGCTTTTAGCTAAAAAGGACTTCTCGCACGGATGACGTGCGAATGCTACCGCGTCGCGGGGTGGAGCAGCTCGGTAGCTCGTCGGGCTCATAACCCGAAGGTCGTAGGTTCAAATCCTGCCCCCGCAACCAGAAAGATCAAAGGCTTCCGATTCTCATCGGAAGCCTTTTTTCGTAAACGGGATCTTTTCCCCCTCATCCTCTCCCCACTATCCAAATATCCATCTGTCCGCCGGGACTCCGCGCATCTGCCAGGCCGCGCAGATGTCACCGGCACGCTCCGGCAGAAGGCATCTCGTCCTGTTCCGCTGTCCCCCGTTTTTGCCGGTGACGCGCTCCGGCACTACGGCATGGGAAGCCGGCCTGGGGCAACCGGACGGCCTCCCGCGCAGACAGCGTTGACGAAAATGCCCTGCCGAAAAAGAAAAGACAGCCGGATGATCATCCTGTATGGTGTGCCGCTCCTGTTCTTTTGCCGCCGTTTACACCTGCTTGAACAGATCCTCGACACGTTGCAGGGGAATGCCCAGCTCAGAGGCCGCCGCGAACGCTTCCGCGACCTTGCCGCTCGGTACGACCATAAAGACATATTCATCACCGCCCGTATCCCACAGCAGGATCGTCAGGCCATAGCGGTCATGCAAGACGGGGCTGCAAGCGCGGAGCACCTCCTCGGGGTACGCGTCTTCATCGTCGCAGGGGGGCAGGTGTTCCTTTGCCCCCGGCGGCAAGAGGCAGCACAGGGAGGCGAAAACTTCTTCCGGCGCTTCCTTCCAGTCCACCCAGTCCAGGCGTTTCCGGTCCCGCAGGGCCAATCGCATCAACGTAACATGCCAGCCGGTGTAGACTTCTTCCATACCGAATTCTTCACAGAGCTCGGCGCACTGTGCCGGTGTCGTGGCGGCGGCGTGGATCTTGTCCGCCAGCGCTTCGGCATCGGCAACACCGAGCAAGGTAAGGAACGTGAGCAGGGCCGGGCGCGATATGGGCACAGGCTTCGGTATCCTGGGCTTATTCGCATCCAGGAGCATTGCCAGCGTGCGCTCCATTTTGGCTATGACGGCAGGATCCGTGACTTCGGTATCCCGTCCCACCGTCTCATACCACGGACAGTCCCAGCGCACATGGCGCAGTTCCACGGCATCACCGCAACGCACCACGAAGTAATAATCGACGACCCAGCCGGCGTTGACGACTTCCCCCATGCAGATGCTTGTGGGGATATAGAACGTCCCTTTCTCACACACATATTCGGAATCCGTGTCTTCCCCCATATCGATATCGCATTGGGGAAAGGCGTTAACAGCGCGCAACGTTTCTGCGGAAGGGATGGTGCGCAATCTTTTTCCCTGAAAAAATGCGAACAGGTCTGTATTTATGATGTCGCTGTGATAGGGCCTGCCGCGCAATCCCCTGGTCGTATAATAGATATGCATGCCTCCCTCCCTGATGAACGTCCTATCCTTGAAAAACAGCGAGCCTGAAAGACAGAGAGCAAGGGGCCGTCACCGCATCCGGGAATACAGCCTTGCTTCTCCCGGGATGCGCCCCCGCCAGAGCGACGCTCATAGCGAGGCCGCTCGTCCATGCCCATGCTGCCGCTGCCTGCTTGTGTCCACCCGCCTGGCCGAGCATAGCCGGGAATGCGCGTCCCCTCAAGAATGACGGGCATCCGTGGGCTGCGCGGCATGCATCCGGCCAGCCCGTTTTTGAAGTGCCTGCCGGATACCCGCAAAAACGGCTCGCCTGCGGCATCATCCGGGCCGGAGACGGCCAGCATCCGGTACACGCCGGCACGGATGGGGCCAACGCGCTCCAGATGTTCGCGGATCGCGGCTACCTTGGCGGCCATGCCTTCAGATTCCGCCCCCGCGACCAGAATCAGAACCACCCGCAAAGCGGGTGGTTTGCTCTGGCCCTGTAAGGGCCTGTTACCGGCTGCGCCTAAAGACGCTGGCTTTCACGCTGTTCAAGCCCAGTGCCCTTGCCGCCTTGGCTACCCCTTAAAGGGGTCTTGATATTCGCGTGATGTCAGCTTGTCTCT
>CDZG01009037.1_pt1 | contig 27138 bp, 18 predicted proteins | sample 557741 | NCBI WGS metagenome assembly CDZG01 (sample SAMEA3182086, study PRJEB8094) | gut metagenome | biome: human; feature: gut; material: Stool; isolation source: human stools | place: Canada | collected 2013-01-21
CAGGTGACAAGGGTGATGATGTTCTCCGTGCTGTCGCTCAGGACACTGGTATCGTCCACGCCGATCTTACTGACAGAGTACACCTCATAGCTGCGTGTGCCGAGCTGGGTGGTCAGCTTGATGGTGTCGCCAATGTCAAGGGTGTGAATTTTGCCAAAGTGATTGTTGACGCCCCGATTGTGGCCCGCGATAGCCACATTGCCCTCCCAAATGGAAGTGTTGGCAAAATGACCCGCGCCCTTGCGGAGCGCATCCGCATCCGTCCCCTGATACACCTTGACAGACAGGCCAAGGGTGGGAATTTTCAGCGTACCGAGGTAGCAACCGCTGTAATAGAGGTCTCTCGTGACCGCGGTGTACTTCACCGGCGTGTAGGAGCCGGTATTTCCACCAGCGGTGCTGCTGGAAGTGGAGGGCGGCAGGACGGTCACGCCGCCTGTGCCGCTGACCGTTCCCGCGACTGAACCGCTCACAAGGTTTGGCGTCAGCAGCTCCCCGGCATTCAGCGTATAAGAGGTAGGCGAGCCAAAGGCAGGCGGGATATAGGCAGCGTTTTTGCTGCGGTCGGTATTCGCAGGCTTGTCCATCGTGACATAAATGGTATCGTCCGAGGTGGGGCGTCCGAACAGCCCTGCGTCCGGGCCGTCAAAGTGATACTCCAATGCCGATGCAGGCATGGAAAAAGCCGCCAGCATACAGTAGGCGGCCAGCAGCGTGGTCAGATATTTTTTCATGCGGCATACCCTCTTTTTTTATTGATGTAGTGGCGATAGCCCTTATAACCGGCATAGCCGCAGCCGCCCAGCGCCGCAGCTCCTGCGGGGATCAGCAGCCACAGCCAGTTAAAGCTACTGCTGTCCGTTGCTGCTTCATTACCGACGCTGGAAAAAACGGCGGTGTAGATCACCGTATCACAGCTTGTGCGGGTGACATCACCCTTGTAGTCTGCCGTGACGGTGTAGCCGGTGGCGTATTTGCTGGTGGCTGTGCCGGTGTAGCTTGCCACGGCGGTGTAGCGAATGGGAATGTCATAGCCGTCCGTGGGATCGACCGCCGCCTCCTGCCAGCTTACATCGGCAAGGGTCAGGGTGCGGCCATTTTCATTCACGGACTTTGGAACAAGAGACACATCCGCGTCGGAGAGGTTTGGATAGGTACGCTCTGCCGTCACCGTGCGGCTGCTGGTCCCGTAGCCCGCTGCCTCCACCTGAATGGTGGTGTGGTCAAGGGACAGGACGCCCTCATAGCCGTCCTCGGTCTTGACCTCCAGCTTTGGCTCCAGCATTTTCAGAATTTCCGCCATATCTTTGGTCTTGCTCTCCAGCGTGACCACCTCGATATGCTCCCGCGTGTCCGTTTCTGTCTGGTCGTTTTTCAGCAAATCAAGGAGCGTATAGGTGTGGCCCTCGCGCTCAAAGTCAGCGGTGGGGATCGTGGCGGGATCGTCCTTCGCGGTCAGGTAGTAGACCTTTTCCAAACGATAGACGCCGTTTTCCTCGCTGGCTCTGACCTCGGCGGGATAGGCGGAAATGCCGGGTAGCGTATCTGCGGCAGAGATCATTGTGGATACCGTATCGGCATCTGTCATGGGCTCTGCGGCCAGCGCCGCAACGCTCATGCTGCACAGCATCAGCGCCGTGCAGAGTGCAAACGCAACTTTCTTTTTCACGCTTCGTCCTCCTTCCTCAGCGAACGGGCCGGTTCTGCTCCAGCTGCTTGCGCTCTTGCGGAGAGATCTCACGCTGAATATCATTTTGCAGCTTACGGAAATACTTTTGCAGGCTGTCTACCACGCCGCGGCGATCCTGCACCTCCATACCGTCAAACACCTGCCCCACGCGGCTCACATCGGGCTGCGGGGTCTCCACGCCGAAATTGCGGCAGAGCATATAGCTGACGCTCTCGGCGTCCATGGCGCAGTCCTCACGGGTATAGTAGGGATAGCGCCCGTGGTCATGGATACCGGCGTGGACGATCTCGCGGGAGAGCGCCGCGAAGATCTTACTGTCGATCAGGCGGCTGGATACCGTAATGCTCTGCGTCTTAGGATCATAAACGGCGTCCTGGTACATGGTGCTGCTGGTGACCACGGGAACGGGGGAACTGTCCAGCAATCGGCGCAGGGCGGCGTCCATTTCCGGCGTGTTGTCTTTCAGGCTCAGCGCCGGAACACCGGCCTTGCCGTGGGTCTGGGAAATGTCGAACACACGCCCGATCTTATAGCCGTGATGCTCCCGCCCGTCCTTCACATAGGTGTCTGACACACGGATCTTCATGCCGTTCTCGTCGCGGTTGACGCTGCGCCCCAGCCGGTTCCACACCTCCAGACTGTTGATGTAGGTGATGTCCGGGTTCTGCGCCATCGCCAGCATCACGTTGGATGCGCTGTATCGCGGGTTGATGGCCTGCGTATCCAGATAATGCAGATATGCGCCGGGTTCACAGGTGACGTGCATGACCGCATCGTCGGAAAGCTGCCCCAATTCCTCGCGCTCCGCTGTTTTCTTTGCCTTCCAGTCCTCGTCCCTCTGCTGCTTCTGCTGGATCAAATCGTCTAACTTTGCCATGTTCGTTTCTCCTTCTCAAAATCAATTTATTCCCGCGTGGGCATAGCCTTTTGAATGGCTTCCCGCACGGTGTCCTTGGTGGGAGCAGTGCCATCCCGTTCTGCCGCGGCTTGCAGCGCCATCAGACGGCTGCGGACGGAGAGGCGGGCGTCAGCCTTCTCCGTAGCCGGTTCCGTAGACACTCTCGCACCAGTCCCGCGCTCCTTGGAGCTGTTCTCGGACGGAGCGCGGGCGTTCTCTTTTTTTGCGGCAGTATCCTCCTTCACCGGGGCGGGATAGCCCATGCGTTCAAAAATGCGGTTGATCTGCTTGGCGTCCTTGGCTTTTGCCATAATTTCTACCGTCCCGGTCTTTTCCACCTTATTGACGATGGGGTAAAACAGGACGCCGTAGCGTTTGGCTTCCATCTGAAAGCCCTTCAAGTCCTCCTGCTTGACGGAAAAGATCGTCAGCTCCTCGCCGTCGTGGATCAGGCGCTTGAGGTTGGTTTTACCGGCGAGCTTCTGATTGTCGTTGGCAAGGGCGATCAGAAGGGCGGCAAGATTTTTCGCCCCCAGCCCTGCCAGCTTGAGGGCGCTCTCGGTGATCTGGATGCCCTCACGCACCATCAGGTCAGCGGTTTCACCGTTGGTACTCATGCTCGTGTTCCTCCTTGTTCTTTAGATTTTCCTGCCGTTCAGCCTGCGCCTGCTGGCACTGCTGGGATACCCTCGGAATGTCCGATTGTATCCTGCGGCACAGACGCAGCTCCCCGCGCTTTTCACGCAGGGCGGCAGTCTGCTGTTGGATCTCCGCGCTGTACTTGGCTTGTGCTTCTTCATCGTTGGTATTCCTCCTTTCCTGATAAAGTGGTTTTCTCTGCTCCTCCAGCAAGCGGATGTCCCACTCCAGCACACGGATACGCTGCTCCAGCTCCGCTTCGGTAGTGATCCCGCTTGATAAAAGGTATTTGAATTGCTGCTCATACCGCTCCAAATGAATGACCTCCCGCTTGACGGAAAAGGGCAGTTTGGGCGGCAGTTTTTTCCGCCTGTTTCCCCGCAGCAGGTAGAGGTAGCGGAGATATAGGGCGTGAAAGCCGGTGATTTTCTTTTTTCGGACGGTGGCCAGCTTACCCTTCATGCGGTAACGCTTGACGGTATGGGCGATGATCGGCGGGGTCATGCCGCTGTGCCGCTGGCGGGAGAGCCGCAGCAGAATATCCGCTTCGGTGTAGCCCTCGCCCAAGCTGTCCAGCCGGATCGCCCGCTTTGCGCCGGGTGGCTTGACGGTGGTGTATTTCCGATTGGGGCTGCGCCGCACCTCATAGCCGTTTTTCCGTAGAAGCATGAGAAAGGAATCATAGGTGTAGGCTTGCCCAATGATCGTGTCAATGTCGGCGCGGATGATGCCGCGCACGGTGGGCTTGCCGCCCTGCTCCGCCTTCCACTCGGCGTAATGCTTGCCCTTACCCTGCGGGGTGATGACGGATAAATCATTCTCCCGGCATAGCGCGTCCGAAGTGCCGCGCACATCGTTGTAGTAGCTCTCCGGGTTGGAATGGTATTTCTGCCCATCTACGCAGGACACGGAATTGACCACCAGATGATTGTGCAGGTGGTGCTTATTCAAATGGGTGCTGATAACGACCTCATACCGTTTACCAAACAACCGCTTGGCAAATTCCAGCCCAATAGCGTGCGCCTGCTCTGGTGTGACCTCCCCCGGCTGAAAGGATTGGATGAAATGGTAGCCGAGGACGCCGCCCATTTTGCCAAACTGCTGCTTGGTTTCCATCATTTCAGAGAGGGCGGTGTCCACGCTGCTGCAATTCAACGCAGAAGTGAAAAAGAATTGCTCCGTCTTTTCGGGATTAGAGATGTAGGTGATGCTGGACGCCAGCGAGGTTTTCTCTCCATCGGTGATGTAGCGTACACGGTCATCTAATCGGACGCGAATGGCAAAAACTTTGGTGACAGCCACTACCCCCGCTTCACCGCCCTCCACAATGCCGCCTGCATTTCCATGATGCTTTGAATGTCCTCCTTGCGGACATAGCCGGAGGCATTGGCGACTTTAGCGATTTGGTTGATGTTCGTACCGATGCCGGAAAGCTGACGCAGCAGCTCCGGCAGTTCATCAGGCGGACGGGGACGCAGGTTCACACCCATGATAAGCCGCCGAATCGCAGGTTCCATTTTCAAGCCGCTGTCCTTGGAAAGCTGTTTGACATGGGCATATTCATCAGCGGTCAGGCGAATGGTAATTTGCTTGACATTGTTGCGTTTCATCGGAAGCTCCTTTCCTGTTAAAGTGGGGATATTAAGGGGTTTACCCCTTAACAAGCGCATTTTGATGTCAAAATGCTATGCTTGCGACTGCAAAGCAGCCGCAGGCCGCTTGCAGTCCTAAACCAGCCGAAAAAGAAAATCAGCGCGCCTCGCCGCCACGGGTCTTTACTCTGCCGCTGATCCCTTTCACAAGCCGGAGCTGGTCGTTGTAGTCCTTTCCGCTGCGAGGTGGGTTGTCGATGACCTCATACTCGGAAAGTTTCTTTTGAATGGCTGCGGATGCCGCCCGTCCCGGCCCGTCGTTATCCAGGCACAGCACGATCCGCTCCACGCCAGGATTGTCCTTCAGGTATTGCTCCAGTGCCGCAGGGAATCGGATCGAGCCATCCTTTCTTGGCCGGTAGATGCCGGAGAGGGACAGCGTATTGGCGGTGCGCCAATCCCGCCCCCGCAGCTTCAGCAGCGTCAGGTACGAAAGGGCGTCTATGGCGGATTCAAACACGCAGAGGGTTTTGCCACCGGCGCAAAGGGGAACGGCAAAGGAAAACCGCTTATCGCTGCCGGGAACTTCACCGGCGAAGGTGGCTTCTGAGAGCGTCCCCCGCAGCGCGCCGTAGGTAGGCTTGTCATGTTTGTAGCCCACAAATACGCAGTTATGATGTACGGCGTCCTCGTAAAGCTGCCCGTGCTTGATGCAGTGGTTGATGATCTCCGCATCAATGCCGCGGCTCCGAAGATATGCAAAAACACGCCGGGTGTCGGCGTGTTTGGGTGGGAGGGTAAATTCAGTTTTCGGGAGCGGTGCGGTTGGCTCTGATTTGGTCGGCACACGGGGCAATTCTCCAAGGATACGCTGAACGGCATCCAGAAAGGAAAGCCCCTCCACGCGGGTCAGATAGTCCAGCGCATTTGTGCCTCCGATATTCCGCGACCACCAGCACCATTTTCCATTGGAAATTTTTAGGCTGTCGTGGGTGCGGGTGGCATAGGTGTCTCCGCCGATATGGACCAGCTCCTCCGGCTCAAACCGCCGCAGGTAGGTCAGCAGGTCCATCTCGCGAGCGGCGGCAATCTGGTCCTTAGATAGGTAGGGCATGGGAAATCACCTCCGGGCATCAGAAAAGCCGTCTGCATTTCTGCAAACGGCTTCTGAGTAATATGAATCGCTTATTGATCGCTCTTTTTCAGCAATTTTTGCTCAGCGCTTTCCAGTGCGGCGATGTAGTCTTTTTCACCTCTGGATAATTCAACAGACTGAAGCTCTTTGTATTTTCGGTATTCCTCCTTGGCTTTTTTCTCTGCTGCGGCCGCGCTGATTTTTCCTGCATGAGTCAAGATCTCATGTTTAGAGAGCTTGAGGAATCCATCCAGAGTGTCGATCCAATCGGACATATACATGGGAATGCGGCGGCGTGCCTGCATCTCTGCGAGATCAAGGTAAGCCGATACAATGTCATTAAGTGCCAGCAGCTCGTCCTCGGTGCAGTAATTTTTAGCAACGAGGGCATCGCTCTGGGTAGGATGACTTCCGGAAAATGAGCGCAGACCCATGTTGGGCTTGCTGCTGTCTGCGCTGTAAAAAATCTTTTCCGCCGCCGTCTGACCGTGAGCGGCCCAGTGCATTTTATTCTGAACGGTTTTGAAGAAAAGGACGGAGGCTTCCGTCCGCGGGTCATAGTCCACGCTGGTGGCGTAAATGTCCAGGACTTTGCGCCAGAACACTTTTTCAGACGAGCGAATATCGCGGATGCGATCCATCAACTCATCAAAATAGTTGCCGCCGCCAGCTTGCTTCAGAAGCTCATCATTCATGGCAAAGCCCTTGATGAGGTATTCTTTCAGCACGGAATTGGCCCAAATTCGGAATTGAGTGCCGCGCAACGACTTCACGCGATAGCCCACAGAGATGATGACATCTAAGCTGTAGTATGCGACGGGTTTGTCCGAATTTGCAATGTGAACATTTTTCACATTGCTTTTTTCATCTACCTCACCTTCAGCAAATACATTTTTTATATGTTTCGTGATGCCGCTGCGCTCTCGTTGAAACAGTTCCGCCATCTGCGCCTGCGTCAGCCAAACGGTTTCATTTTCCATGCGGACATCGATTTTTGTCAAACCATCCTCGGTCTGATACATAATGATCTCCGTCTGTTCAGGATGGATGCTGTTTCCGCTGATTGCTAAATCATCCATGCATCGGTTCCTCCTATTGTTCTTGACTAAACATAGTTTCATGAGCAGAATGCTCCTGCGCTGCCAACCTGTAATGGGAGGCCAGCAGAGCCTCTTTCATCTGCTCACCAGTCAAATCGCCGTTTGCCCAGCACTGTGAGAGCATCTTGGCATATTTAGAAACGGGAACGCCTTCAATGGCATTCAAAGCATCTGCCAGCTTTACCGCCTGAATTCTGCGTTCTTTTGCTCCATCCGTCATGATAACATACTCCACCGGACTTTTTCAGTATTATACCATGCTGGGGCCATTTTAGAAAGCTCCTTTAGAATTGAAATTACGCAATGTCCAACAATTACCGCTCCGGCGTGTTCTTTTTCACTGTCTTTCGTTCCGCGCTACGCTCCGGCTTAGCCAGTTCTTCCATTGCCGCATTGATCACGCAGGAGTGATTGTCCACAGCGTAAACATCTGTGTGCCCGCCCATCTGCTTTTGGAGCGCCGCAAAGCGGCCTGCGGCCTGACGCGCCGGTGGGTAGAATCGCTCATCTCCCGTGCGCTGCCGCATGGTGCAGGCCAGTACGAACATACAGCGATCCTTGCCGTAGGTGTTTGTCCACTCCTTCAAAAAGACAGGCAGCTTTCCATCGTTGTAGGCGTTGGTTGCGCCCTTCTCAAAGGTTCCCGCACAGGTCAGCGTCCGATCCCGGCTGGCCATCCACTCAAAGACCTCTCCGCGAACCATGGCTTCAGAACGGGTGTTAGGGTATATGGGCTGCGCGGGATCTCGATATTTTTCTTCGACTCTTTTCCGAAGAATATCATCCGCACAGCACGCAATGCTGTCTCGAAAGGCATCCATCTCATCCGTATCGCGGGAGAGCCAGTCTGTATAAAGCTGTGACAGGGGATGCTCAAACTCGTTCAGCACCGTAAGCTGCCGCTCGGAGAGGCTTGTTTCATCCTCAAAAAGCATCAGCAGGTTGTCCCGGCAGGCAATTTCATAGGCATGAGAAATGATCTCATCCACAGGCTTTGCTTTCAGATCGGTCAGAAACGTCTCGTTTTCCGCGGACATACGCTCATAGAGTTTATTTTCCAACTGTTCCTTTGTCATGGTAAACCTCCCTTCATCTTGCCAATCCCGCCCGCATCCGGTGGGCGTAATTGGCGACGCTGTATCGTTTCATATAGGCGTTTTCGCTGGGGGCCGGACTGTCAAAGTCCAGCCCCTTCATACGGGGATCGTCGGTGCCGTTCAGCACCGCCTCCACCGGGATCACGCGAAGCCTGCCGGAGCATTTCAGCTCGCCGCCGAATACCCCTGCGGCACAGTGAAAGCCACGGTCACCGCACACCCAAAGCAGCTTCTTTCCGGCGGGAATATCCCCAAAGGGCTGCTTCAAAACAATAACGGAATGGGGTTCCGCACCGGCCACCTCATAGTAGCCGGACTGCTCCGCCTTTTCGTATGCCTGGATCAATTTCTTGAATTTGTGCTGCGGCTCGATGTAGAGCCAGCTTTCCTGATAACCCATAATTTCCTCCAATTTCTATTGGTTTTACCGCTCCAACTGCGGTCTGCGGCGCTCCGTCGGCCTTTGGTCCTCGTCCGGCTCGGCGTCTACGATCTCCGGCTCCTTGTGGTCTAAATTCAGCAGGGTGTTCAATTCCTCCAGCCGTGCCGTTTTGGTGTTCAGCTCCGTCTCGCGGGGAAACGGCTTTTGTACCTCTGCCTTTGCGGTTTCCAACTGCGTTTGCAGATCGGAAAGCTGCTCCCGGCAGGTTTGCTCCTTGATGGGCAGTCCCTCCAGCGCATTGTCCATGCGCTGCAAATTGCCGAACACATCGGTTCCCAGCGTGACCGTGTGGCGGAGCTGCCCGATCATAGTCAGGCAGTACTCCCGCGCGAAGGTATCAAAGGCCAGCTCCAGCGTCAGGCCGCGATAGCTGCCGATCTGTGTCGCCGCCGGGGAGAGCATCGTTTGGCACATGGTCAGCAGCGCCGCGCCCGCCTCCTTCTTGTCGGCATGGGTGACGCCCGCCAGTGTAAGCGGAGAGAAGCCGTCCTCATTGGGATGGGTATTCTCCTTGACCGTGGCAATATCCGCGCCATACCCGGCGATCCGTGCCTGCGTTTCTGCGATTTGCTTCGGGAAATCCTTACTGATGGCGTCCTCCAGCGCGTATTTCTGAGAAAGGTGGTTGGCTTTCAGCAGTTTCAGCTTGGACACCTCAATGTCCAGATCCATCTTTTCTTTAATCATGGGGTTGCCGCTGGCCAGCGCCTTGATCTCGGCATAAGAAAGCGCCTGTTCGTCTACATCTTCGGCAGAACGGACAGGCGATTTGCTGGTCATAATTTGCGATATAAATTTCTGCTTGCTCTCCACAAGCTGGTAAAGGTAGGCGTCGAAGGTGCCCTCGGTGACATAGCTGTAAATGTCTACCTCCGGATTTTCGTTGCCCTGCCGGATAATGCGCCCCTCCCGCTGCTGAAGGTCGGACGGACGCCACGGGCAGTCGAGGTGGTGCAGGGCGATGAGCTTTTGCTGGCAGTTGGTGCCAGCGCCCATGCGCTGGGTGCTGCCCAGCAGGATACGCACCTGACCGCTCCGCATTTTTCCGAACAGGTCTTTCTTCTGTACCTCGCTCTTGGCGTTGTGGATGAAGGCGATCTCGTTTTCGGGAATACCCAATTCCAGCAATTTTGCGTGAATATCATCATAAACGCTGAAAGTGCCGTCATCCTTCGGTGTGCTGAGGTCGCAAAAGATCATTTGGGTGGAACGCTTGTCCGCGGTGCGCTGCCAGATCTCAAACACATTTTCCGCGCACTTGGCGGCTTTGCTGTTGGGATCGCTGGGAAGCATGGGGTTGACCAGCCGCTGATCCAGCGCCAGCTTGCGGCCATCATTGGTGATGAGCAGCATATTGTCCTCGGTGCTGTCTACCATTCTGTTACGGACTTTTTCAGCACGCTCCGCCAGCGACGCCACAATCTCTTTCTGATACTCGGAGGGTTTCAGGGCAATATTGTGGTAATGCGCCTCCGGCACGGGCAGCTTGAGCATATCCGCCGTCTGAATGTCCGCCACATTTTTGAATACGCTCATCAGCTCCGGCAGGTTATAAAACTTGGCAAACCGTGTCTTGGCCCGGTAGCCGGTACCCTCCGGGGACAGCTCGATGGCGGTGACGGTCTCGCCGTAGTTCGCCGCCCATGCGTCAAAGTGCTGCAAGCCTTGTTCCTCAAGCGCCGACATCTGCAAATACCGCTGGATGGTGTAAAGCTCCACCATGCTGTTGGAAATGGGGGTGCCGGTGGCAAAGACAATGCCGCGCCCTCCGGTGATCTCGTCCAAATAGCGGCACTTCATAAAAAGGTCTGAGCTTTTCTGCGCCTCGGTCTGGGCAATACCGCCCACATTCCGCATTTTCGTGTAGAGAAAGAGATTTTTGAAATAATGGCTCTCATCAATGAAGATACGGTCAACACCCAATTCCTCAAAGGTGACCACATCATCCTTGCGGCTCTGGTCGTTCAGCTTGTCGATCTTGGCTTGCAGGCCCTTTTGGGTTTTCATCATCTGCTTAATGGTAAACCGTTCAGCGTTTGCCTCCTTTGCCTCTGAAATTCCCATCATAATTTCGTCGATCTGCTGTTCCAGAATGGCCCGCTGACGCTCTACACTCATGGGAATCTTCTCGAACTGCGAATGCCCGATAATAATGGCATCGTAGTCGCCGGTGGCGATTCTGCCACAGAATTTCTTGCGGTTTTTGGTTTCAAAATCCTTACGGGTAGCGACAAGGATGTTCGCTGCCGGATAAAGCTGCAAAAACTCAGTGGCCCACTGCTCTGTCAGGTGGTTTGGCACCACAAAAAGAGATTTCTGACACAGGCCCAGCCGCTTTGACTCCATCGCCGCCGCGACCATTTCAAATGTCTTGCCCGCGCCCACCACATGGGCCAACAGGGTATTTCCCCCGTAGAGAATGTGCGCGATGGCGTTGACCTGGTGCTTGCGGAGCGTGATCTCCGGGTTCATGCCTGAAAAGCTGATGTGACTGCCATCATACTCACGGGGGCGGTTGCTGTTGAACAGAATATTATAGGTCTTACAGATGGCTTCGCGCCGGTCAGGGTCTTTCCAGATCCACTCAGCAAAAGCGTCTTTAATGAGTTCCTGCTTGCTCTGCGCGATAGCGGTTTCTTTCTTGTTGAGGACAGCGGTTTTCCTGCCATCGGCATCGTACACATAATCAAAAATGCGAACATCTTTCAGGTTCAGGGTGTCCTCAATGATCTCATAGGCGTTGATGCGCTTGGTCCCGTAGGTGCTGAACGCCTTCACATTGCCGGGGTCCATGCCCTTGCCCTCCATGCGCCACTCGCCGGTGATGTTGGAGTAATGCACCTTGATGCGCCGTTGAGTGCTGCGCGGAGTTCCCAGCGTTTCAAAAGTAAACTGACGTACATATTCCGTATCCAGCCATGTGGCACCCAGCCGGACGGAGATCTCGCTGGCGGTGAGGTCGGTGGGCTGCACCCGCGCCAATGCCTCGGCGTTGATCTGATACTGCGGGTCCTGCTCCGCCTTGCCTTGAGCAACCGCCCATTTCTGACGCACATTGCCGGAAAGATACTCGTCCGCAGGCAGGTATTTCTCACGCCCATCGTTCTCGCCGGTGTAAGCGGGGTTTAGGAACACCACGCCGGTCAACTCAGAAAACAGCGTTTCTTCGTCCTTGCCGGTGAGCCTGCTCATATAGTCCATATCCACATGGGCTTTCTCCCCGATGGACAGGGCCAGCGCCTCCACTGCCGTGTCTACCTTTTCAGCGGGTTTGTGACTGCGGATGGTGCGCTTGGTGAACAGGTCGGCCTTCCGTTTCAGGTTCCGGTCCTCGTCCAGAATTTCCAGTGAACACAGCAGAAAGTAAGAGCTGTCCTGATCAAACGCGATGGCGTTGCCGCGGGAATTGATGAGTCCGTACTTTCGGGTGAAGGCGTTGTAGAGGGTATTCAGCTTGGCTTGCTGCGCCTTGATCTCTTCATCGGGATAGTCCTCGGTCTGATACTCCAGCAGCGTCCGCACACAGTCCCGCAGCTCAATCATACCCTTGATGCGGCTCTCAGCGGTCTTGGATACCTCCACCGGGTTCATACGGCTGTTTTCCCGGTAGTAGATTTGGCCGTCCACCAGCGTATAGGAGAAGTTGCGGACAGCGGGGTCAGCCTCAATGGAATGATCCTCGCCCTCCAATTCCTCCTCCCGGTCATAAGCGGTGATCTCGCCGTGGATATTCTGAACGGCCTCCGCCAGCAGCGCTTCCAACGGCTGCTCCGGGTACGGCTCACAGGTGGGCGTGGGGCCGAACGGTCCGGACACCATCTTCATCTCACCCAGCACCATGTCGGGGTGGTCGATGAAATAACTGTTCATCTGGATGCCGTTTTCATCGGTGGCAAGGTGTACCCATTCGGGTTCTATATCCACCATTCGTTCCCGCTTTTGGAGGAACAGGATGTCTGAAACGACCTCGGTACCCGCCGCGGCCTTGAACGCATTGTTGGGCAGGCGGATGGCCCCCAGCAGCTCCGAGCGCTGCGCGATGTATTTTCGTGCACTGGCGGTGCGCTTGTCCATGGTGAAGCTGGAGGTCACAACGGCGATGACGCCGCCCGGTCTGACCTGATCCAGCGCCTTGGCGATGAAATACTCATGAATGGGAAAGTTCAGCCGGTCATAGCGTTTGTCCGGCACATGGAACTGGCCGAAGGGAACATTGCCAATGGCAACATCGAAGAAATTGTCCGGGAAGGCGGTTTTCTCATAGCCCTGCACCGCGATACTGCTTTTCTGATAAAGCTGACGAGCGATGCGGCCGGAGAGATCGTCCAGCTCCACACCGTAGAGCTTGCTGCTGCTCATGCTTTCCGGCAGCATACCGAGGAAATTGCCGATGCCGCAGGCGGGTTCCAGAATGTTGCCCTGCGTGAAGCCCATCTGCCCCAAGGCGGCATAGATGCCGCGGATGACCACAGGCGGCGTGTAGAACGCCGTAAGCGTGGATTCACGGGCGGCGGCGTATTCGGCATCGGTAAGCAGTTCTTTCAGTTCAGCGTAACGAGGATTTTTCTCGTCAAAGAAGTCCGCCAGACCGCCCCAGCCCACATACTGTGCCAGCACCGCCTGTTCCTCCGCTGTGGCGGCTCGGTTCTCCGCCTCCACCGCTTTCAGGGTACGGATCGCGTCCAGATTGCGCTGAAATCGCTCCAGCGGTGCGCCCTCTCCGATGTGGTCATCGGTGATGCGGTAGTTCCGGCCATCCGCGTCCAGCGGATAGGCAAGCGCGTTTTGCTTTTTCTTTTTCGGCGGGGTGAGTACCGCAGGCGGCTCGTCCGTCTGCGGTGCCGCGGTTTCCCGCACCATGTCCGGCTGCTCCATGTGAGCGCGGACATAGTCGATGGATTCCTTTCGGAAGATGGGAAAGCCCGTCCCGCCTTCAAAGGTCACATCCCGCAGCGATACATTTTGCGTATGATCGTCTACGCTGTCCACTTCAAACTGCCGCCCATCTATGGTCAGGCGTGTGCCAACGATAACGGGATCGGCAGTTGAAACAGGTTCGGACTGCGGCTGCTCCGGCTTCGCTGCGGTGTTCCTGGACTGCTCCACATAGAGCCATTCCGCCGCTTCCTTTTCGCTGACTGCCTTTCTGACCTGCTCCAGATAATCCTCAGCCTGCCACTCGCTGGGGAAGGTCTCACGGACGCCCTCGCTGTCAACATAAATTTCGTCCCGAATATCGTCCCAGACGGCGTAGCCGTCGTCCGTTTCGATCACGCTGAACCGCTCATAGGCGGGCGGCTGCTCTGCGGCAAGCCGTGCTGTATCCTCTGCGACCTGCTCCACAAAGCTGCGTTCCTGCTGAGGAGCATCATGCCGGTGATTGAACAGGCTGAAGGTGCCATCTAAGTAGGCAATGAGCTGATATTTGGCTTCGCGAACAGACTTGTAGCTGTGGTCATCTTTCTGCATTTCACCCAACCGGGCATTCAATGCGTCCTTGAGCCACATTGCAGTGGACTTATCCTGCAATTCTTCTTCAATCAGCGGTACTGCCTGATAATAATCCATACCCATGTAATAGGGACGCGGCACATTGTCCGGTGCATCGTACAGGCTGGAGTAAATGGCCCGCGCCAACTGCCCACGCTCATATTCCGGGATTTTGGCGATAGCGTCCTCGCCGGGGAATCGTTTCTGCGCGATCAGGTGCTCATACTCCTTGACCACATTGGGAATCGTCAGATGGACGGTATCATATTTTTTGAATCCGTAGTCCCTCACATATTCCAATCCCTTATGGGTCTTGCTGTGATTGTAACCCGCACATCCGCCACCGCTGTACTCACCAAACTGGCTCTTAATGAATTTCTGGTGTTCCTCCGGCGTGTGGGGATAACAGAAATGGGAGTACACCGCCAGTCGTCTATCAACACTGTCTCTTAGGAAGAACTGGTCGATTTCATCCTGTGTGATGAACATTTTGCACTGCCGCAGGAAGCTCGGTTGGGCGGTGAAACTGCGTTCCGGGTAGGAGAGGCCATCCAGCACAACGCCGATCCGGTGGGTGTTGTAAGCGGATAATCTCCAATGCATAATGTCGTTACCTTGGGCATAAGCGTCCAGAAAAGCATGATATTCCTGCGCCAGCGTTTGCAGACCACCCCCGGCCTTTGCAAAGGCCACCATATCCTCGTCCAGCTCCGGGTAGCCCTTGTGCTGATCATGGATGGCCAAAGTCTGCGGGAATAGGCCCTGCCCGCGCCCTTCTTCGTTTAGGTCACGGGCCGTCATCAAAAGCGCGTCCATTGCTTCGTGCAGCACCTTGTCCGGGGCCTGCGCCAGTTCGGACGCGGAGAGATAAGTCCCCACCTCCAGCAGCTCCAGAATCCGCGCCGATGCCTGTTCCCATGTGACCATGGTCTTGCTGTACCCGGTGCGGATGCTGTTCCCTTGGGCGAGGTGGATGCCGTCCTCCAGAAACCACACGGCGTATTTGCGGCCTTCGTATTCAATGCCGCGCCCGTTCGCCCTACCGAACTCCCGGCGCAGAAATGAGATATTTTCCTGCTCTGGCCGCTCCCGCATATAAAATACGGCGATGCGCTCCGCACTGTTGGGTTCATTGCCGCCTGTGCAGAGCGTCAGATCAATGACCTCCTGCGGCACCGTGCGGGCCGGGGCAAGAATGCCGGAGGGTGCGTCTGCCGGAGCTTCGTACACCGGGGCGTCGCCGCCCATGTCGAATAGGGCAAGCTGCTCTGCCATCACCGGCGCATTTTGCAGGCCCAGCTTAATTTTGTACTCGCCGCGCTCGATCAGGCCCTCGGTCATCTCGGTGATGACCGACCATGAAAAAACGGACTCCGAGGTGCGGGAGAGGTAGCTGCCCTCCCACATCAATAGTCCGTCTTTCTCTGCGTGGTAGCCTGTCCGAACACCGTCGGTCAGGACTTCCACCCATATATCATTGTAGCTGTTTTTTAAGAACTCCGTCCGTTCCGCAAGGCTCTTGTGCGCCTGAAAGTATCCAAAGATCTCCTGCCGCTTGTGCTTACGCCCACCGTCATCCAGCAGATTCGCTTCAATGAGGTGCATATCCAGGAAAGCAGGAAGCTCCGTACCGTTGGGGGTTACGGCGTCGTGCTCCAGCGCAAAGGCTGCTGCCTGCTCCTGCGCTTTTTCGTCCGGATAATCACCGTAGACGCGGAGGCACTGGCGTGTTTCGGCGTCATACACGGCAGCGCCGTCGTAGGCAAAGCCGTCCGCCTCCATCGTCCCGGCAACATAGCCCTGCGCCGCGGCCTCCGCTTCTTCCAGTGTTTGATAGTCCAGCTTATCGTCAAAGCCGTTTTCAATATGGTGATAGGCTGCGACCTGATAGGGCTTGAACGGGCTATGGTCTGCTGCGTTTACCAGCTTCGGATAAGTTTCCTCTAAAAGCTCCTGATGCAGCCGGTTATGGAAGGCTGGCATATCAAAGTAGAGCTTTGCAAGCTGCAAATCGCCGCTTTCGTTGACAATGCGCCGGATTGCGTCCGCCCCTTCCATAATGGCATTTTCACGATCTGAATTGCGGCAGGCATTGACAAATGCTGTGTCTTTTACCAATGCAGCAGCAACCGTTTGCTTGTACTGCTCGAACAGTTCTTTTATGGTTGGTTGTGCCGCATCTATAACAGCAGAGGCAGAAAGCTCATCACTTCCTGCCTCTGTGGGTTCTTCGGTTGTCAGGCGTAGATCAGGTCGCTGAGCACCAGTTCCTCCGCGCTGTGCCGGAGATTGTTCATCAGGCCCGTCCAGCGCAGGGGATCGGTCGCTTTCAGTGCCTCCGTCACGCCCTCGGCTTTCGCCATCTGCGCCACGGTCTGCTCCACCATCTTCCGCGCGGTCTGCTCGATCTCTGCCAGATGCTCCGCCAGCTTGCCGCTGGTTTTCAGGTTGGTGTAAAGCACCCTGCGGTGCTTCTTCAGGTACTCCCTCCGCAGCTCCGCGTACTTGCCCAGATGGACTTCCGGTACGCTGGGCATCATCAAATTCGGCACCTGAAAGCCGTCCTGCATCCGATAGGTCACTTCCATGATGTTCGCTCCTTTCGTGTCCTGTTGTTTCGTGTCCTGTGCTGTTATCATAACCGATTCTCGTGCGGTTTGCAAAAAACTGATCCCGCTGTGCCTGCATGACTGTGCGGCTGATCTCCCGCAGGCCCATCTCTGCGATGTCGCTGGTGGCGATGCCCAGAGCGTTGATGGTGGTGGGCGTGTTGAATTCGTACACATGGGCGAACTCATCGGGCGAAAAATACTCGTCTGCCGGTAGGCCGAGGCGGGTCATCAGCATATAGGCCACGCTGACCTCCAGCGCATCCCGGTAGAACACCTCTAAATTGAGGTCGTCCAGTTCCTCCAGCAGGCTGTCCTCGCGGCAGTCGCGGAGATCTTGCAGGTAGTCTGTGATGTTATCTGCCACGGCATTGTGGCAGGCAGAGCGCACGGCGTCCGCCAGATTTTCTTTTTCGGCCAGGTTGCCGAAGGTGGCTTCTAAGGTTTCGATGACCTCCGGCTCAAAGGCCGGGTGCATCGTCCAGATGGGCAGTGGACGGGCAAAGCGGGACGCATGGGTGTCCGACACGTCGAAGTAGAGCTTCAGGCAGTTTTGGCCGTCATCACCAAATACGGCAATGCTCTTGGCTCCACGGTTGACCCAGCGGCCAAACTGACGATTCCAGCGCTCCATCTCAAGGACCGCCGTGGCGTCCGGGCGCTGGGCGTAGATCAGAATTTGATCATCGAAGGGGCATTTGTAGTTATAGCAGGCCGCGCGGAGAAAGCCCGTCCAGCTTTGATAGCTGCCGGTGACGCTCTGCACGGTCTGGTCATATAATTCTGTGATAAGCTGAAATTTTGTAGGCAAGTTGGCACCTCCTTATCGCTCCGGCTCCGATTTCTTTTTGTTATGTGACCGGTTATTTTTCTTCTGTTCGGCACAAACCTTTTCAAAATTTTCGCGCCGGTAGCAGTAGATATAAAAATTATAATCGCCTTTAACCGGCGTACAGCGGAGCATATACACATACTGTTTGGTTTTCACCATGAAGCCGCAGGAAGGAAACATCGCGCTCTTGATGGCGCAGGTCCTCCCATAGCGGTCACAGCAACGGTTCATGGTGGCAAAGTCCCGCAGCGGAGAATCCGGCTGCTCCCGCAGCCAGTTCACGGTGCGGTCAATATCGGCCTTAAACTCCGGCGTGTTCAGCGTGTTATGCTGGTGGGGCCACCATGTTGTATAAAACTGCTTGCCGCTGCCAAAATCACCCCGCAGGTGTCCCACGCAACCCACGGTCTTGTCCTGTTCCTCACTGCGGGAGAAGTAGAGATTGTGCAGCGCGGGATCATTGACGCTGTAAAAGTCAATGACATCTTTCTCGCTGGTGGGATACTTCTGCTGAAATTCCGAAAGGGTGCGACACTCACCATCCAGAAAGGAAAGGCTGTCATTCTCCATCGGAATCCACCCATCAATGGGAAGCTGGAACGGCTCGCGGGTAAGGACAGTACCATAGTAATTGACCACAATGTTTCGGGACAATTCTACTGGCTCACCCCAATCCTCATCCCCATGGCGCAGCTCGTAGCGATATACGCCCTCCGGCACAGTGGCCCGGTCAATGCGGCATTCCGTAAACAATGCCGGTCTGTCAAAAATCGTGACCTCCTGATAGGTCACTTTCTGTGCGTCATAGTTCATCTGGCTTCACCTCGTTCTTTGTGTTTCTTTTGCACTCTCTGTTGTGCCAAAAACTCCGGAACCTCCTTGAAACCGATGGTATCTGCGTAGTAGGCGGTTTTCTTTCCACCCTGCGTCAGTACCACGATGTCGCTTACAGACATGGAACGCATCCGATGGGCGAAGGGGCGGGAATCCCTATTGTGCTTTGCCCACAGATCCTCCAGCGAATTTCCCTTTGCGTACATACCGGCGTAAGAACGCTGATAATCAGCACTCCGAAGTTTCCCCTTTGCCGCCGCGTAAGACCGGAAATAGTAGTCCACATCAGCGGTTGCGGGGATTTGATAGATTTCATAGGTGCCGATCTCGCCGCTGATTTTCGGCGCGCTGGGAACATAGGTGTTGCCGTTACGTTCCTGCATTTCTGCAAACTCGCAGATATGATAGGCAGAATTACCGATGCAGACATGGCAATCGTCAATGTACTTGCAAGGGAAAACCATCTTTTCACCGTCAAAGCGGGTAATGACGATGCTTTCCCCGTCCTTGATGGTAAAGAGTGTGTGGTATTCGCTGTCGATGAAGCGGATCACGCGCTCATCTTTGTTAGGGTTTGGAAAGGCGATAACGCCCATGATGTCTACCGGTTCACGGTCACTCATCGTGCTGTACCTCTTTCTTTTTTCGGCGTGGTGCGCTTTTGTTCCTGCTGCACCATGCGATTTTGTTGCTTTTTATATTCATCATTTGCCCGTTCACAGAAATCTTCAACAGCGGCGGCGCGATAGCTTCTGTAATGTCCCCAAAAGTAATTGGGTGGGCCATCTCCATCATTTTTGCAGTTTCTCACCCATGTCACAAACGGATCGGGAGCTTTGCTGCATTCGCCCATGACAAACTCGGCACTGCCGATGCGGACGCGGGCGGTGATGTGGTATTCCTGATTGACTGCTTCGCCCGCTACATAGCAGCCGCGCTCCAACTGGACGGTGCAGCTCTCGTTTTGTGCAAAAGTCGCTGTCACCGGCATGACCGGTACTCCACATACCATATCCGGCAGCATGATAAACTGTGACCTTTGGCCCATCAGCTCTTGCGGCAGTTTGTCCATGGGCAGATAAAAGTGCTGTTTGCCCATGATCTCATAGCACAGTAAGAAACTGCTGACGGGATAGTACACGCTCATGATTGGGTCTTTGATATGGCCTTGGACGATGTTGGAATTCACATATCTTGCGTTGTCCAAATACCATTGCGGGTTTGCGCCCGGTGTGTTCCAGCCGAACATGGAACCTGCCAGCATGGCGGCCTCCTGAATGTCCGTGATGCCGCGCCGCGCATTATGACTGCTGGCGATGTCACGGTTTTCCTCGCGGTTACCGGCATCCCATTCGGAGGGATAGTAGCCACTCTCGCTTTTTTTGATGATAATAAGCTGCCCGGTAGAAGGCAGAACGGAAAAACAGGTATCAGGTAATTCATTTCGTCGCATAGCTGCACCTCCTCATCGTGCCTGTTCCTGCTGGCGCTTGCGGTGCCAGCCCTCCAGCAGCTTGATGATGACATCCTCCATCTGCTTTGGGGTGTAGCTGGCGGGAAAGTATTTTTGTAGACGGTCGTTGCGGATCGTGACCTTGCGTTCCAGCGGCTTTTCCTCCCGCATGATGAGGTCGATGATGTTGTTTTCCAATTTGCCCTCGGCGCTGAGCTGCTTGAGTCGCTGGGCCTGTCCCAGCGACGGGGACACTTCGTCGCGCTCCATGACCAGCAAGAGGTAGGTCTGTTCTTTTTCGGACAGGTGGGAGAGGAAATCCGCCGCGGGAACGAACTTGAGCGTTCCTGCGTCCACTGCGTCCAGCAACGGAGGGATCAGCTTATTCAGGCGCACATAACGCTGAATTTGCATACGGCTTTCGTTGACCTGCTCTGCCAAAAGTTCGACAGAAAAGCGCCCTTGAAAATTCTGCCCAACTTGGGCAGAATTTTTAGAAGGCCGTCCAGCTTGCCGTTTCATGGCGTCCAGCTTCAGCTTGTAGGCTTTGGCTTTCTCGCTGGGGAGTAAGTCCTCGCGGTTGATATTATAATCCACTACCAAAATGTCCGCTTCCTCGTCGCTGTAATTGCGGACGATGACGGGGCGGGTATCCAGCCCCACGGCTTTCGCGCAGTAATCTCGCCGGTGACCGGAGATGATCTCATAGCCACCACTCTCGCGGGGCCGGACGATCAGAGGCTCCGCAATGCCGATGTGTTCAATACTGTCCATAAGCCGCACCAGATCAGGCGTGGGGCGGTCAATGGTGTACGGCTGACGGGAATACGGGAAAACTTCTGAGGCAGGAACGATCTGAATCCGCTCCTGCCGGTCGGCTTCACGCTCCGCGTCCGTTTTGAACAGGTCATCGTACCGGGTCAGTTCGATGCCGCTTAATTTGCTTGCCAAGGCTCAACACCTCCCTCGTCAGATTTTCATACGCCAGCGCTGCCTTGCCGCTGCGGTCATGGTCGTAAATGCTTTTGTTTTCCACGCTGATCTCCGCCGCCTTGATGGAACGGGGAATTTCGCTTGCGAACACATGACCGCCGTAGGTCTTACGGACAAGCGCATTGATCTCCCGTGCCAATGTGGTACGGCTGTCCACCATGGTCAGTACAATGCCGTCCACCTCCAGCTTCGGGTTGAGCTGCCGTTTCACGCGGGTGATGGTTCGCAAAAGCTGCTCCAGTCCCTTTGCGGGGAGATATTGCGCCTGCACGGGGATAATCACGCTGTCCGCCGCAGTCAGGGCGTTGATGGTCAGCATACCGAGGGACGGCATACAGTCGATGAGCGCGTAGTCATAGCGGTCTGCCACCGTGGACAGATATTGCCGCAGCACCGTTTCACGGCTCATGGTGTTGACCAGCGTGACCTCCAGTGCCGACAGCTCAATATTGGCGGGGACAAGGTGGACGCCGGACGGGTGGTGCAGAATGCCCTCACCGGGGGCGATGGGCTGCTCCGCGATGATCTTCTCCATCAGCGTGGAGAGCGTGGGGGATAATTCGTCAGGCTGTGGCCAGCCCAACATCTGCGTGAGATTGCCTTGTGCATCGGCGTCGATCAACAAGACTTTTTTACCTTGCCGAGAAAGACCAATGCCGAGGCTGGCGGCTGTGGTGGTCTTACCCACGCCGCCCTTCTGATTTGCCAATGCGATTGTTTTCACGGGTTCGATGCTCCTTTCAGTCGTAAAATGGGTTTCAAAAAAGCAGAGCTGTTCGCTCTGCCTATCCGCTGTCATGGAAGTCGTGATTCACTTTGGCGCGGTAGTAGCTGCCGCAGGTAGTTGGGGCGTTGAACAGCATCTCCAGCAGATAGGCTTTGATGTTGCGAATGTCTGCGGTGCTCTCCCGCAGGCAGTCCAGCACATACTCGATGTGGGAGGAATCCAGCTTCAGAAAACGCTCCTTCACTAACGCCGTATAAAGCTGCTTTCCGCCGATCCGCATGAAGCTGCCCTGAGTGCAGAGGACCTCCAGCATGAGGTCCGCGATCTCGTCGATGTCGTCGTAGGGATGCTGTCGGCGCAGGTGGTCGTACTCGATGTTTTCCCGAATCTCTTTTCGGTATTCCTCGATCACCTCCTCCGGCTGCGCGCCCGGATGGATAGATGAATCAGTATTACTCAACTCAGTATTATTCTTATCAGTCTTATTACACTCGGTTTTTCCGAGGTCTTGACTTCTGATTTTCCGAGGTCCAGACTTCGGTTTTTCAGAACTCTTGACTTCGGTTTTTCCGAAGTCTGGATTTCGGCAGCTCGGAAGCTCCGGTTCCGGTGTATCCTCGCCTGGTTCGTCCTCTATGCCCATGAAGCGGAGAACATAGATTTTCGCCGGTCTGCCCAGCCCCTGCTTGACCCGCCTTATGAGGCCCACGCCTTTGGCACTGTCCAGCTCCGCGAACAGCTTGACCGCCTTATCCGTCTTGCAGCAGAGCTGTTCGCACGCCTCCTCCAGCGTAAAGTAGATATACACATGGCCATCATCGTCCATCCAGCCGTTTCTCATGGACAGGCTCATGCGGTCCAGCATGAGGCCGTACAGCAGCTTCGCGTCGGTGGAGAGCCGCCGAAAGTACGGCTCGGTGATCAGGAGCTTGGGGATGCGGAAAAAGGCGTATTGCTCGGCGTCCATGCCGAGATGGTACGCAAAGATCGCCTGCGGCATATCTGACACCTCCGTTCTGCCACAGATTTTATCTATCTCTCAACGGCGGTCTGTGGTATAGTAAAAGGGAGCATTGACGCGCAATGCTCCCTTACCGTAACCAGACCTCCCGGTGGATTCTTATTCAGTTTGACTTAACACATCACTGTCAGCCGTTTGTCAAATAATTGTGTTTCCCCCATGGGGTTTTCCCTTGATTTTGCCCTTATCAGCTCACGCGGTCAAGGGTAACAGCGTATAAAGGAAGATAATTTGGGATGGTTTTGATTTCTCAATAAATCCAGTAATTTCAATGCTTTGCACCGATTTTGACGGTTGCTTATAACCGCTAATAACAGATGAAATATTTGGGCGGTGCGAATCGGAATTTAAGCCGATTTGTTTCTTTTCTTTTTTGTTTGCGTCGAGGTGTACTATGTCTATCCATAGTTGCTTCGACTTTTTTATTATCCATAGAGTTTAATTCTGATTCATTTGGACTCAGAACAATTATCATCAAAGAGAATTACAATGTGTCCGCCCATGCGGGCGAACACAGAAAATTCATCGACAGGAGGCCTATTGCCCCCTGTCGATTTTATATATATATCGCATCTCTCTTAAATCGACATGGAATCAGCTGTAACCCATGTCACGCTGTAAAAGCTCGGCACTGCTTAGTGTGTCACGCTGCGCCCCGTGTGATGGCACCTGATCCGCTTGGCCGCGGTCAGAAATGAATCTTGGGATGAAACACCCCCTTATTGTGCGTAATTGTGACGGTTAATACAACGCTCAGCGGCGGGGGCCAGCCATCCTCGCCGCGCAGGCCCACAAGGCTTGTTGGGATTATGTCGCTTGCGACCGATTTGCTACGCTTATCCGTTAGTTAAGGTAGCCTTGTCCCGCGATATCGACAGGAGAATAGTATATCGCATTGTCTTCAGATACCTGCTTTCAGACTCTGGAACCGCATATTCCGGGACGCCTCCCGTCATTGGGACCTGCTTTGGATGTCGGGTATCTGCAGCTGGTTATTTGCCGCAAAGGCGGAAAATAACCAGCTAAGGGGTATAAGTGGTCTGGTTAGCCGCTTATACTTGGGTTTCTATATTCCCCGTGCGGACCTGTCTATCCGCATGACAAAAAAATATGTAACGCATTTAACAAGCCGCAAGGCTGGGCCTGTCTGCCAATGACAAACAGGCATCTCATCATTGAAAGGACTGAACTACATGGCAAGCTTGATATATGAAATATCCACCCACGCATACAATAAAGCAAAATATCTGAAGTCTCCGGGAAAGGACGAAAGCGGCAATCCCGCAGAAGTTGTCAGGATTACGAAAAAAAGCGAACGGCAGTATAAGGACCACGCCATCAAATTTGGACTTTGGTGCAAAGATAATTATAAATGCCGGCACTTTGATGACTGCAAGCCGCACATACAGGATTATGCCGATTTTCTGATCGAGAAAGGGTATTCCGCCGGCACGATCCACACCTATCTGGCGGCGGTCTGCCGGGTTTGGAATGTTGCTATGGATACGATCCAAAAGCCCGTCAGACATGTGGCGCAAAACACCCGCAGCCGCGGGACTAAGGCGTCGGATAGCCGCAAGGATGCCCAGCGAGAGGCATCCCCTCGGTTGTACGACTTTTCCGCCAGGCTGGGTCTTCGCCGCCGAGAGTACCAGAAGCTCAGTGGCGGTGATTTGGTGAAAGACAAATCCGGTCACCTGTGCATTTGGGTCAAAGGAAAAGGGGGGAAGATTCAGTATCAACGGATCCTCCCATCTGACATTGCTTTCGTCCGTTCCTATTTTGAGGAAAAGGATACCGATGAGTATCTCTTTGCACAGGAAGAAATGGAAAACAAGATCGATCTGCACCATCTGCGCGCCTGCCAGGCCAAGCGGGCCTATCTGTATTACCTGAACGCCATCCGTGACCCGGCGTTCAAGGAACAGCTGATCCGCGAGCTGGAAGTGCGCTTCGCATCCAACGGCAGGGAGTTGCATCACGATCAGATAGATGGGATATACTATCTGCGCGGTCGCAATCGCAAGTTTGCGCTGGAACACAACCTGCCCACCGCGTACAACCGACTGGCCCTCATGGCTGTGAGCGTTTTCCATTTGTCCCATTGGCGTCTGGATGTCACGGTCTGCAACTACATTCTGGCGGTCTAAAAACATAAAACCCACCAGTGAAGCCATTGGTGGGTATCTCATCTCATTTCGGTTGTATAAAGCGGAATCGAGCTTGGCTGTTTCTAATATTATGTCAGGTTTGTTCTTAAAAGCTCCTGAGTTAGTTCTACGCAATCTTTTGTGCCTGAGCGAAAAATGCAAACAAATATGCCTTGCTGCTGATACTTACGAAGTGCAGATTGTACTTCGCTTTCGTCTGTTTCCTTCGTTACCCACAGTTCTACGACATTCAGAGAGGAATTCTTCTTTTGATAAATCACAATGGCAACCTCCAAGACGAGTATTGCCAAACTTTTCCAAACTATTCTCCTTTGTAAAAGATATGCAAAAAAGCGTGCCATCTGACACGCTTCTCCGAAACCGTATGATAGCCGCATTCGAAAAACGGCATACTTCTCCTAAGACACATAAAAAACAAAAGAAACATGGCTGCCTGTATGCAGCAGAAAAAGAAACAAATCAAAGAGGTACTGTCTGTAGTATATTCATTTTAAGAGAAAGAGTCAACTGCAGAAAATTTTGTTTATGGATACACGCTTGATTTTTCATGCTCTTTGTTTTACAATGTTGCTATAATTCAATTCAACAAAAATTATAACATTGGAGCTTCCTCATGAATATATCTGGATACACCCGAATTTCTGTGGATATTGAGCAGGACCGCGACAATACATCCATTGAAAACCAAAAGGCCATCATATCGGACTATGTTGCAACGTATTTCCCCCAAGCAAAGCTCACCTTGTACGAGGACCGTGATCGCTCCGGATATACCTTTGAGCAGCGCGAGGGCTATCAGCAAATGCGGCCCAAGCTGTTCTCCGGCGAATCACAAATCCTGATAATCAAGGACTTTTCCCGTTTTTCCCGGCGGAATAGCCTTGGTCTGCTGGAGTTGGAGACCCTGCGCGACGCGGGCGTGCGGATTATTTCTATCAACGACGGCATTGACTACCCCACCAAGGACGACTGGATGCTGATTCAATTTAAGTTCCTTATGAACGAGATGCCGGTCACGGACACCAGCAAAAAGATCAAGGCAATCATTCAGCACCGCCAGAAGAATGGAGAATGGGTCTGCGCCGTACCCTACGGCTACCGGATGATCAACACCAAGGAGATGGTTTACGAGGTGGACCCACCCGCCGCAGAGGTTGTCCGTGAAATTTTCGCTTTATATAACAGCGGTTGGGGATATAAACGGATCGCCAATCACCTAACAGATAAGGGCATCCCAACGCCACGAGCCAATGAGATTGCATGGAAAGAAGCCCAGGGACGGCAAACCAGACTCAAGTCCAAGGCCGAATGGTCCATTATCTCCGTCTCGAGCATTCTCTGCAATGATTTTTATGTAGGGACGCTGCGGCAAAAAAAGTATACCCGAGCCAATATCAATGGCAAGGATAAGCGATTGGACGAGGATGAGCATATCGTCATCGAGAACGCACACACCCCGATCATCGATGCCCGTACCTTCGCCTATACGCAGGAGCAGCTCAAGCTTCGTTCCAGAAGCAACTACCGCGGCGAGAAAAAGTATGCTGCCGATTACTCCGGCTTTCTGTATTGCGGAGACTGCGGAGCGCCTATGTTCTCCATGTCTCGTCCCGACCTTGCGCCCGCTTACACGTGCGGCACATACCACCGCAGGGGGCGCAAAGGCTGCACCAGCCACCATGTCCGCGTGGACAAGCTGGACGAGCTGCTCAAAAGCTATATCCAGATCGTCCGGGACAATTCCACAGCTATCCTGGATCGCCTTCAGGATGCCATCAAACAGCAGCCGGAACGGGAACAGGAGATTGGAAATGCCATTGACTCTCTGGAGCGTCAGCTCGCCGAAAGCAAGGAGCAACTCAAGGCCATGTACAAGCGTAAGCTGATCGACACCATGGGAAAGGCCCCTGACGAAGCTGCCATTATCGACGAAGCATACACGGAATTGGAAAAGGACTTGACCCACCGCATTGCCGGTCTGGAGAACCAGATTGATGTCAACATTGATTCTCGCAATCACCTTCTGCAAGCCAACCGGGCTGCCAAAACAGTCATCGAAGTGTTTGATGACATTCTGACAAAGCCAAAGCTGGACAAGCGGGACATCTCCCTGATCGTGGATCGCATCACCGTTTATGAGGGCCACATTGACATTCAGCTAAAACCGGATATCGATGGATTGCTGGCCACCGGAGTGTGGGAGGAATCCTCAAATTTTCCGCAAGACAGTAGAGACAACACAAATCTGCCCGCAAAAATCGTTCAATCGGCAACACGCCGGCCGAGCAAGGTCTTTACTGTCAATGTTATCAGCAACGGCGACCCGTTGGAGATCTACACGAGCAAGGAGGGCGAGGTCATCTTCAAGAAATACTCGCTCATGGGCGGTGTGGACGAGTTTGCCGCGCAGATCTG
>CDZG01025638.1_pt1 | contig 26850 bp, 31 predicted proteins | sample 557741 | NCBI WGS metagenome assembly CDZG01 (sample SAMEA3182086, study PRJEB8094) | gut metagenome | biome: human; feature: gut; material: Stool; isolation source: human stools | place: Canada | collected 2013-01-21
AATTTTATTGGAGAAATGGTAGCAAAGTATGCAGACGCAATGGAACTGGACAAATTACCGAATCCTGATAATTATCTTCGCATGAAGAGAATAAAACAGTTGTACAAGGAATTATATAAAACGGAAAATATTGAGAAATTCAGAAGTATTATCATTCCTATTGAAAGAAATGCTGCGGCATGATAAAATGACCGTATAAACGGAAAATAAATCGATAAATACGGATATGAAATATAACGGAGGAACACACATGATTATCAGTGAAAGAATTTTTTATATAATGGAGCAGAAGAACATGAGCCAGTTGGAACTGTCGAGAAGAACCGGGATTGCAACAAGCAACATCAGTGACTGGAAAAAGAAAAAGACAAATCCAAAAGCAGACTGTCTGTTATCCATATGTGACGCATTGGATATTACACCGGAACAGCTTTTAACGGGAAAAGGAATTGATCCGGAGTATAAAGATGCAGATATGGATTATGAAGTTACCAGGTCGGATATTAAGATTTTAAAGCAGATTCACAGCCTTGGAGATGCGCAGTATAAAAGATTGATGGCGTATATGAAAGCCTTGCAGAAGTTGGAACAGATGGAGAACATGGTGGAGGAATAGAGATGGCAAATAAAATAGTTAGGGAAATCATTCACGCAAAAGGAATTGATATTGGAATTTACACGAAAGATTTTGAAAATGAATATATTTCATTGACAGATATTGCGAAATACAGAAATGATAATGATCCAAGATTTGTTATTCAGAACTGGATGCGAAACAGAAATACAGTTGAGTTTTTGGCTGTTTGGGAAGAACTTCATAATCCAGATTTTAACCGTGTGCAATTCGAGGCGGTTAGAAGTGAGGCAGGATTAAACAGGTTTGTTATGACGCCAACCAAATGGATTGAACAGACCAATGCTATTGGAATAGTGTCAAAAGCAGGCAGATATGGTGGAGGAACTTATGCACATAGCGATATTGCAATGGCATTTGCTACATGGATTTCTCCGGAATTTCAACTGTATATTATGAAAGATTACCGCAGGTTAAAACAAGATGAAAATAGTCGATTTTCATTGGACTGGAACTTGAACAGGGCTTTATCAAAGGTGAACTACCGTATTCACACGGATGCGGTGAAGGAAAATTTGATTCCACCAGAGCTGACACCAGAACAGATTGCTTATACATATGCCAGTGAAGCAGATCTTTTAAATGTTGCTTTATTTGGTCAGACTGCAAAGCAATGGAAAAATAATAATCCGGGTAAAAAGGGGAATGTGCGTGATGATGCAAATTTAAATCAGTTGTTGGTGTTGGCAAATATGGAAAGTTATAATGCTATTTTAATTGAGCAGGGGAAATCTCAATCAGAAAGACTTATATTGCTTAGAAATTTGGCAATCAGGCAGATGGATACATTAGTCAGTATCAATCTGTCGGCAGTTTCGGCACTTCCTGGAGGTGATATGTAAATTGAAGAAAGAGAAAATCAAAGTATATTTATACACCCGTGTCTCGACAACCATGCAGATAGATGGCTATTCTCTGGATGCACAGAAAACAAAAATGAAAGCGTTCTGCGACTATAATGAATATGAAATTGCCGGTGAGTATGGGGATGCAGGAAAATCCGGCAAATCAATAGAGGGAAGAGTTTCATTTAATCAGATGATGGAGGATATTAAGTCAGGAAAAGATGGAGTATCTTATGTTCTTGTATTTAAACTTTCCAGATTTGGAAGAAATGCGGCAGATGTACTTGCAACATTATAAGTAATGCAGGATTTTGGAGTGAATCTGATTTGTGTGGAGGACGGAATAGATTCATCCAAAGATGCCGGGAAGCTTATGATATCTGTTCTGTCAGCAGTGGCAGAGATTGAACGTGAGAACATTCGTGTTCAGACAATGGAAGGATGCAGAAAGCCAGGGAAGGTAAATGGAACGGTGGTTTTGCACCATATGGATATTCTCTCATTGATGGAAAACTGGAAGTCAATGAGGAAGAAGCAGTTGCCATCAGAATGATATTTGACCAATATGTAAATACGGATTTGGGTGCAAATGGAATTGCAAAGTATCTTGAAAATCATGGAATCCATAAGATAGCCAGACAGAATGGTAAAAATCCGTTATTTGATGCTGCTCTTATCAGAAGGATTATACAGAATCCGGTTTATAGTGGCAAAATCTCTTATGGAAGAAGACGGACAGAAAAGGTTCATGGTACAAGAAATGAGTATAGGCAGGTTAAGAAAGACGATTACCTGTTAGTAGATGGTCTGCACGAAGCTCTTGTATCAGAAGAAGTATGGGAGCAGGCGCAGGTCAAGGTGGCGGCACAGGCTAAAAAGTATGAAAAGGTCAATCGTGACAAGAGAGAAAAGATTCATCTATTATCAGGAATTTTGAAATGTCCTGTCTGCGGTGCAGGAATGTATGGCAACAAGTCTATTAAGAAACGCAAGGATGGAAGTAACTATAAGGATTTTTATTATTATGGCTGCAAACACAGAAATATGACTAGAGGTCATAAGTGTGATTACAAAAAACAGGTGCATGAAGAAATGCTGGATGCTTCTGTTGCAGAGGTGATTAGTAAACTGGTTAGTAATCCTAAATTTTCGGATTTAATCCGCAACAAAATAAATATGGAAGTAGATACTAGTGCATTAGATCAGGAAATAGAAAATTATAAAATACAATTAAGAAAGCTATATCATAATAAAGATACTATTTTATCAGATATGGATTCTCTTGATTATGAGGATAAGCATTATCAGCGAAGAAAAACAGATTTAGAGAACCATTTGTACAAGACTTATGATAAAATAGATGATGCAGAGGAACTGCTGGTATCTGCAAAGGCTAAGAAACGCTCTCTGCTGGCAGATAAGATTACAGGGGATAACATTTACAAGGCACTCGTGTTCTTTGATAAATTGTATGCTCAAATGAACGAAGCAGAGAAACGGGAGTTCCTGTCGCAGTTAGTGGATAATGTGCAGATTTACGAAGAACGCAAAGAGAATGGTCAGTGGCTGAAATCTATAGAATTTAAGTTGCCAATTATAGAAAAAGAGTTTCCACTAAGTTTGGACAATGATACACAAAATGAGACGGTAGTATTGATGTCAAGGAAAGATAAATAAAGGCCAGAAAGCGGCGTATTTCCGGGCTTTTTCGGAAGTTGGGATGTAAAGCCAGACTTCTGAAAAAGCTCGGTTTTCTTATATGGAAACATATCTACGGCAAAATGTATGTCAGGTTGTAACCTCGGATTAGATGTCGTGATTTGAGACAGTGGATTAGATGTCAGGCATTTTGGGATGATTTTTGGAAAATAAAAACGGATGACAACCAATCCGGCAACTCGATCATTTTGGCTGTTTGTAGGAAATGGGATAGATGTTAAGGAAGGAGTAGTAGTTGTGGAATGTTGCTTCGCTTCATACGATGAATTTTTAACAGAATATCAGACCTATAGGTTTGATGAGTGCTCAAACTGTAATGGGTGCTGTGAGCTTGTCGAAACAGATTTAACTTGTACCATTGAAGGTAGGATATTGCATTTTTCGCCTATTCTTGTATTACGTTGTAAAAGATGTGGAAATGAGTTCTTGCCCAAACATACGAAACAGATGATTGATGGCGCATATAGAACTGCCGTTAAGGAAAACCAGATTATAGGTGAATTTTATCCTACTGGCTATAAGAAAAAATTTGAATATTGTACTGAGCAGAATTACGAATATGATCATAGGGATTATTACAACATTCCCGGTTTGTGTTACGATGAAGAACATTCTGTCGAAGGTTTCCTGACACCAGTTTATTTTGAAAAGGAAGCTCTGGTGTTTTTCTTGGCTATGCCAGAATATGAAGTAGAAATATTTTCAGAAAGCTATGGATATATTGCAAAGAAAGATTCTTCAGGACTGTATCAGTGCGATTGGAATATTCCATTTGGATTTAATACTAATGGGAAATTGATAATGTGGCTTGGCGATATCGACGGTATGGATGATAAAACAAAGGGAATATTAAAACCATTTAATATTCTGTCAGACCATTTATTGATTGATTCTGAATTCTATCAAGCCCAAATGAAATGCGTATTCAGTGAGCCAATAATTGAAAAAAGAATTTTGATAAACAAAGAAGCATTCATTTCAAACATAAGGAAAAAGTATTCGGTCGATTTATCACATTTAACTGATGAGTGTCAAGAACATGAGAAAAAGGTTAAGAGACCAGTTGTTTTTACTGAGACTGCAGTTGCAGAAGTCATAAACGCTTACGATAAAATTCTTATTGAAGGGTTTAACGTTAGCGAGATGAGAAAATTATATGAGGTGCTATATGATTCTTCTGAAAGAAATGTTAAATACACATCATGGCAGTCAATTAAGCTGATAGAAGCGATTTTGGCTAAACTTTTTTTATCGGTAAATAATTTAGATATAACATCAGTAATGTCTCCATTATATATTCTTCATGATTATAGAATATTATTAGATCATTTGCTTTCAGCGGATAAGATTTCTGATACAAAGCAGCATATAGTTGCTACACTTGGAGTACAAAGCTTTAATGACCAAGAGTCGATATATAACGAAGAAATTAAACGACTGAATACACTATTTAACTACTTAGGGGTTCTATCGAAATAAGAAGATTGTATAAGGAGCGTGATAAAGATGATTTCCGAAGAATTAAAATTGATTGTAGATAAATTCAACCAAAAAGGAAAAATGAGCTTTCTTGAAGAAACTACAGAAGAGAAGATTGCAGAATTTGAGAAAGAGTATAGTGTTAAGTTACCAGAAAAATATAAAGAATGGTTGTTGTTTTCTGATGGCGGGGAGCTTTTTTTACCAGCTGGAATTCAATTGTATGGCATTGAGCATAAGCCAGTTATAGATGTGAATGATAATTCAAGACCAAGTGACGATTATATTGTTATTGGTACATTGGCATCAGGCGATCCGATTCTCTATAAAAAAAGTAGTGAAAAAATAGCAATCTATAATCAGACGGCAGGAAAAATTGAAGATGACGAAATTTATGATGATTTTATTGCGTTTCTGAAAGATCTATATGATTTGCTGGGCATAGGAGAGTGATTCTATGTCTAGGAGAACATCAGAATCCAACAAGGCAATACTTGCTGCTTGGAATAAAGAGCAAGAACTTGTTCGGGAAGGAAAGGGTACAAGAGACTGGACTCCAGAACAACAACAGGATATTCTTGATAAGGGAAAAGCCTATGATGAAAATGGTAGGGCTTTTGAAGGCCAACATATGAAGAGCGCTGAAAAATATCCAGAGTATCAAGGTGATCCGGAAAATATACAATTTCTCACAAGAGCGGAGCATTTAGAGGCTCATGATGGGAATTGGCAAAACCCAACGAACTGGTACTTTAATCCGGTAACAAAAGAAAAGGTTGATTTTGGAGATGGACCGGTTTTTCCATGTAAAGTAATTCAATTGGCAGAATCGGTCGTTTCTGAGTCGAATGTGGATAGTAGTCTTACGGAGCAAAGAGAAAGGAAAGAGCAACCGGATAAAACTAAAGACAAGTCAAGTCGGAATGTAAAAGTGCTTAAAGATACATATAAAAAAACGGAAGCACAAACACACCCAAAAGTTCAAGTACCACAAAAAACAAGTAATATGTTTGCTAGAGGATTGAAGTCGGTCGGGAAATTTATTGTTGAGCATCCAATTGAATCTTTTGAAATAGTTGGAGTTGTAATTGGAGGTGCAGCAAAAGCAATATCTTCTATTAGATCAAGAGGTTCTAATAGTGCTCGTAACACGACACAACAAGTTAATTCAAGCGCAGCAAATACAAGCATTGTAGAAAAAGTAGCGGATATAGTAGAAAAAACAAATAGGTCTTTACCATGTGAAAACGATGTTTCAGGGCATAAACAGCGTTATCATACGAAAAATGGTGTTATATGGAAGAATAAAGCACCATATCATCGAGGTGGAAATAACAGTTAATAAAAATAACCCTCCCGGCTGTCATGGTCGAGAGGGTTTCGTGCGTCTAGGGGATTATTCTTCAATATCAATTTTCAGTCCGGATTTAAGCTCAACAGTGAAGTGCTCCTCCCAGACGATGATTCGCTCAAGCCAGCGTTTTACCAGGGCCTCGTCGAAGGCTTCCAGGTGAGGGGGGCTGCTGCTTGATGAAATCCTGCAGTTCATTGATGCGGGCAATCTGTGCGTCTCTGGCGGCGGTATCAACCGTGCACTTTTCGCGCTGTTCCCGGAGCTTGAAGATCTCGTCGGCAATCTCATCATAGGCCTCTTTGTTATTGGCTTTTTTGAGAAGCTCTTTTTGAAGCTCCTGCAGTCTTTCGTCAATGCCATCAGCGGTATTTTGCTGAGCACTACGGATCACCTTTGCAATGTTCTGCTGGAGCTGCGCCTGGTAGGTGGGCTTATCGCCAAGGAGCGTGTTGATGGCCTGAACTACCACATTCTCTAATACCGTCTCATTGACGGTTCTTGCGTGGCATTCCTGTCCGGTTGGCTCCAGCCTGCTGATGCAGCGCCAGACGATGGATTTGCAGCCGCGATTGTTCCAGTGGATTCTGCGGAACATTTCACCGCATTCGCCGCAAATGACAATCTGTGCAAAGCAGTGGTTGCAGCTGTAGGAGCGCTTTTTACCATTGGCGCTTGTCTTGACCACTCGCCTGCGTACCAGCTCTTCCTGCACCCGTAAGAAAATATCTTTCGGAATAATTGCTTCGTGGTTGCCCTCCACATAGTATTGCGGAACAATGCCGTTGTTCTTGACTCTTGTCTTGTTCAGAAAGTCGGTGGTGTAGGTTTTCTGAAGCAGGGCATCGCCGATGTATTTCTCGTTTCGGAGGATTTTGTTGATGGTGCTGGTCCACCATTTTGTTTTGCCTGCACCGGTGAGAATGCCGTCTGCTTCCAGTCCTTTCGCAATCCGATCCATCGAGTAGCCCTCCAGGTATTCATGGTAGATGCGTTTTACCACCTCTGCCTGTTCTGGATCGATGATGAGATTTCCATCTGCATCCTTGGTGTAGCCGAGGAAGTGATTGTGATTTACCTGTACCTGGCCATTCTGGTAGCGAAACTGGAGTCCCAGCTTTACATTCTGGCTGAGGGATTGTGATTCCTGCTGCGCCAGGGAAGCCATAATCGTAATCAGGACCTCACCCTTGGCATCCATTGTGTTGATGGATTCCTTTTCGAAGAAGACGGGAATGTTTTTATCCTTCAGCTGGCGGATGTATTTCAGGCAGTCCAGAGTGTTTCTGGCAAATCGGCTGATGGACTTGGTGATAATCATGTCGATGTTTCCGGCCTCGCAGTCGTCAATCATACGGTTAAAGTCCTCACGTTTTTTTGTGTTGGTGCCGGAAATACCATCATCGGCGTAAATACCGGCAAATTCCCATTCCGGGTTTTTCTGTATAAATTCTGTGTAATGTTCGACCTGAGCATCGTAGCTTGTAGCCTGCTCATCGCTGTCAGTACTGACTCTGCAATACGCTGCGACTCTAAGCTTTGGCTTTGCATCCTGCTGCCTGGCAGTGTTTCCGACCTGCCGTTTTGCAGGGATGACCATAACATTTCCCATTATTTGACCTCGCTTTCTATCAGGCTGTATAGGTATTCTGCTTGCCTGACCGGATTTTCATAATTCTCTGTAATGTCACCAAGTCGAAAGGCGGTAGGTGGCCTTTTTATGATTGGTGCAATATAGCGGTCGTTCCGTCCGAGCTGTGTAGAGCGCTTGCTAAGCTCCGCACTGACGGCATCGAAGGATGCCGGATCAATGATGGCCGGGTAGAAGTCATCTCCGAGGTAATGCCTGTTTAGCATCATGCGTTTGGCACCAGAATGGAGAAGATCAAGCCCAGCTTTCTTCGCAGCATTGGTAAGGGATAGCCCGCTTAAATAATTTTTGTAAAGGTCTCGAACCTGAGCGGCAGCAGCTTCATCTATCACTGCCTTGCCATTCTCGATCCGGTAACCGAAGGGTGTGTGACCCATCAAATCATCTCCTTCAAAATAAGACCACAATGAAGTGCAAAGCCGATTTTCTGGCGGCTGTAAACCTCAATGTGATCCACGAATAGTTCAAATAATTCTTCACTGTATTCCAGCTGCATTTCTCCACGTTCGCAGAAGTGTAGCAGGCGCTCCGTCTCGTATACCTTTGTGGCATCCAGTGATTGGGAGCGATTTAGGAGCTCAATTTGGTTTCTATATTCGCCAGCCTGAGAGAGAAGGGCATTATTTTCCTGGGTATAAAGAATCTGGTCAATGTAGCCCTGTCCCATCAGCTTATGTAGGGTTTCCCGCTGTTCAGTGTTCTGCTCCAGCAATATTTCTAATTGCTGGATATTCAGAAGCGATGCATCTCCGCTGTTTTCCTGTAGCGCTTTCAAATAAGGCTTGTCATGCCCATAGAATCACTCCTTTACTGACTTTGCAGAGCTCATAGCTTTCAGGCTTTGTGCTGTCGCCACAGAGAAGTCTGTGCGGACCAAGGCACCAGAGGTCACCGGACTTAGTTATGGTAGGTTTTGCAAGCTCGGCATCGACATCAAAATCATCTTCCTTGATGCCATCCTTCACATCCTCTTTAAAAAGGTCGTCCAGCTCGGCGGGCTCAAAACCAGTGAGAGAGACGTCGAAGTCAGCACCTTGCAGGTCTGCGATTAACAGTGCCAATTTGTCGTTGTCCCATTCGCCGCTGATTTTATTGAGCGCAACATTCATTGCCTTTTCGTGTTCCTCATCAAGCTCTACAACGACGCAGTCAACTTCCGTCATGCCCATGTCCTGGAGAACCTTTAAGCGCTGATGCCACCAACCACGCGACCAGTAGTGGCATTCCAGATGACGGGTTCCACATATCCGAACTGCTCGATCGAGCGTTTCAGCTTTTCATATTCCGGATCGCCGGGCCTTAAATCCTTACGGGGATTGTAATCAGCAGGAAGTAGCTCAGCGACATTTTCCTTTTCAATTAGCATGGTGCATTCCTCCTGAGTAATTTCTGTAGGCCCTTGTAGGCGGCATCAATATCACCGACCTTACGCCCGCCCGGATTACCCTCAGTGATTTTGTCAGCTAAGGGCTTTTTCTTGGCTCCGGCACCGATACGAGCGCCGCCACGGTTGGTTCCGTCCTTAGCCAAAATGATTCACCTCCTTGTTCGGGGCCTATTACCCCGTTTGAAAACGCGTTTTTGTGCGTGAGACCCCACGCCCGTTCCACGGCAGCTGCGCCGTAGAGATTCAGACCGCCCCTGGGGCTGATGCACAAAGAAAATGCATCCGCTTTATGTGTTGTGCCAGCGGTCACCTCGTTCTGCATGAATGCGTGCATGGCAGGCCTTGCACAAGACGCTTCTGCATGGCAGTGATACCAAGGAGCTTCTTTTCATATGGATCAAACCCGGCATCTGCAACTGCCTGGATGACTGCCTCCTCATTGGAATACTTGCGGTTGGATCTACCTTCGACCAGCTTCCAGCCAGCCCATTCCTTACCGCTGATGGCCTGCTGCAGAGCATATTCCTTGATGTCGGATGCCCAGGCGACTAATTCATCTGCACGGGAGAGGATGGACACATGCACCTGCCGTGATCCTGCTCTTTGTGGCGAATACGGTCGGCTTCCTTATAGAAAGAGTCGTGCTGCGCCTTGGTGACCGGAACCTTCTCGGCAGTGCTGCGAACGTAAATAAAGTAAGTCTTCTGATTGTCATTGTTTTGCATAATGAAAGCCCTCCTTCGGCTTTTGCCGAAATGGAGAGCTCCAGACATGCAAAACCAGACCACAGGCGTGAGGGCATACCGAAGGATTACTCCATTTCGGCTGCACCTCACTTCCGGTGATCGGTACAGTGTTTGATTGTCGTCGGTAGTCACGTGGAACCGGAAACACCCTGCGCAGATGGCTCCCACGTGCTAAAGCAAGTATGCCATTTTTAGGGATCGGAACCTCAGACACAGGCATGTCCGTTTTTGCAGTGCTGATGGGCAGAAACGAGAAGGCCAAGATGAGCTTTACATTGAAAAACGGGCAAAAAAAGGCCGGACATAGTTGTGTCCGGCATGGAAATTTGAGAACGCACAAATAAAAAATAATATCAACAAATAACAGCAAACTATTGAAAAAACATATTTATGATTTATAATAAAATAGATGAGTTGTATTCAGATTCAAATTACGAGGTGAGAGCATGGAAGAAATCATGAATGACAAATGGATAGGCATAGATGAAGCTGCGGAATATTTAGGAATCAAAACAGTCACTCTTCGTAGCTGGATCAGAAATGGCAAAGAAGATTTGCCTGCTCAAAAAATCGGGAAACAGTGGAAGTTTAAAATTTCCGAACTCGATGAATGGGTTAAGAGCGGTAAAAGCGCTGACTGATTCATGAGGAAAATCATTAGACAAGGAGCAGACAAAGATGGCTGTCAAGAAAACGCAATTATATGCATCGCTGTGGGCGAGCTGTGATAAACTTCGCGGAGGTATGGATTCCTCAGAGTATAAGGACTATATCCTGACACTTTTATTCATGAAGTATGTCACTGATAAATTTAAGAATAAAGGAGCATATGAAGACATCAAGGTCTTCGATAAGGCGCATGACAAAGATCCCGATCCGGAAAAGCGGACGGGCTGCTCCTTTGATGACTTTATTGCTCTGAAGGGAAAGAAAAACATCGGCGAGGGCATGGACAAAATCATCGCCCGTCTGGCTGACGAGAACACCGACCTGAAGGGCGTTATTGATATTGCACATTTTAACGATGAGAAAAAACTCGGAAGCGGTAAGGAAATGGTCGATAAGCTGACCGACCTTATCTCTATCTTCCAGCGTCCGGAACTTGACTTCTCCCGAAACAAGGCAGAGGGTGATGACATCATCGGCGATGCCTACGAGTATCTAATGCGTAAATTCGCTACAGAGAGCGGAAAGAGCAAGGGACAATTCTATACGCCTGCAGAGGTTTCCAGAATTCTTGCTAATGTAGTAGGCATTAGTCACTGCACGGATGCCAGCGCCACGGTATGCGATCCGGCTTGTGGTAGTGGTAGTTTGTTGATTCGGGCTATCGATGCAGCGCCATTTCCAATTATGGGTTATGGTCAGGAAAAAGAAAGCACAACAGCTGGTCTTGCTAAGATGAATGCTGTTCTGCACCGTAAGGCTGAAATTATCATCAAGAGCGGTAATACATTCTCAAATCCGCAGTATATGGATAAATCGGATAACTCTGTACTTGAGCGTTTTGATTACATAGTGGCAAATCCGCCTTTTTCCATGAAAAACTGGCGCGATGGAATTGCAGGTAAAGAATATGGTCGGTTTGAGGGCTATGGGGATATGCCTCCGGAGAAGAACGGCGACTATGCTTGGCTCATGCATATTCTTAAAACTTTAAAGTCAAATGGTAAGGCTGCGGTTATTTTGCCTCATGGAGTCCTCTTCCGTGGAAACGCAGAGGCTACCATCAGAGAAACTATTATAAAGAAACATTGGATCAAGGGCATTATTAGCCTTCCGGCAAACTTGTTTTATGGCACTGGAATAGCTGCATGTGTACTCGTGATTGACAAAGAAGGTGCTGCAAACCGACAGGGCATCTTTATGATTGATGCCAGCCGTGGATATGTTAAGGATGGCAATAAGAATCGTTTGAGAGAACGCGATATCTACAGAATCATTACTACCTTTAATGAGCAGATTACTACAGATCCTAAGTATGCGCGTTTCGTACCAAACGATGAAATCGAAAAGAAGAACGGGCATAACCTGAACATCACTCGCTATATTGACTCAACAGATCCGGAGGATATTCAGGATATCTATGCTCACATTCATGGAGGCATCCCTGCGGTTGACATAGATGGCCTCTCCAAGTACTGGGAAGTATTTCCTTCGTTGAAATCTGAGCTGCTGTCAACTATTAGCGAAAAATACTACAGCTTGAATGTTGAACACGAAAGTATTCGACAAACGATATATAAAAACTCTGAATTCTCGGAGTATGGTGAGAAACTTGATGAGTCATTTGCTGTGTGGAAGGCAAAGGAATATCCGATTCTTTCTACACTCAATGAAGATGTGGTTGCAAGAGAATTTATTGTAAGTCTTGCTGAGGATATCATTGCTGAATTTGAACACCTAACACTGATTGACAAATATGATGTATATCAGGTGTTGCTAGCCTATTGGAATGAGGTCATGAACGATGATGTGTCACTTATCATAAGCGAACCAGATGGCTACACCAATGCCAGAGCGACAGACAATATTGAGGAAGAAATTACACAGGGAAAGAATAAGGGTGAAATGAAGGTCACCGGATGGGAAGGTCGTTTGATCCCGAAATCTATTGTAATAGATGCCTTTTTCCGTGAAGAGAAGAATGCCATAGAAGAAGCCGAGAGTATTGTCGCAGAGACGGAGTCCCAGCTTTCTGATCTGATTGAGAGTGCGGACGAAGAATCTGCTCTTGCTGATGTGGTTGAGAACGGGAAAGTTAAAGCGAAGGATATCGAAGCCAAAATAGTTGAGTTGACAAGCACGATTGAAACAGAAGAAACCATAGAGCTCGAAGTGATCCGCACGGATCTCCAGCTTGTCAATACGAAGAAACGGCTGGAAGCGTACCTTGTGGGGCATCCGCTTTGCAAGAGTGCAGTCAATGAAAATGGAAAAATCACAAAGAGCTCTATTGAATATCGGTTACGTATTATTCGTACAGAAGAATGCGTACCTGAGAGCTTGCAGGATGACGTAAACCAGTTGAAGGCAGCTTTAGATCTTTGTGGTAAGGTATCAGATTACAATAAGGTTGTCAAAGAGCTGAATAAGGCTCTGGATGAAAAGTGCCGGGCAAGATATGAAAAATTCACAGATAATGAAATTTTAGAGCTGCTTGTGAACAAGAAGTGGTTTGATAGCATTTTCTCTGGCATCACCGATTTGTATGCTGAGATTTCCCATCGCTTGACAAGTAGAATTATTGAACTTTCTGAGCGATATGAGGATACCCTTCCGGAGCTTGAAAAAGTCACTACTGAATATGAGACAAAGGTAAAGTCTCATCTGGAAAGGATGGGATTTAAATGGTAAACGAGGTTTTAAGAACAGATATTCCAAATGATTGGGATGTTATTACATTGGGAGATTATGCGCAAATATTTAGAGGTGGTTCACCGAGACCTATTCAAGCATTTTTAACTACAAGTGACCAAGGTATCAACTGGATAAAAATTGGCGATGTTGGTGCGGGAGAAAAATTTATAGAATCAACGGAGGAGAAAATTATACCGGAGGGTGTTTCACGCTCAAGAATGGTTTACAAGGGTGATCTTATTCTCTCTAATTCTATGAGTTATGGTCGCCCATATATCATGAACATCGAAGGATGTATTCATGATGGATGGCTTGTGATTCAAAAATATGACAGGCTTTTTAACAGAGAATACTTGTATTACGCTCTTAGTTCGGATTTGACGATGCAACAGTATGTTGCAATGGCGGCGGGTAGTAGTGTTCAGAATCTGAACAAAGAAAAAGTCTCTAAAGTAGTTTTACCCTGTCCAAAGATATTGGAGCAGAAAAAAATCGCCGAGGTATTGTCGTCTATTGATGCGTTGATTGTGGATTTGCAAAAGCTCATCCAGAAGAAGAAGGATATTCGACGCGGTTCATTACAGTTCTATTTGAATGATAAGAATCGATATGAATGGGTAGAGTGCCCAATTACAGAGTTACTTAAATCAGGTGGAATTAAAATCGGGCCGTTTGGCAGTCAGTTGAAAAAAGAGATGCTTTTGTCAGATGGGTTATATAAGGTTTATGGACAAGAGAATGTTTATGAACGTGATTTTTCGATTGGTGGAAGATTTCTTACGCCAGAACATTTCCAAAGACTAAATTCCTGTGAAATCATACCCGGAGATTTTTTAATGAGTACGATGGGTACAATTGGAAAATGCGCTATAGTCCCTGAACATATTCAAAGAGGCATTATGGACTCTCATTTGATCAGACTTAGATTTGATGAGAAGAAAATAGAACAACGATATATTTTGCACCTGTTTTCAGACCAGTTTGACTATCTCAAACGACAAACCCAGCAGTTATCTGTGGGTGGAATAATGGAGGGGTTAAGTGTTGCGATAGTAAGCAAGCTTATAGTTCGCTATCCAAAGAAAGCCAAAGATCAAAAGGAAATCATTGAAATATTTGATGATATGAATCTTGAAATTAGAAAACTCGAAGAAAAGCTATCGAAATACCAAAAGATAAAGCAGGGTATGATGGAAGAATTACTGACCGGAAAGGTCAGATTAGTGTAAGGAGGTGCCTGTCGGATGAGTATTGGGGATGCCGAAATCAAAACACAGGAAAGAGTGATCCGCTTCTTTAAAGATCCGGAGATCTTGGGCTATCAGTATATCGGTAACCTGTCGGATTATCAGAATAAGAACATCAAGGAAGATCGCCTGCGCCAGTATCTTCGCCTGAAGGGCTATGCAGACAAACTGATAGATGCTGCCGTTATGCAGCTTCAGCAGGAAGCAGGAAATCTTTCTCGTGGGGTCTATGATGCCAATAAGACAGTGTATTCGCGGTTGAAGTACGGTATTCCGGTCAGTGAGAGCCCGGAGAAGCCTCCGGTGACAGTTGAACTTATCGACGAGGCTAATCCGCTGAATAATGACTTTGCAATCGCTGAGGAAGTAACTGTTGTTGAGCAGCAGGAGAAGAGGCCGGATCTTGTCATCTATTTGAATGGTATTGCTGTGGCCGTTATCGAATTAAAGCGAAGCAGCATCTCCGTGTCCGAAGGCATCCGCCAGAATCTCACAAACCAGAAGGACTCCTTTATTCGAGACTTCTTTACTACCATGCAGTTCTGTATGGCCGGAAACGAGTCGGAAGGCCTGCGCTACGGCACGCTTCTGACCGGAGAGAAGTTTTATATGGAGTGGAAGGATGACGGCTTCAAGGAACACGAGGAAGAGCGTGATCCGGTGGATATTCGTATTAGCGAAACCTGCGCAGGAATTGAAAATAAGCTCTTAAAGCAGATATATGCCATGTTCGATAAGGAACGTTTCATCGACCTTATCATGAATTTTGTCGTCTTTGATAAAGGCATCAAAAAGGTGTGTCGGTATAATCAGTATTTTGGTATCAAGCGTACCCAGCAGAGGCTTAATAATCTGAGAACGGAGCTTCATAATCCGAATAGAGATCCGGATAAACCGATGGGCGGCATCCTGTGGCATACACAGGGTTCCGGCAAAACGCTGACAATGGTGTGGCTTGCAAAGTGGATTCTGACACATTGGGCTGAGCTTAATGCCCGTGTCCTTATCGTGACAGACCGAGATGAGCTTGATGAGCAAATAGAAAAAACATTCACTGGTGTGGATGAGAATATTGCTCGTACCAAGAGCGGTAAAGATTTGCTGAATCGCCTGAATGTATATGATGATTCGCTGATTTGCTCGCTGGTACATAAGTTTGGACGTCGTGGTGGTGAAGCGACAGAGAATGACTATGACAAGTACATAGAAGAGCTAAAAGCGTCCCTCCCTGCCAATTTCGAGGCAAAAGGAAATCTTGTGGTGTTTGTTGACGAATGCCACAGAACACAGTCTGGTAAGCTTCATACGGCGATGAAGACCATCATGCCGAATGCTGTATTTATAGGCTTTACGGGCACTCCACTGCTGAAAAGGGATAAGAAGATCAGTATTGAGGTTTTCGGTACATATATCCACGCTTACAAGTATAACGAAGGCGTGGTCGACGGTGTCGTTCTGGATCTTCGTTATGAATACCGCGATGTTCCACAGGATTTGTCTTCACAGGATCGTGTTGACCAGTGGTTCGACGTAAAGACTAGAGGCCTTTCCTCTCGTGCAAAGGCAAAGCTCAAGGAGAAGTGGGGCACGATGCAGAAGGTGTATAGCTCCCGCTCGCGTCTTGAAAAGGTGGCATGGGATATCATTCAGGACTTTAATATGAAACCGCGTCTGATGGATGGAAACGGCAATGCGATTCTTGTAGCCGATGGTATTCCTACGGCCTGTAAGTATTACGAAATTTTCCAACAGATGGGCTTTAAGAAATGTGCCATCATATCTTCCTATACACCGAACAAGGGAGAATTGCGAACGGACACCGTCAGCGACGAGGATGATACCGAAACTTTCCTTAAATACGAGACGTATCTGAAGATGCTAGGACTTGATCCATCTGATCTTCCGAATGCGGGATCGGTTCAAGCCAAGGTGGAGGAATTTGAAAAGGAAGCAAAGCGCAAATTCGTAGAGGAGCCTGCGAATATGAAGCTCCTCATTGTCGTGGACAAGCTTCTCACCGGGTTTGACGCACCTCCTTGCACGTATCTATACATTGACAAGAGAATGCAAGACCATGGCCTTTTTCAGGCAATCTGCCGAGTCAATCGTCTTGATGATGATACTAAGGATTTTGGCTATATCGTGGATTACAAGCAGTTGTTTGGACAGCTCCAGACTGCAATGAAGGACTATACTTCCGGCGCTTTTGAAGGATATGATCCGGAGGATGTAAAAGGACTTGTCAAAGATCGCCATGATGCTACGGTATCCTATTTTGAGGAAGTGTATGATGCTGTCGAGGAACTCTGTGAAGGTGTCGAGGAACCTCGTGGAGAGATCCAGTACATCCATTATTTCTGTGGCGTTTCTGGACAGTCTGAGGAGAGCGACGAGATTTATGCACGCCTGAGAGAAAAACTCTATCGTCTTGTGAGCAGTCTTGTCAGAGCCTTCGCAGAAGCAAAACCATATCTGATTGATGACATCTCATCTGGCAAATTGAATGAATATGATAAGAAGGTCACTTTCTACATCGAGTTGAAGAAAACTATCGGTACGGCCAGTGGAGACTTTCTCGATTTGAAGGCATATGAACCTGATATGAGGAAGATGATCGATAACTACATCACGGCCGCAGATGCCGAGAAGATTGGCAATTTTGATGATCTTACCCTATTGGATTTCGTAGCAAAGCAGGGTGAGACACTTACCGGTGAAGGTGATAGCGGCCACAAGGAAGGTGCGGCAGAGGCAATCGAGAATAACATCCGTAAGAAGGTTATCGAAAAGGTCACAGTCAATCCACGCTATTATGCAAAGATGTCAGAAATCCTTGATAAGCTCATTGAAGAGCGTAAGCAGGGAGTTCTTGACTACGCTGAGATGCTTGAGAAATATATAAAGCTGGCCAAGGATGTTGATTGCCCAGAGGATAACGACAAATATCCGGAAAGTATCCGCAAGAGTAAAGCCCTCATGGCTATTTATGATAACACTGGAGAAGATGAGAAACTTGCTATCAGAATCCACAAAGCTGTGAAAAAGCAGGCACTGTTTGGGTTCAGAGATAATCAGGTAGTAATACGAAGAATAAAGAAAGCACTCTATGAGATTTTGGGTGATGACTCTGAAGTGGAGCGCATCTATAAGATCATTGAGAAGCAGGAGGAGTTTTAATGCGCATTGTCATTTCCGGTATCCCAATTGATGTGCAAAAAAAGAATATAAAAAATATGTACCTTCAGGTGAAGCCGCCGGGTGGACATGTGGTAATTTCTGCGTCTTTATCCGTGGACGATAAAGCTATAGAGGCTTATGCCAGAACTCAGCTGGGCTTTATCAAGAGGGCTATCGCGCAGTTTCAGGATCAGCCAAGAGCATCGAAGCGGCAGTATGTTTCAGGTGAGACGATGTATATATGGGGAAAGCAGTACTTTCTTGTCTTTAAGCCTGACAATCAAAAGAACAGCTTCGAGATTCAGAATCAAAATATTGTTCTATCCATGAGCGCCAAGAGTACCGTGAAACAGCGAGATGCTTATGTGAAAGAAGAATATCGAAAGATTCTGAAGAAAGAAATAGAAAAGCGTCTGCCTAAGTGGGAGGCGCAGACAGGACTTAAATGTGATTCTTGGCAAACAAAATATATGGTTACAAAATGGGGTGCCTGCAGTACAGGTAAAAAGAAGCTGTGGTTTAACCTGCAGCTCGCCCAGAAACCGTATGCCTGCCTTGACTATATTATTTTACATGAGCTTACACATTTAATCACAAGAAAGCATGACGCTACATTTATCGCTCACATGGATAAGTGCATGCCTAATTGGCGTGAAATTCGTAAAGAACTCAATGACAGCAGGCTGGACTACTATGAAGCACAGGATGAAAGCCCACTGCAGAAACTGATTGACCAATCTCGTTATGACGATATCCGGGATGCGGCCATAGCTTATATTCAAGAGGAGCGTTCTGGTGACACGAAAAGGCTGTCGGTCGTTGATATGGAAATCGAGAATGTTATCCATATTGAACAGCCAGAAGATGGCGCGATTGCATTCGATGTAATTACATCATGCGATGTCGAAATGCCGTCCGCTTCTCACAAGGGATATTTTAATGAGCGCTGGCTTAAGATTCATTGTCAGGTTACTCTTGGCATTGATATGAGCGGGTTCCGGATCATGTCTGTTGGTAATTGTGAGCCGCAAGAGGAATCTGATAATGACCGCCTGTCCGGAGAGCTGGTACCTATTATCTCACGTGACCAGTTTGAAGACGAAGCTGAGAAGTTCCTGACAAGGTATTGTCCGGCTGCGTTGGATAAACCGATGAGGATTCCAATTGAGACGATAGCCAGCGATATGAAATTACAGGTTATCGAGGATGTACCTCTATCGGATGATCTTACTTATTTTGGGACAATTATATTTGATAACGGGAATGTTCTCGATAAGCACAGGAAGATTACAATTCGCAATGCTAAACGCGGAACCGTATACCTTGATCCGCGTGTCTCCTATGAGAGATCTGTAGGAACAAAGCGTACTACGCTGACACATGAGTGTTTTCACTGGCACCGTCATCAGCCATATCATGTGTTGATGAAAATGATAGGTGCTAACGATAATCTTGGAAAGGCTATTCAGTGCCAAATAGTTGCAAACAACACTGATTCAGATAAATGGAAGGCTGTAGACTGGATGGAGTGGCAAGCCAAAGGCGTTGCTCCGAGAATCTTGATGCCCGCAAAAATGACGCGCATGAAGGCAAATCAGCTTCTTGCAACTTATGGCGGGGTTGATGATGCGAGCATTACAGCCTATGAGAATGTCATTGATGAACTGGCGGAGCTGTTCGATGTGTCAAGACAGGCCGCAAAGGTTCGTTTGATGGATTTGGGGTATTCCAGAGCTGAGGGTGCATATCCGTTTGTGGATGGTCAGTATGTTCGCGGATATTCATTTGAAGCCGGTGCCTTGGATAAGAATCAGACATTCACTATTCCCTATGCCGATTTGTTTAAGGCATACTGCTTTGACCGTGAGTTTAAGAAGCTGATTGACAGCGGACAGTTTATTTTTGCAGATCGTCATCTCGTTCTCAATAACGAGAAATACATAGCGAGGAATCAGGCCGGAAATGCGACACTGTCAGAATATGCGCTCTCGCACATGGATGAATGCTGCGTCGTCTTCTCGAAGGGATATAGTTATCAATCGAAATATCAAGGGGTGAGGTATTACACGCAGTTTATGCGTAATTCAGCGCCAGTTGAAAATCAGGTCGAGTATTCCTTCGAGCTTAATGCACACAACAAGGCACTTCTTGATCAGATCAAGAACGCAAAGCGCCGTTCTGTAGCATTATGCAGATATCCCGGCTCTTTTGCAGAGACACTGGTCGCGTTGCAAAAAGAGAAAAAGCTCTCAAATAAGCAATTGGCAGACCGCTCGCTTGTTGGCGAAAAGACCATACAGCGGTTGAGAAATGATGAGGAATACCCGACTTCAGTTCAGACAGTTCTTGCATTATGCGTAGGTCTGAAGTTGCCTTTGCCAGAGGCTGAGATGTTTCTCTGTAAAACGGATTTTAAATTGAATTCGATGAAAAACGAAGGTTACGTTTATCAATGTGTTTTAGCGGCCTGCGCTGAGAATACGATTTATGAAATAAATGAAATGCTCAAAGAAAACGGAATTACTCCTCTGGGGAGCGATCCCGATCTTCAGTAATACAAGGGGTGATATGGAATGAAAGGTTCAGAATGCAAATTCGTTAAATACATGGAAGGCTCAGACAAGCGGTTTGTCATTCCGGTTTACCAGAGAAACTACGACTGGAAAACTGAAAACTGCAAGCAGCTGTACGATGACCTTGTAAAAATCATTAAGGGGCATCGGAAGAGTCACTTCTTCGGTAGCCTTGTTTCCGTTTATAATCCTGATGGGCACAATGAGGAGTTCCTGATTATCGACGGCCAGCAGCGCCTTACGACAGTATCGCTGTTGTTCCTTGCTATGTATAACTTGATTGATAAGGGTGTCATTGTGCCGGAGACTGCTAATCTGAAGCAGCGGATTTTTGAGGAATACCTCGTGGATAAGTGGAAGCCGGAGGATACCCGTATCAAGCTCAAACCGGTAAAGAATGACCAGACTGCTTTTGGGAAGCTGTTCTCTGATCCTACGGAGCATATCCGCGAATCCAATCTGACTGTGAACTACGATTATTTTTATGACCGCATTCAGAAACAGGAAATCACCATCGATCAGCTTTACGATGCGATCTGCTGTCTGGAGATTATAAACATCCGGCTGGATATGGACGACAATCCGCAGCTCATTTTTGAGAGTCTGAACTCGACCGGTCTTGACCTTAGCGAAGGTGATAAGATCAGAAACTTCATACTGATGGGCTTGCCTTCTAAGGAGCAGGAGGATTATTACGAAAAATACTGGAATAAGATCGAGGTCTGCACGAAGTATGATGTGAGTGCTTTCATCCGGGATTACCTGAGTGTGAAACAGCAGGCCATCCCGCAACAGAAGAAAATCTACATCAATTTTAAGGACTTTGTGGAGCTTGGAAAAATTAAAACGGAACCACTCCTTGCAGAGATGTTGGCCTATGCAAAACGATACCAGATTCTCCTTGATGGTAATTCCGGCAACGCTGCTCTTGACGCTTGCATTGACCGACTGAACCGTCTGGAGACTACGGTAACAAGGCCTTACTTCCTCGAAGTGCTGCGCCTATATAACGAAAATAAACTGACGTTGGCACAGGTTACTGAAATTTTCCTAACGACAGAGAATTACTTGTTCCGCAGGACGATGTGTGACCTGCCGACAAATGCCCTGAATAAAATTTTCCTCATGCTGCACCGAGAGATCATCCGATACGACGGTACCGAGGATAACTATGTCGAGAAGCTCAAGTATGCGCTTCTTTCCAAGAAGGAGCGTGCCCGCTTCCCGGACGATGTGGAGTTTAAGGCGGCATTTGAGGAACGTCCAGTTTATCTGATGAACAGCAAGAATAAGATTTACATTCTTGAGCGCTTTGAGAACTTCGGCACTTCGGAGGATAAGGATGTATACCGTCACTGTGACAACGGCACTTATTCAATTGAACACATTATGCCTCAGCATCTGACACCGGTGTGGCAGAAGGAGCTGGGCGATGACTATGAGCAGATACATGAGATTTGGCTGCATCGTATGGCAAATCTTACGCTGACAGCCTATAACTCGAAATACAGCAATAGCTCTTTCACTGAAAAGAAAACCATGCAGAATGGTTTCGATGACAGTGGTATCCGCATGAATACTTGGATTGCCAAGAAGGACAAGTGGACGCTGGCGGAGCTGGAGGAGCGCAGCGAATATCTCATGGGTCGGGCTCTGTCAATCTGGGCAGCACCTGTCGCAGAATACAAACCGGAAGAAAAGCAGCTTGACACTTATACGCTTGAGGATGAGGGCGAACTGACCGGACGACTGATTGCGAAGTTCACCTTTAAAAACACTGAGCAGCCGGTGACGAGCTGGGTTGAGATGTTCCAGAAGGTTATTCAGATTCTGTATGCCGAGGATAAGGCCATTATCACTAAGCTGGCCATGTCGGAGGAGGAGAACATCGCCCTCCACTTCAATACAAATCAGGATGCGTTCACGAAGTCGATTGAGATCGGTGATGGCATCTATGTGTGGACAAACACCAGCACGCAGAGTAAGCTGTCTGTCCTGAGTCGTCTCTTCAAACTGTACGATGAAGATCCGGCAGACTTGGTATTTTACCTACGTGATGAAAACGAAGTCAATGAGGATGAACCGGGTAGCCGTTACGAGCTCCGGAGAAAATACTGGACATACGCGCTTCCTATTATTCAGAAGGCGCACGGTGAGGACGGCTCCTTCTCCAATGTTAATCCGTCAAGAGATAACTGGATCAATGGCTTCTTTGGTATAGGTGGCTTCTATCTTTGCTGCGTAGCAAACTTTGATGCAGCGCGGGCAGAGGTCGTATTTGGCAGAGGAAATAAGCAAGAAAACAAGGCTGCCTTCGATAGCCTATACACGCATAAAGCAGAAATTGAATCAGCGCTTGGCACGACGCTCCAGTGGAACCGTTGCGACGACATTAAATCGTCCAAGGTATTCATTCAGCTGAATAACGTCAGCATCGAGAATGAGACCGATTGGCTCCAGATGGCTAACTTTCACGCTGATTGGACGAAGAAGTTCTACGATGTGATTGTGCCGTTTATAAAACAATAAAGAAGAGGCGCATGATGAAAATAGGAAGAAATGATCCGTGTCCATGTGGAAGCGGAAAGAAATATAAGAATTGCTGTTTAAGAAAGGACACAATGAGTGTTCCTGAGCAAATAAGATATGCGGTTAAAGAGAACGGCTATAAAGAAGATGTCGGGGATGTTTTGGTAAACATGTACAGGTACATGGAGAGAAAACAATGGTGGGGTGCCTGCCACGCTTCGTGCGCTGCGTTATATGTTTGCTTGTCTGAGATCGGATGCAAACCTGATTTATGTATAGGCGAGGTGCTTGGGCAAGGATTGTACTTTGATCACTCATGGATTAGCCTTGATGATAAAATGATTGATCTTGCGATAAGCATGACCTTGCTTGGAGGAGCACCGGCATCAGGAGCCATTATTTTTGGAAAAGATATCAAAACCGGGTTGCCTCCTATACTGGATTATGGTGTTCCGGGCAGAGGCATCGAGGATCAGGCAAAGTTTGTGATGGAACTCCCGTTTAACCAGTATATGGATAGCTTCCCGGATGAAAAAGATGGTCTATGGGGCGTCGTTCGTGAAGTATTAGGTACTGATATCAACATCCCATCATTGCGTGAAAAATACAAGGACACTAAGAGAGTTCTTGTAAGACATGAATAATGGTAATGGTGTTGCATTTGAAGAAGGAGGCTTATTCGTCCGTGAGTAATGATATAAAAGCAATTGAAACAGAATATGACGGACACCAATTTCGTAGTCGACTTGAAGCTCGCTGGGCAGTCTTTTTCAATGCAGTCGGTCTAACTTACGAATATGAAATCGAAGGATTCGAAATGGATGGAACCAGATATCTTCCGGACTTTTATATTCCAAACTTAAATAGGTGGTTTGAAATCAAGGGCAAACCGTTGAGCTTGGGCGAAATAAAAAAGTGTGAAGAATTCTGTCGTAGGCTTGATAATGAGAACATCAAGTTTTCAGTCCTTATTGGATCACCGAACTTATGCGCCGTTCGTATTGGAGATTTTTCTGGAATTTTGGAGTATGTATGGGAATGGCCTTCAGAAAAGTATCCAGATAATTATCGCATTCAGGCACCTAAAGAACTCATTGAAGAAGAATACTATTCTCGGTTTATGAAGGGGTTATGGGTTGTTCCAGATAGGACAGAAGAGGAAGTCGCTGTTACTGCTATTGCAGCAGGAAAAGCAAGATTTGAATTTGGCGAAAAACCAGATGTATAAAATCTCTAAGGTCGAGTGGATGGGATTTCGGACTTGTTTCCTCAGAGCGTAGTCTTGAGACGGTCGGCAAATTTGCCCGGTTCCATATTATAAGTAGGGATAACCACATAAATATCTTGAAGGTCGTCTATATGAGATTGCACTTCAGGTTGATAGATATACTGTAATGAATACGCAAAAGCCTACATTTGCATCTATCGCTATAGATGAGCAGGCAGAGATGGAGGATTTTATTGATAATGTTTCGGTACTTACTTTTGGTATGGGACATAAGGTGTTTGAGCCGTTGATAAAAAAAGAAAGTGGTGTCGAGGACATATCTGATAAAGAAGTATTCAGTATAAAAACAAAAAATAATACTGTTGATGCCAAAATGGTTCGAACGGTTGAAGGATATGTTGTTTTAAAGGGAAGTAAAATACGAGAAAGTGATACAAAGTCTACTCCGTCATGGGCAAAAAAGAAGCGTGCTCAGTTGGTTGCAGATGGTACTATTAAGGATGGCATTTTTACCAGGAATGAATTGTTTTCTTCTCCTTCAGGTGCATCCGATCTTGTTACTGGTAACAGTACAAGCGGTAACAAAATGTGGAAAACTGAAAATGGTACAACGCTTGGTGAGATATTGGAAAAAGAAAAGCAAGATTGATAACAGAACAAATGTTCGATACAATAACTCTAGGTTCGCTACCTGGAGTTATTTTTGTTAAACAGAGCCAGTCAATATGTATCCCGATATTGGAGGTGGAATTAATTATTGGAACTTGAAGAATATATTAAGGATGGCTTTGATGATTCGTTAAGAGATTATATTCAGTCGGAAGAATATGTCTCTGCAAAGCAGCAGGAGAGAAGGGCGCTGGCATATTTAGAAAGTTTACTTACCGAGGACCAGCAGCAGGCATTTCATTCATTCCTGGATGCAACCACAAACTGTAATAGTATGCTTTTGTCAGAAGCATATATGCATGGAGTGCTAGAAGGTATAGCACTTAGAAATAAAGTAGTATCAGAATAGGTAGTAAAGAGGCCGGCTTTGATTCCCTTTTGAGCTGGTTTTTCTTTGCAGATTTGGAGGCGTTATGGCAGGATTCAAACCGGGCGATAAAGCCTATATTGTAGAAAATAACAGAATAGTACGCCAGTGTACTGTTGTGAGAATAAGCGCTGGCATGCATCTGATTCGTTTTGAAATGGTGGTGGAATTCAGGTGAAGGCACATAGATTATTTGCAACACAAGAAGAAGCCGAGAATAGCGCACCAACTATTAAGAAGGCAGCAGCTAAGCCGACTGGATATAGATCACCATATGATTACATGCATTAGAAAACGATAGCCTGACAGGTATTGATTTACCGGCCAGGCTATTTTTTATTCATTATCATCGTCTAAATCAGCACCAGAGCATTCTTCTTTGTGGTCGCAAAATTCGCAATTGCAATCGTCAGTATATTCTCCGGTTTCCCAGCATTTATCTGTTGGATACATTTAAACATTCCTCCTTCCATGAAAGATAATAATAGCTAGCGAAAACCTATAAGGAATTCACTAGCCTTGTTTTTGTTATGTTACATCTCATATTCCATACCTTTATTGTGACGTTTTTCACGACCACGAGAATATGTTTCAAGAGCCACATCTGAATATTCAGTAGATAAACTGTTAAGTATTCTTGTAAAATCTGCCTGCTGATCCGGCGTGATGAATATGGAATTACCTATATCATTTTCACAATCGAAGAAATTATGAATCTGATGAACCTGGGGAATAAGAAGGTTAACAAAATGTTGAAGGAGTTGAAGGAGCATGGTTTGATTTACCGAAGACACCAGGGCTTGGGAAGACCGAATAAGATTTATGTTTATGATTTGCTCAAAGCAGATAATTCAAATTGGCTGCCAAAACAAATTATATTCGGAAAGGGGAGCAGCAATGAGAAAGAAGTATTATGAAGATGCAAAAGAGAATGCAGCTTTTGAGAGATGTGCAGATGTAATAACATCCTTGATTCTAAAATATGGACCGGCTTTAAAACAAAAATGGAATCTAAACGAGTGGATTAGGAATATTCAGGCAGAGAGTCTATGGAAAGACATAGCTTGCAAAAGATATCAGCGGTATTTTATTTGCATGATGAATATGAAAAGTGTTTCTGCATGACAAAATCAAATTGACTAATGCTGATTAGCAATATATAATATAGACAAAACGAAAATGACATGAACGGAGCAATAAAGAAGTGGAGAAGGTTATAACACTTGAGGAAGCATTAAAGAGAATTGAAGAATTAGAAAATGAAAACGCCGAGTTACGTGAAGAATTGGAATATTATAAAAATCGTAAATTAAGCGGAAGGCAGAAGCATAATGCAAAATGGATGGCAATCTACAATGATTTTGTTGATTGCTATGAGAACGGTATGACTATGATAGAGATTGCAAGAAGGAATAATGTCAGTGAGAGAACGATTTACAGGTATAAAGCGTATTATGACAAGATGAGGAAAGTGGAAGTTGATGAGTAGATCATTTTCATTGCATAAAGTGGTTGTATGGATTTTGTGGTCAAAAATTGTGACCGCAAGACAAGGAAGGAAATCTTATGGCAGAAGAGAAGAAAGAAGAGATTGCAGTAATTGAAATTACAGAAGAGTATATGAAAGAAAGAATTTATGAAATCAGAGGACAAAGAGTAATCTTAGACTCAGATCTTTCTGAAATATACTTGAGTTTCCGTACTTTTACCCGCACTTTTCTGCTTTCACAGGCTCTGCTATAAACAACTTTCAAAAAATAACCAAAATATAAGGAATCCTATTCCTTTTTGATGTAAAATTAAGTCACCACAACAAAACTGTACTAAACAAAAAAGAGGAGGATTCCCTGTGGTTAATTTTACATCAAATACTTATCAAATGAAACGG
>CDZG01030344.1_pt1 | contig 26180 bp, 23 predicted proteins | sample 557741 | NCBI WGS metagenome assembly CDZG01 (sample SAMEA3182086, study PRJEB8094) | gut metagenome | biome: human; feature: gut; material: Stool; isolation source: human stools | place: Canada | collected 2013-01-21
TCCGTTTCGCTGTTTACCGAGGCCTCGGATATTCTCTGTTTCGGAACCTTTATTATGTATTCCTTTTCTTCCGTATCGTAGAGAATATGCACCAATACCTCGTAATGCAGCTCGTCCGAAATGCTCTTAAAAAAGCCCATAATTTTCGAGAAAATATGCGCAGGTATTTTAGGCAGAGCAGATTCAAAGCCGGGCGTTATACTTTCAAGCTCCCTGATGTTTTCCGCCGGCGCGGTAAAGCGTCCTATTTCGTTTGTTCTTTGCTCGTACACTCTGCCGTCTTTCGACGGCAGAAGTACAATCGGTTTCTCTGTTTTAAGGGCGTCGGCTTTTGTCGGGCAAAATTCCTTAAAGCCCGACAGCGCCTCACCCTTGCTTTGCGCTTTTTTAAATGCCTTAACGGTACATTCGGGGTTTTTATCCGCGTCCGTTTTGGCTTTCTTAAGCGCGTCCTTAAATGCCTTGGAGTTCTCGATTTCGGCTTTAATATCGTAGACCTTATCCGAGCCAGGGTTACTTACGCTCTTTGTGGTTTTTCCGTAATTCACCGTCCAGGATATGGTTTTCGAGTCCGAAAGCTCGGGAAAATCCGCCTCATACTTTTGACGCAGATCCTCAAAGGTTGCGTCCCTGTCCTCGATTTCCTCCTTTACCTTTGCGTAGGAGAATATTGCGGGCTTTGCCGCCAACGCTTCAAGCATACGCTTTTCGCTCTGTTGCTCGGCATTTTTAAGTGCCGCCTCAAACGGGTCAAGCATCGGCTGCTGTTCGGCGACAGGCTGTACCGGCGGTTGTTGAATTACCGGCTCGGGTTGAACAGCCGGAGCCGCGGTAACCGTAGGTTGTACCTGTGGTACGGGCGTGCCGACTGCCTGCTGAATTACAGGCTGTGTCGGGACTTCCGGCTGTGCCGTTTCCGCCTGAACAGGTGGCGCCGCTACCTGTTGCGGTGCCGTCTGTTCCTCGCCCGGCCATACGGCGGCGGGAGTAAACGGCACGCTCTTTGCGCTTGGTGCTTGCTCGGCAGGCACGTTTTCAAAATCGTCCATACTGTCGAGAAAGCTGTTGATGTTGTCTTGATTGTTCATCCTTCTGTCTCCTTTTGCGCCGTACGGAAATAAAAATATCTCAAAGAATTAAATTTACACTGTGAATTCTTTTAAAGATATTTTTAAGCCTTTTTGACGCGTTTTCTCTATGTAAAAACAAAAAGACCGACCCTCTCTGCTTTAAATACAGAGTTAAGGTCGGTCAATTTTGCAATTACCGAATTTAATTGTCGGGCGCTTTAGGTTACCCCAAAACGCAAAAAAGCCGGACTTCTCCCTTTAAGGGAAAAATCCGACCTGTTTCCTCAAACCAATGTCTTCAAAGAGACATCACACTCAAACCTTGTTACATTCATATTATATATGGTATAAGGTGAGTTGTCAACGAAAATTTATTTTTACGCTTTAAAAACTTGACTTTTCTGTGCATTGTGGTATAATATAAGTGAAATAAGGCAAACCGATAGACGGTTAGCCCATTCTTGTGATTAGAAATAAATCGCCAAGTTTGGAACGCTCGGGCGGTTTATTTCTTTTTTGTTATGTTATAAACAAGTGTTATGACACCTATAATGAGTGTTCCGAAAAGGAATAAATCACTATATGTAACCATCAACACCACCCCCTTATACAGAGGGTGAAAAGATACCCTCTGAAAAAGAGAGCTAACCGTCCACCGTTTAAGGTTCACCTTATTCCGACAATATTATACCATTATATTCATATATTTGCAAGCATAATAAGCACTGTAAAATTTAATGAGATTTTTTTAATAATGGGGGAGGTTTTCTCGGCCCATTTCAGACTATGAATATAGATAGCGCAATAAAAGCGCTTTACGAACCTTGAAAAATATGCCGAGAGGCATTATAGAAAGCATACCGTAAAACGGCGGGAGAGCGACGTCAAAAAACGTAAAAGGCAGAGATGTGACAACTTCTGTTCGCGAAGATCCCGAAAAAGGCACTTGCCGTGGGCTTGGACGGCAAGCGGGCGCAGTCGGCTCGGTGCGGTATGTCCCTGCGGAGGGGCTTAAATACTCCGTATCAATTATTATAAATCCACAGGTAATTCCCTATTGCACTTATAATTGGAAAAGTCAAATTTGACAAATTTCGGATTTTGTGTATATACTGAATGCAAGCTCTGCAAAGAGCCATGTTGACTGCTGCTCCGGGATACTTACACAAAACCGAAATATTGAAAGGTGATGTGTAAAAATGTCTGAAAAACAAAAAACGGAGCTTAATGCGGAACAGTATTATGCATATAAAAACATGTCCTTTATTGTAAAGCCTGTTTTTCGCGAAAAAGGCAAAACCCTATGCGAACTTCTGCTGCATCTTATAAAGAGAGATGTTGAACATAATTGATTCGTATGCAGTTGACGCAAAGCGTACTGCTTATTTGACTGCGGAACAGGAGGAATTATGAATTGGACAAAAAAGAGAAAAATTTGCTCGGATGTAGCATTCCTTTACGAGCGCTTGTCACGTGACGATGATTTGGAAGGTGAAAGCTACAGCATCGCAACTCAAAAAAAGCTGCTGACGAAGGTTGCAAAGGAAAAGGGATATACGCATATAGTACATTTCTTTGACGACGGTATTTCGGGAGTTACAATGAATCGCCCGAAATTCAACGAAATGATTGAACAGCTGAAGCTTGGTAAGGGCGGAGCCGTTTTTGTTAAGGACCTGTCCCGACTCGGCAGAAATTATATTGAGGTCGGCCGTTTGATTGAAGAATTCTTTCCCGAAAACGGAATCAGACTTGTAGCAGTATCGGACGGAATCGATTCATTTGAGGGAGAAAGCGAATTTGCACCGATAAAGAATTTATTTAACGAATGGTATTCACGCGATATAAGCAAGAAGAGAAGAATCAGTAACAAAGTAAAGGGTTCTTCGGGTGTACCGTTGGGCGCTCCGCCATACGGCTACAAACGGGATGAAAAAGATCCGAATTATTGGGTTATCGACGAAGAAGCGGCGAGTGTTGTTAAAATGATTGACACTTTGACTCTTTCGGGTTACGGTACAAATCAGATTGCGACGCTCCTTTCCGAAAAGATGATTCTTACACCGACGGCATATGCGGTATCCAAGGGGTACAAAAAACCTCTGAAACAGCATACCGCCGGTCCGTACAGTTGGAATTCCACAACGGTCATAAAAATTCTCAATTTACGGGAATACTGCGGTGATGTCATTAACTTCAAAACTTATTCCATATCGTACAAAAGCAAAAAGAGATTCAAAAATGATCCGGAAGATATGATGATATTCGAAAATGTTCACGAGCCTATACGAGACAGGGTAACATTTGAAAGAATACAGGAAATGCGCGGGAATCTGCGCAGGCGAAATTTGAGCAACGGTGAGCACAATATGTTTTCCGGATTGCTTGTATGTTCCGATTGCGGTTGCAAATTGGGCTATCACTTTAATCAAAAAAATCCGAGTATCAAGTATTTTAACTGTCCGAACAACAATAAAGGCAAACTGAAAAAATGTATGTCAACACATTATGTTCGTGTGGATTTTTTGGAACAAATCGTCTTGAGTGAAATACGGCGTCTGACACGCTTTGCCGGAAAGTACGAGGAAGAATTCACAAGTGCGGTTACGGCATATTCCAAGACTGTTTTGGAAAGCAATAAGCGAATATGCAGCGGAGAGTTAAACTCTCTTATTTCCCGTAACAGTGAAATAGACAGATTGTTTGAACACCTTTACGAAGACAATGCATCGGGGAAAATATCCGACGAGCGCTTTGGGAAGCTTTCATCAAAGTACGAATCCGAACAAAAATCGATTTCCGAAAGAGTGGAAGAACTTAAAAAAGCCTATGATGAAATGACTGACGAATCAAATAAGACCGAGAGCTTTATAAGTGCGGTTAAAAAGTATACGAGAGTGAAAAAGCTTACGCCTTTAATGTTGAATGAGCTTATTGAAAAAATTGAGGTTTTCCAAACCGAAATCGTTGATGGAAAAAGAACTCAAAAAATAGTTATTTATTATAATTGCATAGGCGCGGTAAGTATTCCGGAGGATGTTCCGGTTCCGAATGTTGAAGTGACATTGGGAACCAGGCAGGGCGTTGAACTAACATACATTTCCGCATAAAAATGCTTGATGTGTGAATCGGTCAAAAAAAGATGTTCTTATAGAAAATGAAATCCTATAAGAACATCTTGAGTGGAGCGGGTTATGGGAATCGAATACCCCATTATACATTATACTAAAATATTAACAGATGTCAATATTGTTTGACATCTGTTAGGTTTAATTTTCGAAATTTGGAGTTAAAACTGTATTTTTGCTCCCAATTTGCTCCCAAACTTCAAAATAATGATTATATTTAACGGAAATCCGCACTTATTATTTTAATATTTATCCTGTCTTTCGGATATTCTCAATAGTTTCATCCAATTTCAAGGCGGCGTTCTTCTGCGCTGACTCATAGGTATGGCTGTAGATTTGAAGTGTGAACGAAACGTCCGAATGTCCGAGGTTATGCTGAACCGTCTTAGGGTTCTCGCCCTGCTCAATTAAAACACTTGCGTATGTGTGACGGAGTCCGTGAAATTTCAGGTAACGTATTTTGTTGCTGTGCCGTTCCATAAATCTCACATAGCAATTTGTTATACCCTGCGGTGAATATGGCTCGCCGTTTTCTTTGCTTACAACATAGTTGCTGTCAATAAAATGGCGCCCGAATTTCATTTTGTTAAGCATATATTGAGTGTGATACTTTTTCAATATATCAACAAGTCTTTGCGGTATGAAAATTTTGCGAACACCTGAGCTTGTCTTTGGTGCTTTAACCGTGGTTTTGCTATGTACCACTACGCGGCTTTCAATGATATTTATGTACCCCTCCTCAAAACTTACATTGTTCCACTTCAAGCCGCACATTTCACCCCGCCGAATACCTGATAATAATGCAAGATTCATAATAAGTTCTATGTTTGGATTCTCGTCCTGCTCTGCCAGCTTTAACAATAAATAAAATTCTTCAAGGTCGTATGCCTCAATCTGTTTACGTTGATTTTTAGGTAATACTAACTTACCAAGCATTGGATTGGCTTCTCGCTGTATTAAATGCTCTGTTACTGCTAAATCAAAAAGTAAATTTAACATCAATACATAGTTGCGAACGCTTTTAGCGCTTACTTTATTCGATAATATGTTTATATAATCTTGTATATCGCGCGTTTTAATTTTTCTCACCTGACAAGCTCCAAAATAATTTAATATTCCGTGCGGTTTACTATTAAAGTAGACTGCTTTATAGCCTTTAATTGTCGTCGGGCTTAAAAAACTTGTATATGTATCAAAGTAGATTTGCCCAAGCTCTGCTACCGTAATATTAGGATTATTTTCAAGCTCACAACCTCGAATTAACTCTAAGTCCTTTTTTGCTAAAAACTCCTTTACTGTTTTTAAGGATGTACCTACCGGAAATGTTTTACTCGTCTTTCGGCGCTTGCCGTCTATAAAGCGCGGCAGCTCATAATTTGCCTTGTAGTGAACGCCGCCCTTTGTTTTAACCTTAGTAATACTTGACATATATATTAGCTCCTTTCCTATATTTCAAAAATATAATATATAAACAAAAATTGAGTTTAAGCCGTATGCAGATATGCTCCGCATACGGCTAATATTTATTTAAAGACTTTTACTGTTTTTTGCTCTAATCATATTTTTGAGGTCGGTTTCTTTCATTATTTCCCACATTTTTAAATGTAGATTTATTATATCTTCGTCTACAAATTCAAAAGATGTAACATTAGAAAAAATTTTGTTCCCACTGTAAATATTATTGTCAACATCAAGGATAACATACCGTCCTATAATTTTAGAAAAATTCCCTTGATACTCCAATTCATCCAATATAGCGGAAATAACTGTACCATTACTATATGGATTAAATTTAATATATTTGATAGTATCTTCATCAAGCATTAACTCAATAATATAATCCTCACTATCTTTTTTTAAAGATTTACTACACCTAACTATAACACCTTCATAAGTGCCGCTTTCCAAAAATCTCCAATCATAATCAATCAAAGGTTTCACAGAACAATCAAAATCGCTGTGCCTTATATAATATCTTGCGACTTCTACTAAACGAGCCACTTTTCCTATTTCTTCTTTGTCATAATAATATTCTCTTGTTAGCTTTTGCTCACTTTCTGTTAATGACGAAAAATCATATCCATCATTGTAAGCCTGTTCACTATATAAAATTTTATTTTCCATTTTTATTTCCTCCAAAATTGTTAATTAAGTCTATATCATCGGTGTTTCTACACGATTTTCTGTAAGCCTCGTCAAGCGTTTCATCACCGTTATATTGTAAATCACGCTCAATTTTTATAGTGTAATTGGACTCAAGGGTTTCAAGAACACTTAGTAAATATGTTCCTATTTCCCAATGTTGTATATAACTTAAACCATACAACATCCAATCACCATTAGGCAATTTATCACCGCCTGTTATGAACCATTTTTCTTCACCAAACGGATTATAGAATTTTGCTATAACTTTTGCATTTGAGCCTTCTTCATAAGCAGCATATAGTGATTTTTGCACCAATTCAGTTTCTATATCCAAATTTAATAAATTCATAATTGCCTTCCTTTTTATTGTAATTCATTCAAATTATCGTCGGTCTCGTCGGTATCGACGGCAACTTTTATATTTTCAAGGGAGCCGATAGTTACATATCTATCCGTAGTACGCCCGATTTCAACATAAATACCAAGTATTTTTAGGTCGTGCTGATAATTATTCAACTTTCTTGACAAAGCACTCGGATTTTTAGGAAAATTAGGCGGTATTCTGCGGTCAATATGTGTATTTTCAATGATGGAACGCATTTTTAGTAAAAGTTCTGTCATATTGCCTTGCCAATAACCATCTTTTACTGCAATATACTTAATGCACTCTAACACAGGGTTATCCCCAACAATAGATTCAGTAGCGAATTTTATGTTGTCGTAATAATCCCTTATGAACTGTTTGCCTTTTCCTTCTTTTATGCTTTCGGCTATACAATATCCAATCGCACAAAAATCAGCCATACGAGGCAAATTATTAAGTTTTGTATGTTCATATAGAGATAGTGCATTACTTATAGTATTAAAGATTGAGCCTAATAAATCAGGCAAATCTCTTGTGAAATTTGTATTGATATTTGATTCTGTATTACGGTTCTCTTCACTAATCCTATTAAGATAGAGCATTATACTTCTATCTATTAAATCTGATTGACTGATTTGTAATGCTAAACCGTTTAGAACAACAATTCTGCGGATGTTGATAGATATTTCCGCATTATCCGTATACAATTTTCTTTTGGATAGTGTGCCACCCGTAACAGCAAGACAAAGTGTATTACTGTGTTCAGTACTCAATGTACCAATATTATCAAAGCAAGCTAAATAATTATTGCTTAATACAGTAACTAAATTATTGGTATCATTTGGCATTACAAGCAATTCTTTTTTAGTTGGGCTTATGATATTAAGCAAGTTTCGACACATTGTGCTTTTGCCTGAGCCCTTTTCACCCTCTATTATCAAAATCGGATGATTTATATTTGGTATAAAAGTTGAGCAGACACAAACTGCAAATAATAATGAATGTTGCTCTGCGATGTTAAAATGTCTTGAAATTATGTCAATCAAATTTGCTGACGATATTTTCAAATTGGGAATACATTGCGGTATTTGAAAATTGTCCCTAATAAAATAGAAATCCTGTATTTCTGTTTCATCTTTAATAGAAACATTTTCTTTGCCACACTCAACTATCTTATTTGAGTTGTATAAATCATAATAAATCATATTATTTTTTTGATATATACGAGTCGCAACATCTTTAATATCGTTGCAGTTCTCGGCTTGTGCATACAGTGTTTCTAATGCTGTATTTACATCCGTCGGTCTTATAGTGGTTTTGTACTTATCTATAAACCACTTGATGACCAACCTTTTAATTTCATCACGATTAGCAAAGTAAATAATATGCTTGTTATTCTTAATAACAATATAAGGTTCGTGATTTTGGTCTGTATAGACCTCAATTTTTTCCGAAGCTAAATTATAAGCCTTGTCAGCCTCGTTACGAGGCTGACTGAATGAATTTAGATTCATATGCAAAATTTCCTTTCTATATTTATTTTTCAAAGTACCGATTTTAAACTTCGAAGTCTATTATCAGTATAATTGCTAATGGCTAATTTTTATATTGACAAAATTAAAATAAAAATTAGTCAATAAAAAACACAAGTTCGAGTCAAGCCCGACCTTGTGTTTTTTTAATTAAATCATTTATACAAATATTGCAGTCTTTTTGCTTTTCGTATAAAGCATTAGCAACATCTTGTTCCCATTGTTTCATTAAATTAACTATTCTTTCTTCAAGTGTTGTTAATAAATATTCCCTTTCATCTAAATCGAGAAGTTCTACCCACGGATTGCCGTTTCCAATATTAACTGAAAGGTATTTCTCTATACTGTTTTCAATAAATAGATTATCAACAAAATTTGAAGGTGCTACGACACTACCGCCATTGTTGTATTTATAAAATCTTTTTAAAAAATGACTTATAATTTCATTGTATTTATTTTTTATATCTCTTTCTTTAGCAGAAATTTTGATATTTTCTATTTGATGTATGTAAAACTTTTGAATTGATTCTTCCCAATCATTATTTTTAATGTCATCAGGAGGGTTTTGATTTAATAATTCTTTGCAAATTCTTTTAAGGAACTCAATCTTTTCTTTATCTGTAATTTTATTGATTTTTCGTGTTCTAAGTTTACTTAAAAAACTTTTATAATCTATACTATTTATTTTTTCTTCTTCGGTTTGTTCCCTGTTGCACATTAAAGCCAATATTAAACTTTTTGTATATACATTGATTTCTATTGTTGAGTTTTCTTCGGATGAAATAGTATCAACATTATTTACTGTAAGATATAAGCCTTTTAATAATTTTTCGAGGTCTTTAAAATAATAACTATTATAATTTGAGGAATAAAAGTCATCTTTGTCTCCAAGTTTTGCTCTCTCAAATACTTCAATAAATATATCTCTTAATGATTCAGTTTGTTTCATTTGAATACCAACTCCTTATAAACATTAAAACACATATCACCAAAAAAATAAAGAGTAAAATTATCGAGGGAACGATATTGGTCGCTCCCTCATTTTGATTTTATTTGATTTTTGCCGTCGTTATCGTCGGCGCCGTCGATATTCTATTATTTTTCGACGTTTTTGGTAGCCGGGAACAATTCCTTGTCGCTATACTCCATAAGCCGCCATTTAACAGTTTTTGCGCGTATACCTAAAAACAAGGGGTGAGGCGCTCCGGCTGTTATGTCGCGTTCAGGGCAGACAAATTGATATACCTTACCCTTTGGTAATTTATTAAGATACATTTCAATAATTTTCTTTTTACTTTCATTGACCGCCTTTGAGGACTCCATTGAATTACCCCAAGCAACAATAAATTTTTGCTTGCTTAAATTTTTATCGTCAAGTATATTATCCTCAATAAATTTCATATTTTCGGTATCTGCAACTAAGCCTTTTACGGACGGACGAGCTGAAATAACCCTACTGAACAGGTTTATAATTTTTATCTCATTAAAACCGAAATCACCCATATGTGCGATAATATGGTTTATTGTGCGGTCATCAGAATTAAGGTTTTCCGCGTTGCGTGTGGGAAATAACATAACAATTATTCCGGTATCGCCCTCAACTCCCTTTAATCGTTTAGTAATACAATATGTATTTTTACCGTTATCAGAGCATACAAGCTCCGTTTCAATGCAGGTATTTATAGTTTTCATTTTTAATTTAATTCTCCGTTTCTTCTATGATAGTGTATTCTTTATCAGAAATAGTGCTTGAAAAGCTTTGTAGCTGTTCACAGGTCAATTTATCTTTGTTTATTATTATATCTACCGCGAAATCATCGCAAATAATAATGCAACCGAAAAGATATGTTTCCTCTCGATTGCATTTTTTGAATATATATTTTTCTGTAAACTCAAAGTTTCGGTTGATAGGCTCTGTCAGCCCCATAGCCGCAAAATTTTCAAACTCCGCGCTGCTCTCAATTACAAATATTGAGCCGCAGCAGGAAATGTTGTCAATTTGGTATAATGAGAAAAGCTGGGTAAGCTCCTTTTCCGCAATATATCTTGCCGCCGAGTCGCTGACCTTTTCTAAGTCTGCAAGACAGATTATTTTTATCATATTTTCCTCCTGTTTTTCGGGGTTTTAGTGCCGCAATATAGAGATATAGCGGCGGTAGCGCCCGAAACGAATAATTCTATTGATATTTTTACTGCGCTTGTAAGTGCGAATACCATTTTAACCCTCCTGTTCTTTATAATTTTTCAATAACACCCGGTCGGTAGCTATCAGCATTGTCAGCGTGGAAATAAAGCCGAGTATAAAGTATTTCATAGTTTTGTATGCTCCTTTCTGAAAATAAAAACCCCTATATCTGCCTTTAAAGCAAATATAGGGGAATGGAAATAATTTTAAATACGGATAATTTTATTCGTCTACTTTTTCAAGTAATCATTAAACTGTTTTTTGTACTGCTGATTTCTTTCTTAAATATAAGACAGAAAATAAAAGCAAGAAAGCAAAAGACGGTTGCAATGATTGGATTGTAATAGTTCCGTAAAACTTATTTAAGTGAAAATTTATTTAACAGGTCTGACTGATAACACTTTATTATAAAATCTCCCGTATTAAATTCACCTTTAAAAAGTAATGCGGTTTTTTTAGGCGAGAGTGAATATGAATATGTTAGTCTTTGAATATTAGTATCATATAGTCGTAATGTTTCTCCGCGTAAAATATACATACGGTCTGTTTCGTAAAAGGTTTTTATCGTATCATATTTAGTATCGGTCAATGCAACTGTATCAAAGTACCAAGTTTCACGATTTGTCGGAAGTGTTAAGCTTGATATACCGCTATCATAAAAGGCGTATTTTCCAATAAATGTTACTTTATTTGGAATTACTGCTGTTGAAAAACTGTAACATTGTTTAAAAGCAAAACGACCTATACTTTCAAGATTTTCAGACAATTCAAAGCTTGCTAAGTTAATACAATTATAAAACGCATTATCTCCAATAACTTTTATTGTATTAGGCATATTTAGTTGCTTTAAATTAGTTAATTCTTTAAAGCCATCAGAAAGAATTTCTGTCACATCAATACCCTTATAAGTCTCCGGGATAGTAATAATCGCTAAATCTTTAGCCTTTCCACCCGCCTTTACTCCATAGGTGCCATTCGGTAATAAAGAGTAAATCAATTCCGTATAATCGTTTGCATTGCCGACATACCCTGCGCTGACCTTTTGACCGTCAGTATATGTTATGAATAATTCGCCGTTTTCAATAACTGTTGAGGAAATTCCTCTGCCTGTATCACCTTTATCACCTTTTGCGCCCTTGATATTTCCAAGGTTAATTACGCTTGAATTACTTAATGTAACAGTTAAATTGCCGTCAGTTGAAATTGATACGGTTTGTATTCCTATACCATCATTTCCTTTTGCACCTACAATCTTGCCTACATTGGTGTTAGTTCCGTTGGAATAAGTCAGTATAAGCTCACCGTTTGAATTGATTTCGGATTTTGTAACGCTTATGCCGTCTTTTCCGTCTGTTCCTTTAATATTTCCGAGATTTATTAAGGTAGTATTTGTAAGTTCAACAGTTAAAATGCCTTCTTCGGATATGGCAACATTTTTAATTCCTATACCGTCCTTACCATCAGTGCCGGAATTTCCGTCTTTACCGTTAGCTCCGACAACATTACCGAGGTTTATACTATTCCCGTTTGAGTAAGTCATAACAAGCTCGCCGCTGCTATTGATTGCTGATGAAACAATGCTTATTCCGTCTTTTCCATCAACACCATTTATGCCTTTAATATTTCCAAGGTCAATAACTGTGCCGCTTGTAAGCTTAACCTTTAATATACCATCGGTAGATATTGTTACATCCTCAATTCCTATGCCGTCTTTACCATTTGTGCCATCCTTACCATTAGTACCATCTTTACCGTTGGTGCCGTTATCGCCTACAACTTTACCAAGATTTATACTATTCCCGTTTGAATAGGTCAGGACAAGTTCGCCATCTTCGTTAATCAACGAAGATGTAACACTTATACCATCTACTCCGTCATTTCCCTTGACATTTCCGAGATTTAATGTTGTACCGTTTGTAAGTTTAACCGAAAGAATACCATCATCAGACATATTAACGCTTTCAATTCCTATGCCGTCATTGCCATTCTTTCCGTCTTTTCCATCCTTACCGTCAGCACCTTTTATGTTGCCTAAGTTTATTTGTGAGTTATCAGAAAGTGTGATAATAAGCTCTCCCGAAATATTTATTTCAACATCTGCTACGCCTATGCCATCTTTACCATCCTGACCGTCAGCTCCATCAACGCCATCTTTACCGTTAGTACCATCTTTGCCATTAGTGCCATTTATTCCGTTAGTACCGTCTTTTCCAACAACCACGCCGAGATTTTTAAATGTGCCGTCTGAATAGGTAATAATAAGTTCTCCGGTTGCGTTTATTTCTGTATTGACAACACCTATACCATCCTTACCGTTCTGACCGTTCGTGCCATTCTTGCCATCTTTTCCGTCTTCGCCTTTAGCTCCAATAACAACACCGAGATTTTCGGTTGTATTGTCGGAAAATGTAATAATAAGCTCGCCGTCAGAATTGATTTCTGTCTTTGTGACTCCTCTGCCGTCAATACCGTTTTTACCGTCAGCACCATTCTTACCATCTTTACCGTCAGTACCATCTATACCGTTTTTGCCATCCTTACCATTTGTTCCATTGATACCGTCCTTGCCATTCTTTCCCACAATAATGCCTAAATTCTTGACTGAATTATCAGAATAGGTGATGATAAGCTCGCCACTTTCGCTTATTTCGGTTTTAGATATGCCAATACCATTACTACCGTTAATTCCGTCTGTACCGTCAGCACCCACAATTTTACCGAGCCTTTGCGTAGTTGAGTCGGAATAGGTGATTAGCAATTCTCCGTCTGCTGTTATTTCAGTTTTGGATATACCAATACCATTTTCTCCATTTTTGCCGTTTTCCCCGTCTTTGCCGTCGGTGCCGTCTTTGCCTACAACAATACCAAGGTTTGCTGAAAGATTATTTGAATAGGTAACAATCAGTTCGCCGTTTGTGTTGATTTCAGATTTTAATATTCCTCTGCCGTCAGTTCCGTTAAGACCGTTACTTCCATCATTACCTTTTATACAGCCGAGATTTAATTCTGTACCGTTACTAAGAGTAATTTCAAGCTGATATTCTGAATTGATTACAATGTTTTGAATACCAATACCATCCTTACCGTTCTTACCATCAGCACCATTTAAACCGTCTTTACCATTTTTGCCGTCTGCACCTATTATTTTACCAAGGTTATCGGTTCTACCGTCAGAATAGGTTACAATCAATTCACCGGAAGTATTTATTTCAGAATTAACTATACTTATCCCGTCGCTGCCATTTGTGCCATCTTTGCCGTTTTCTCCATTTTTACCGTCAAGTCCGTTAAGCCCGTTTTTACCGTCCTTACCGTTTTTACCTATGACAGTTCCGAGATTTGCGGATTGATTATTGGAATATGTTAAAACTAATTCTCCGCTTGAGTTTATTTCGGCACCGATTACACTTATACCATCTTTGCCGTTGATACCATCCTTACCATTGCTACCGTTAATGCCGTCCTTACCGTTTGTTCCGTTAAGACCATCTTTGCCTATAATGTTACCTAAATTATTGATTGTGCCATCGGAATAGGCAATAATAAGCTCCCCAGTTGCATTTATTTCAGATTTAGTAATACTTACGCCATCGGTGCCATTTAAACCGTTTTTACCATCTTTACCGTCAATACCATTCCTGCCGTCTTTTCCGTTTAAACCATCTTTTCCATCTTTACCATCAGTACCGTTCAAGCCGTTTTTACCATCAGCGCCTATAACCTTGCCGAGATTATCAGTCTGACCGTTTGAGTAGGCTATTACAAGCTCGCCATCAGCATTTATATTGGAGCTTACAACACTTACGCCATCTTTACCATTCATTCCGACAACCTTATCCAAATTAACGCTTTGACCGTTTGAGAAATTTAAAATCAGTTGTCCCTGAGAATTGATATTTGCAGATGAAATGCTTATACCGTCTTTGCCGTCCTTACCATTAGCACCGTTTAAACCGTCTTTGCCGTTTTTCCCATCTTTGCCGTCAATGCCATTCTTGCCGTCTTTACCATTTAAACCATCCTTACCGTCTTTACCGTCAACACCATTAACACCGTCTTTTCCATTTGTGCCGACGGCAACACCGAGATTTATAACGCTGTTATCAGAAAGAGTAATCAATAATTCACCTTTTGAGGAAAAAGCGGCTGATTTAATGCTGGCGATTTCTTTATTTGCTTTAGCGTTTAAGGAATTTATCCATTCGCTTTCACTACCGTTATATCCGTTATCTTTCGCAATTTGATATGCCGATTTTCCGGAAAGAGAATTTAGCCATTCCTGAACAGTTCCGTTATATCCGTTTTCAACCGCTAATTCATAAGCTGACAATCCATTTTTAACCGTTGTAGAAACAGGTATGCGCCTTTTGTTTATAAAATATGATATGGTGCAGGAGGCGGCAATAATTGAAAGTATAAGTATAATTACCGCCGCAGTTTTTAATAAATAATGTTTACGCTGTTTTGTGTTTTCCATTTTAGCACCCCTAAAGTTAATTTTCTTCGTTGTCAATATGTTCTTTCAAAATACGCCTTATAGTTCTTTCGCTATACTCGTATTTTGTTGCTAACTGTTTGACATTAAAGCCGTTGTATTCCTTGACAATTTGATTATGTATGAATTTTTTGCTGTAAAACTCAACTGGAAAAGTAATCTGCTGTCCTCGATATTCATCAAAGATTGTTTTAGTGGCATCCATACCTATTAAATTTGCAAGGTCATTGTAAATGCCGTTTAAAAACTCATTTTCAATTTTTATGGTTTTCAAGTCATAAATCACCTGCCGTTTGACTCCTTTCCTACTAATATAAACCAAAAGTTTTGACATATCTACTGCGCCATTTCCACCAACATTTTCCTTTTTTAATGTCCGCACGAATAATCAGTACATTTATTTTTTAACAGAATGATACGGTGCTTTATCGCTGATATAGGTGTCCAACGCGAATTTTGCACCCATTCTGAAACCCACAATAAATGAGTCGAGGTTTGAATCGGCGGTTATTTCGCCGTCCAGTCTTTGATATTCCTTGAAAAGCTCTTTTTCCTTATCGTTCAGTATCTCGTTTAATGAGTCCTCAACATCTGCAATAGCTAATATACTTTTTCCTGTTTCGCTTTTCCGGTCGAAATATCTTTCCTGCGGGTTTATGTTGCCGTAATATAATTCTTCAATAAAATTTTTCACTGCTTTTAATCTCCTTAAAATGAAAAAAGACCTATGCTCTGAAAGTACAAAGCATAGGTCTTTAAAATAAATATTATATATGATTTATGTTTTTGCTCCCGATTCGCTCCCAAAAATAATTAAACTAAAACCTATGGGTAGGCTTTAGTTTTTGGCTGATGTGGGGTTGGCGGTTTAAGGTGCAATTTTCAGCTCACTTTTCGCCGCCCCTTTATTTAAGCCGACTGAGGGCAGGGGTAGGCTTTATTGTTTGAGGGGTAAAAGAAAAACCGATACCCTAAAAAGGATATCGGAATATGGAGCGGGTGATGGGAATCGAACCCACACGACCAGCTTGGAAGGCTGGGATTCTAGCCATTGAACTACACCCGCGAAGAACAGATATTATATTATCACAAAAGACGGCCGCAGTCAAGATTTTTTTTGAATTTTTCGGAAATTTTCATTTTTTCGCATTTCGGTTCCGCGTAACGTCTTTAAAAACCGAGAGCCGTCGCAATTTTTTTGAAATTTTGTCGTTTCGGCTATTGACTTTTATAAGTCTTTGTGTTATTATAACATTGAAGTTAGCCACGCCTAACCGATAGGCGCGGCTTTAATAAGCCGTTTCAGTTAGCATATGCTAACCACGAATGTGGATATCTTCCGCCGCGGTTGCAATGGAGGCGATGTATTTTGTCGGAGGAAACAATTATCAGCCAATGCTCACCGACGCTTGCCGGCTTAAAAACCGGAAATATGTTTATATATCCTTACAGCACCGCCGAAGAAATGCGGGTTGCCGTAAGGCGGTGGAACAGAGCTTTTTCCGAAAAGGGGCTGCGCGTTCTGCCGCTTAAATACAACGGTCGCAGCGCGCTGATATATCTTTACAGGCCGTCCATGCTATCAAGGGATCTGCAGAACAAAACGGCATATAATATTCTCACAAAGTGCGGCTACGGCTTTCGCTCACCGGAGACCTGTATCGCGCAGCTTATAAAGCGCATGGCGGACTACGGCGAATTTCCGCATGAGGTGGGGCTGTTTCTCGGCTATCCGCCAGAGGATGTTGAGGGCTTTATTGAAAATAAGGCGCGCAGCTGTAAATTAACCGGCTACTGGAAGGTATACAGTGATGAGGAAAAGGCAAAAAAAATTTTTGCGAAATACAGTAAATGCACGCGTGTTTACACCGAGCAATATGCCGGCGGCAAGACTATTGAGCGGCTCACAGTAGCCGGTTGATATATATAAAATCGAAAGGAAGTAATTTAAATGAGTAAAACTGCTGTTGTTTATTGGAGCGGCACAGGCAATACGGAGGCTATGGCTGCGGCCGTTGCCGACGGCGTAAAGGCTGCGGGCGGAGAAGCCACGCTTTTCACCGCAGCCGAGTTCACCGCCGATGCGGTTGATTCCTTTGATGCAATCGCCTTCGGCTGCCCCGCGATGGGTGCGGAGGTTTTGGAGGAGGATGAATTCGCTCCGATGTTCGAGTCTTGTGAAAGCAAACTCAAGGGCAAAAAGATCGCGCTCTTCGGCTCATACGGCTGGGGAGACGGCGAATGGATGCGTAATTGGGAGGAAACCTGCAAGGCGGATGGCGCTGTTTTGGCGTGCGATTATGTAATTTGCAACGACGCCCCCGATGACGCCGCCACAGCCGAATGTAACAGCCTCGGAAAGGCTTTGGCATAAAAAATCAGGTGTTTTAAAGCGATGCGGCGACAGCTTTCGGCATGTCGCCGTATTTTTTCAAATTTTTTTTTGAAAAAGCAATATTTCACTTGACAAACCGTTTTTTTATGATATAATATATCTTGCTTGTTCGGACCATTAGCTCAGTTGGTTAGAGCAACCGGCTCATAACCGGTCGGTCCGCGGTTCGAGTCCGTGATGGTCCACCATAACAAGCATTTTTTTATTATAGGGGTATAGCTCAGCTGGTAGAGCATCGGTCTCCAAAACCGAGTGCCGAGGGTTCGATCCCTTCTGCCCCTGCCAGTGGAAAACGGCTCAACCGTGCGGTTTTGAGCCGTTTTTCTTTTGTGGTTTAATCTTAGTACACGGTCTGTTTTGCCGCATTTTGATACCCAAAACGGGCGCGGATTTCCCATCCGGCGGCATACGCTTACAACGATTCCGTCTGTTACATCATCAATAAAGCATCAATTTTTCACTCTGATTGTTGATAAACCCTAAAGTCTATTCTTGCGGCGTTCACGCCGCATATACGTTTTTCCGCTGACATGCGCGGCGGAAAAATACCTTGTAAGCGAAAAATAGCTTAAAAAGCTATTTTTCAAGGGCACTGGGGTGGTATTGGCGGGGATAGAATGCAGTCAAAAATCTACGATTTTTGCGAACGGCATTCCCGTCCAAGAGCGTGTCGACTTTTTCGACACGCTCAGCTCCGACTGGATATCAGCCGGAGCTTTTCTTTGTTTACTGCGGTATAAATTTTGACTTAAATCTCAAAGCCCTCGGTTATACCGTTAAGCCTCGAAGTATCCTTTTTCACATAGTAGAGCTCAGTTATCTGCGAAGTTGAATGTCCGAGTAAATCAGCTACTTGTCTTGGCGGTAGCGCCTTAATCGTCCCGTCCGATTGCTTTTGTCCGTTTACTAAGTTTGTGGCGAATGTGTGCCGCAGGCTGTGCAAGCCTTTTCGCTTAATTCCTGCTGCTTTCAGAATTCGGTAGTAACGCTTGCGGAAATTCACAGGTTTTGTGTAATCGCCTTTCTCATCGCACACAATGGGCGTATTTTCGCCGAAATAGGCTTCTTTGCGCAGATCCTCGATCATATCCATTGCCGTCCTGTTCAGCGGTACTGTGCGCTTACTGGCGGCGCTTTTAGGCTTTCCGACTTTTATCTTCATTGCTGTTTTTCCTATTCCGTCACGGTTTACAATTTCTTTTACGCCTTGCCTTACAGTAAGCGTTTTGTTTTCAATGTCTATATCGCTATTGAGTAAGCCTAATAATTCGCCTGTACGCAATCCGGTGTTGAGCATTAGTATATATGCGGCGGCTTGTTGGTATTTGCGTTTACCGTCTTTAAATGTGCTGAATGCTTCTGCTTTGAATTTTTCAATTTCCTCCGGAGTGAAAATTGTTACTGTTTCACACTCAGGTAAGTTCTCTTTATTCTGTGACGACAGGAAATTGCTCTTTTTAATCATTTCAATGTTTGACATAGGATTTTTCGGTATCATTTCCTCTCGGTAAAGATACCGGAAGTATTCGTTTAGTACCACATAGGCTTTTTTGACTGTGGTGTAAGCATAATTTTTGTTCATCCAATAATTAAGCAGATTTTTTATATCTGCCGCTGTAATATCTCCTACCGGCTTTTCTCCGAGCATAGGATAGATTTGGTTTTTAGCACTGCATTCACATCTGTCATAGGTGGTCTGCTCTACCGACGGGAATTTGAACACTCGCAACCAATTTTGTATACTGTCTTGCAGTGTTTTCTTTGACTCGTCAGATTCAATTGTTTGGCTTTCAAAGTCTGCAATGTACTCGGTTATCTTTTTATTTACCTCTGCTTTGGTTGTACCGGAAAAGCTTTTTCGTTTTCTCTCGCCGTGTTCATCCATATACCATACCATACCACACCGCACCACCGACCGTCTGTACGCTTAAATGCATTGCCGTTTGTTAACAGTTTTTTCTGCATAAAAATCCTCCTTTCCAAGCACAACACAATACCACATACTTCCCTGAATATCCAGCAAAATCTGCGGAAATTTCGGCAACCCCTAAATCGGCGAGGTTAAAATTCGAGCAACCCCTAAATTGTGGTTTCGTAACCGGATTGCAAAAGCCGTACAAACCCTTATGCGGTCGGCGTTGCCGTCCGCTGTGTCCTGCGAGGGGAAAGCAAGGCAACCCCTCGCTTTCTCCTGCTTGCTTTTCGACCTTGTGTTTTTAGCCACAGCCCTGAATAATTTAAAAGCGAAACGAATAAATGCTTTTCAGGTATTGTGCATATAATGAGATACAAAACCGGTTTTTCCATACGCTTTTCCTTGATTTAGGCGTTGTAATTTTTGACCGTCTGATTAAATAACATTCGCTGTTGATGCTTCTTTCCAGCTGTTTTTATATACAGGTGCAGAATTATAATCACAGCCCTTGCCGTGGGGATGCATAAGCGGTTCTTCAAGCTCTTCGATATACTTTATAGTGCCTTCTATATACTGCTCAAGTCTCTGCTTACAGTGCCGTACCCGTTTTTCGAGACCTCCGAGCCTTATATCCTGCACATCAAAACCGTGCGGCTTATTTTCAAGCATCCATTGCTTTTCAAAAGCCGTGTAAAACTCTTCGAGCTTAGTTAAAATCAGGTCATACTGCGGCAAAAGCTTTAAAAGCTCCTCCTTTTCTCCTGAAAGATAGGCTCTGCGGGTGTCAACGCCTAGGCTGAATTTAAGGGATAAAAGCTCGCACAAGGCATGCTGTGACTCAAAAATATATGAATACTTATAATTCTTAGGTATCTGCGCCAGCTTTTCGGCACATTTTTTATAGGCCTGCGCGTCGCCGTCACAAACGGTAGCGTCCCACACACCTAAAAACGGGTCGCTGTAAAGCATATATTTATCGGGATTGACATATCCCACGGAGTTTGGCGTGTCGGGAAGATCGAGCAACATAAATTTATCAAAATCAAGCTTAAATATTTCTTTGAATTTTTCTTTAATATTTTCCTTATCGAAATTACCCTTGGCAAATTCGGATACTGCGAAAAGGGTAGGCAGTACGGAATAGCGCGAACATTCTCCGCCGTCATCTCCCCATGCAGTTACAAAATAGTTTTCAATTCCGTTTTCGTTGCAGGATTTTACCGCCGTTTCATTTGCTTTAATCGCATAGGTGTTGTGCGGGGTAAATCCGTGCCAGCTTTGTGCGCCGCCTGCAAACCAAATATCATCGCTAATTGCCTTGTGCCGCTTAATAAGAGAATCAAAATGCCCCTTTTCATTTTTATCGTAATCCCAGTATACAAGTCTTACGTTTTCCGGTATCATATTTCTTATCTCGGGATTAAGCTCACCCTCGCCGTAGTGTGTTCCCGTGGCAAGACGGAAGAACATATCGCTCCACATTAAAAGGGTGAAATCATATCTTACGGCTATATCCGCCACCCTTTTCAGATGATTTATAAGAATCTCTGTTCGGTCGCAGGCGCCGTTAATATCCATATAACGTCCGCGACCCATAAGGTACGCTTCATCCATACCGATATTTATCGTGCGCGAGGTAAGCACCTTATCGAGTGAAGCAAAAATATCCTCTATAAGCTTGTAAACCTTTTCATCGCCCGCACAAAGTATATCCTCGCAGTCGCGCATATCAATGTATTGGGGCCAATGCATTAACGCGTTAAGGTGTGCAAGGGTCTGGATACACGGTATAAATTCCATTCCCTTTTCGTTGGCATATGAGTCTATCTCTTTAAGCTCCTTCTGTGAATACCTGCCGCGAAGATAACCGAAATAAGGCTGATTGTCAACCTCATAAGTATCCTCGATATACAGCATAACGGCGTTATACCCCATAACGCACATATAATCCATCATTTTTTTGACCTGTGACACCTGCATAACCGCATTTCGCGAGCAGTCCAGCATAATGCCGAAACGCTTAAAGCAGCTTTTATTCATTGATATAAGCCTCCTTATTTTTCACTGTAAATTACTGTAATATCAGGGTGAAGCTGAAGAATTGAGGCGGGAATTTCGGGGGTTATCGGTCCGTAAAAGGCTTTTTCCAAAATATCCCGCTTTGCCTTGCCGCTTGCAATAAGCAAAATCTTCTTTGCCTGCATTATAGATACCATACCCATTGTAATCGCGCGCCTAGGCACCTCGTCGATATTTGCAAAAAATCGGGAATTTGCCTTTATTGTGCTTTCATGCAGGTCTACAACGTGGGTGGTTTTGACGAAATATTTGTCAGGCTCGTTAAACCCGATATGACCGTCAAGACCAATACCTAAAAGCTGCAAATCGATGCCACCTAACTCCGATATATGCTCGTCATAGCGCTTGCCCTCGCCCGCTAAGTCAACCGCACAGCCGTTAGGAACAAAGGTGTTGTTAATATCAATATTTATATGCTCAAAAAAGTTCTTCTTCATAAAATATCGGTAGCTTTGATCATTTGTGGTGTCTAGACCGACATATTCGTCAAGATTAACCGAGGTAACCTTGCTGAAATCAATGTCTCCCTTTTCGTACCCCTCTATAAGCTGTTTATAAGTGCCTAAAGGCGACGAGCCTGTGGCAAGTCCTAAAACGCTGTCAGGCTTTAAAATGACCTGAGCCGAAATAATATTCGCTGCCTGTCAGCTTAGCTTTTCGTATGTATCAATCGTGATAAATTTCATATTTCTGCCTCGTTTTTATTTTTTAAGACATTTCATTTCAAAATCGGGGTCGGCGTGCCATAAATCCCAGATTTCGGAAATATGCCCGTTCGGATTATCCGTATACGCTCTGCCGCTGTAAAATTCATGCGGAGCTGTTTTTATACCGAGCGCTTTAAGCGGATTTCTGAGCTTTTCAACCCTTTCTTCAAAATCCTTATAATCCTTTTCTTCCTTAGCCGTCCAGCTGATTTCCGCCGCCGCAAGAAGTCTTACATTGGTATATAAATCAAGCTTTTCCTCGGTTCTTATATGCTCGGTCCACTGCGGAATCTCAATACCTAATATATGTGCACCCTCGGGTACTCCCAAGAGTTCAGGCTCAAAGGAATAGGTCTTTTCAAGCGTTCTTGCCGAATAGGGGTGATCCATATACATATAGTCGAGGAAGGAAAGTATTATCTGACCGCCGTTTTTAAGCCATTCGCGCTCAGTTTCGGTTCCTGAGTCTACCCACCACTGACCGACCATTTTATCAGGTGCGGCAAAATTCGAATTCAAAATCTCGTTCCAGCCTACAAGCACCTTACCTTTTTGAGCAAGATAATCCGCAATAACACCGTTAAAATACCCCTGAATATCGCGCGGGCTTTCAAGCTTTTTCTCTTTCATAAGGCGCTGACAGTCAGGACAGCTTTCCCAAGGCTCGGTCAGCACCTCGTCCCCGCCAATATGGAAATATTCGGACGGAAAAATCTCGCAAAGCTCGTCTATTATATCTCTTGCAAAGGTATAAAGCGCCTGTTTACCGGGACAGCCTATATTTTTAAGCACTCCCCATTCGTCCGGCACCTCTATTTTTTCACCTGTGCAGGATAGCTCGGGATAGCAGGCTATCGCCGCCGACATATGACCCGGCATATCTATTTCGGGTATAACCTTTATAAACCGCTCAGCCGCGTAATCAACAATATCCCTTGCCTGTGCCTTGGTATAAAAAAGTCCTCTTCCGTATTCGGTACCGACCGTCTGGGGCGCATAATGTCCCGAACAGTTCTTATTAAGGTCTGTTACCCTGCGAACCGCTCCCTTTTCAGTCAAAAGCGGATATTTTTCAATCTCAATGCGCCAGCCCTGATCGTCGGACAAATGCCAATGAAAGACATTCATTTTTAAAAGCGCCATAAAATCAAGTATTTTCTTAATTTTTTCAACCGTCCAGAAATGACGGGAGCAATCCAGCATAAACCCGCGGTGATAAAACCTCGGCTTATCCGAAATTATAACCCGCGGAATGCTTTTTCTGCCCATATTTAACTGTATAAGCGACATAACTGCGTAAAACGCGCCCGACTTATCCGCGGCGAAAACCGTTATATCATTTTCGCCGCATTCTATTCGGTATTCCTCTTTTTCAAGAAAGGTATCCTTTGCAAATATTATTTTATTTCCGCAGCCCGTCTTCGGCATAAATTCGCGGAGCACCTGAAATATTTCCTCAAAATCCCCTGAAAATACGGTTTTCGCGCCGAACGGCACGGTTCCTCCCGTTGTATTACAGTATAACGGTTTAGGTATGATATGTGTCATTTGTCTTCCTCTCTTTTCACTCTGTAATCGTTTGCGGTAATATAATCTCTCTCAAATCTCTCTGTTTCAAAAACCACAATTTCATTTTTCCCTTTTTTAATAAGCGGTGCGGGGATATACAAATCAAGTGTAGGACCTATATTCCAGTATCTGCCGAGATTAAAGCCGTTTATAAAAACACAGCCCTTTGTGAAGCCCGACATATCAAGAAATGTATCAGCACATTCATCGGCGTACAGCTCGCCGTACAGAAAAACGGGAGTTCCGTCCGAGACCGCGCCCTCTTTAAATTCAAGTTCTGAAATGCGTTCAAAATTGATTGGATACATTTTATATCCAAACTGCTGTTGCTGACCTATCATAACGGGAAAATCTATTCCTTTTTTGTCTAAAAGTTTCGGACCGTAATTGATTCTTCCGAGATTTTCCGCAAGCAAATCAAGCGTAACCTCATTTTCATTACCACCGAGCCAGATTTCATCATTGCGAATACCCCTACGATTTATCCGGGAACTTGATTTCAACTCTAGAAACTCAGAATAACGGCGGAGTACAAATCTCTGAAACCACTGTATATGCTTATGACGCCATGAACCGCACCTCTTCAATCACTAAAAACGGTACGGTTACAAGCTTTGCGTATGATGAAAACAACCGTCGTATCTCAAAGTCAAGCGGAACTCAATGCACATTATTTGTATGGAATAACGATCAGCTTCTTTTCGAAACGAATGCGGAAAATTACTCTCAAAACAATTATTATATTTTCGGAATCGGCGGAGAAGCTGAAGGAATGCTTAAAAACGGCAAGCCTTATGCCAATACGCTTGATTTGACGGGCAACGTTGTAAATTCAACCAATCTTACAACCCAGGTCGAAACCGAGTCTCAGTACGATGCGTTCGGTAACATTACAGAAGGTCAAACCGTTTCTTCGATCGGATACAGCGGAGAATATTTGGACGCCGAAACAGAACTTTATTACCTGACCGCCCGTTTTTATGATCCCGAAACAGGACGTTTCACGCAGGAGGACGATTGGCTGACAGAAGGTCCGAATCTGTATATTTACTGCCGAAATAATCCGGTTATGTATTCAGACCCGTCCGGGCATTGCAGTGCGATCGACCTTGTGTACTATAGACGCAGAGGTGATATGGCTACACTTGAAAAGCTAAAGCGTATCATTGCAAACGGTGAATGTGATCCTAAATATCACTATGATCCAAGCAAGCCTGTTGATATTTTTATCAAACAAGCTTATCCAATAACGGCAGATCAATATAATCAGATTAAAAATTCAGCTTTTAATAATAAACTTAATCTTCAATTTTATTTTGATACTGACAAAGGATTTACAGGGTATCCGTCACTATCGGGTAGAGCGTTACAATCATTTTCTTACGTAAAATATGATAGAGCTGGTATAATCAATTCCGAAGGATGGAGTGGTACAACATATATATTTTTTAGTGCATCAGTATCACAATGGTCAAATTTAGTATCAACTATAAATATTAGTAAAAGCGCTATTATGAGTACATTAAGAAAATTCTTTGATAGCGATTTTTGGATAGATGCCTCGTATGCAATTGATTTTATAGTTGAGGATACAACTAAAGTTCCAAATGTTGGTAGCGCAATAGAATTACTTTTTGGAGCAATTGATTCAATAGGACCTGTTGTTGTAGACCCTATGAGCAGATACATATCAAATGCAATATCAGGCTTGCCAAGAGACTTCTTTAGATATTGTGTAAACCTCCGAGATGGTATAAAATAGAAATAACAAATCGGAGGTTAAAATTATGCCAAGGTACAAAGACAGCCCGGAGGTACGGGCAGCAAAACAGGAACGGAGAGAAAAACTGCGGGAATTGCTCGCACTGATGGAGGTAGAGGATGTCCGAGACCTGAAATCCGTATTCAAAGAAATGGTCGGCGAGGTTCTCGAAAACGGACTTGAAGCAGAGCTTGACGATAAGCTCGGCTACACCAAGTACGATTACCGAAATAAAGACACCGGCAACAGCCGAAACGGTCATAGCGTAAAGACCGTTAAAACAAGTGCGGGCGAAGTGGAAATAGCCGTTCCGCGAGACAGGAAAGCCGAATTTGAACCGCAGATCATCAGGAAAAACGAAACATCGCTAAGCTGGTATATAGAAGAAAAGATCATTTCAATGTACGCAAAAGGTATGACCACCAACGATATTTCGGCACATATTGAGGATATTTACGGAATAGAGGTATCGGACAGTCTTGTAAGCCGAATAACGGATAAAATACTTCCGGTAGTGAAGGAAAGGCAGCAAAGACCGCTTGAGAGCATTTATGCGGTAGTTTTTATGGACGCAATCCATTACAATGTACGCTGTGAGGGCAGAATTGTAAAAAAAGCCGTATACATAGCAATCGGCATAAATATGGACGGCAAGAAAGATGTTCTCGGTATGTATGTCGGGGAGAATGAAAGCGCAAGGTATTGGCTTTCAATACTTAACGGGCTGAAAAACAGAGGGGTTGAGGATATTTTAATTGCCTGTGTCGACGGTCTTAATGGTTTCCCCGAGGCAATATCCGCCGTGTACCCCAAAACCGAAGTACAGCAATGTAT
>CDZG01052571.1_pt1 | contig 26057 bp, 26 predicted proteins | sample 557741 | NCBI WGS metagenome assembly CDZG01 (sample SAMEA3182086, study PRJEB8094) | gut metagenome | biome: human; feature: gut; material: Stool; isolation source: human stools | place: Canada | collected 2013-01-21
GCCCGGTATCGCGGACTGCATTCCGGGGACGGAAGGGATCTTTGCGGTCAGCCCGGTGCAGGCGGGCGCTGTATGGGACATCGGCGGCCGGAGCACGGCTGTCCGCGAATTTGGCGACTATATCTACCGCATCCGCTGCAGCCTGCAGGAGGACAGCATCGTCTATGACGATCTTGTTCTGCCGATCAGCGAAGTGGAAACCGCGGGATCGTGAGGAAAAACCATGGATGATGTCCAGCCGTAAATACTATGACGGCTCCGGCGCGCTCTGCGTGCGGATCCCGGACAACCGGTAACAGACATGAAACGCACGGGACAAGGTGCTTCCTTGTCCCGTGCGTTTACGGATATATCGTGCGATCCGCGCTATGTTCTGGGCTGCGCGATCCGTTTCTGCTGCAGCTCCGCCCGGAGCAGGATACCGAGCGTCAGGCAGAAATCCGGGTTTTTGAGGTCGCAGCCGAGCAGCTGCGTGATGTGGGCGAGGCGGTCCAGCGTCGAGATCGTGTCGACGAGGATATTGCCTTCCAGCGTCTGCGCGTCGGCGGTGAACTCGACCTGCGCGCCGTTGCTGCCGGCCGTGCCCCAGCCGTGCGACGCGGAATTGCCGACCACGCGCAGCAGATACCCGTCGGGATCCTCTTTTTTGAGCGTCACGCCAGAGAGCGTCAGGATGCAGTGCGTGTTCGTGATGTAGAACAGATCGCCGTTTTTGCCGATCAGCGAGCCGCCGGTCATCGAAAATTCCGACGTGCCGACGTCCGCGTCGCCGGACATGGACTGGTAGATCATGACGGTGTGGACGTTTTCCGAAGAACCTGAGCCCTTCGTGCTGCTCATATTGCCCGAAACGGTGCAGTTTTCGAGCGCAATGGAATTCTTGCCCTCAATGACGAGCAATTCGGAATTGTTCGCGGTGAGCTTCGCGTTTTTGACGGTAATGGCTGCCGTGGAGTAAACGGCAGGGGAGTTGTACCCGTTCGAGGTATAGCTGCCGCCCGTGACGTTCACGGTTCCGCCGCCGCGGTCGGAGCGGATAGCCGCCGACGAGTTGCCGGAGGTGGTGACGGTCAGGTTTTCCGCGTTCGTCGTGCCGCCGCCGGTGGTCTGGATGCCGCCGGAGTTATCAGCGCTTGTCGTGATCGTGGAATCGGAGATGTTGACGGTCGTGCCGCTGCCGTAGCTGAATACGCCGTTGCCGTTCTGCGCGGAGGAATTGACAGTCGCGTTTTTGATCGTGACGGTCGCGCCGTTCGTCGCCAGCAGCGCGGCGTTCATGCCGTAGAAGTCGCCGTCCTCCGCCGAAGCTGCCGGGCTGACCATTCGGCGCACCGTCGGGCGGCTTGCCGTCCGGGGGCGTACCCGGCTGGCCGTTTGCACCGTCCGGCGGCGTGCCGTCGGGTTTCTCGGGCGGCGTTTCGGCGGAAGCATCGGCGGATGCGGTCTCGGCTTCCGGATCATCAGCCGCAGTGTCCGCCGCGGTGCTGCCGCAGGCCGTGAGTGAGAGCAGCATTGCTGCCGCCAGTATCATTGCAATCAGCTTTTTCATAAAAAAGCAGCCTCCTTATTTCGTTTTGTGCCTGTATCATAGCGCCGGAAGCTAAAGGGAACCTACACCCATGTCACGGCAGGTATGAAAAAAGAAGCTGCACAAAAAATCAGCGGTTTCATGGAAAGCGTCGGATGAAAAAAGCGAAAAAAGACTGCGCCGGCTGTCGGAAATGCTCCGATAGGCGGCAATTTTTTATTTCCGGCGCTTTCCGCTCCGAATTCCGCGCTTGGGTCACGGTTTGGGTCAGAGCAGAAAATCAGCGGCGCAAAAACTGCGCCACTGTAAACAAAGAACAGGAAGAAATCACAGGAGACACGCTGCCTGCCAGCTCTCGCCCATACCGGCCAGATGCAATCCCTCTTTGCCGGTGTTGTGCATCAGGTCGCGCAGATCGAGCAGCAGCGCCTTGCGCAGATACTCGATTCCTTTTTCGCGCAGCCCGTTTTGCAGCGCAAAGAGTGCATGACTGGCAAAACTCAGCGTAGAGTCGTGCAGACAGAGCGGTTCAAAATCGTTCCATGCCTGCATTTTTTCTTCCTTTGTGAAAAACTCCGGCAGGCGCGTCATGAGAAGCAGCACGTCGGCCTGCTTCACAACTTTATATCGCTGTAACCGATCGAAGCAAACATGATGATACGGCAGGAAGTAACTGCGATCAATCCCGCAGAGAAAACCGTCACCGTCCGTGTACTGGACAGCGGGAAGATCTATACGGAAACCTATGATAAACTACTCCTCGCACCCGGCGCAAAGCCGACGGTTCCTGCGCTTTCCGGCGTCAGCAGTGAGCGCGTTTTCACGCTGCGCACAGTGGAGGACACCCTCCGCATCAGGCGCTTTGTTGAGGAGCAGAAGCCGAAAACTGCTATTTTGGCTGGCGGTGGCTTTATCGGTCTGGAAATGGCGGAAAACCTTGGCTTAACAGTGATAAGGAACTAATTCACTTATCAACTGTTAGCTGACGGTATGCTGCCGATGGCTTACTGGGTCAACGGCGACACCGGCTTCAAGCAGACCTCGATGCAGAAGTGGGAGAACGTCTTCCTGACTGCCGAAGAGCTGGCGGTCATCGTGCCGATCCCCGAAGCCGTTCTTGACGACGCGAGCTTCGACATCCTCGGCGAGGTGCAGCCGCGCGTCATGGAGGCGATTGGGCAGTGCGTGGACTCCGCTGCGATCTTCGGTGTGAACCGCCCCGCGGGCTGGCCGATGGACATCATTTCCCGCGCACGGCAGGCAGGCAACAACGTTGCGCCCGGTTCGAGCCCGAACTACTACGACAAGATCATGGGCGAAGACGGTATCATCGCGAAGGTTGAAGCCGCCGGCCGCATGGTCACGGGCGCGGTATCCGGTATGGGCATCCGCGCAAAGCTGCGCGGTCTGAAGGGCACGGACGGTCATCCGATCTTCGTCTCTTCGATGCAGGGCGCGACGCCCTATGCGCTCGACGGCGCTCCGATGTACTTCCCGCAGAACGGCAGCTTCGATGAGACTGTCGCGCAGCTCATTGTCGGCGACTGGTCGGAGGCTGTGTATTCCATCCGCCAGGATGTGACGGTCAAGATTCTGACCGAGAGCATTATCCAGGACCCGGTGACGAAGAACATCGTCTACAACCTCGCGCAGCAGGACATGATCGCGCTGCGTGTCAAGTTCCGTGCGGCATGGGCGCTGCCGAACCCGGCAACCCGCATGAACGCCGAGCGCATGAACTGCCCGTTTGCGTATCTGGAGCCTGCGACCGCGGCTACCACCTACGCCGTTACGTTCACGGTGAAGGACAACGCGACTTCTCCCGCGGTGATCTCGGGCGCGATGGTCGACGTGGAGGGCGCACGCAAGAAGACCGGCGCGGACGGTACGGCGGTATTTAACCTGTTCCCCGGCAGCTACGATGCGAAGGTCACGAAGAAGGGCTGCAAGCCCGTCGCGGTTTCCTTCACGGTCGACGATGAGGCTGTGGCGCAGGCGATCACGCTGGTTAGCGAATAAGGAGCGCCGCTATGACGGCGTATGCGAGCTACGTCTACTATCGCGATGAGTGGTGCGGCGCGATGGCAAAGGAGGACTACGACCGCCTGAGCAAGCGTGCCAGCCGCTATCTCGATACGCTGACGATGCGAAGGATTCAGGGCGCGTGGGCATCCGATACGCGCGTAAAGGACGCCTGCTGCGCCGTGACGGAAGAGCTTTACAATCAGGAGGACGGCGGCGCTGCCGTCGCCTCCGAAAGCCTCGGCTCGGCGAGCGTGAGCTATGCGTCCGGTACAAACGCGAAAAGCCCGGATGCACGGCTTCGCAGCGCGGCGGCGCAGTATCTTATGACGACGGGGCTTTTGTTCTGCGGGATGGGGTGACGCGATGCGCAGATTCTGTACGGATACGGTGACGCTGTTTCACTATCTCGGAGAGGTCGACCGGAAGGCAAGCTATGAGGCGTTCGTTCTCAAAAACGTCCGGCTGGAGGAAAGCCGGGCGACCGGCAACGGTACGGCAGGCAAAACGCCTGCCGATACCGCGACGCTTTACATTCTCGACCGCTATGCCAGCAGCCAGGAATGGGGGCTTTCCGACGATGGGCGCGATATGTTCTGCCCCGGAGAGGTGCAGAAACCGGAGGACGCGGGGACGCTCTATCGCGTGTCGGCTGTCCTGCGGCGCAAGGTGGCGCGTTCACGTCTGAACCATTGGGAGGTGCTGGGCAATGCAGATCGACGTTCAGTTTGACGGCGGCGAGCTGCTGCGCAGGTTTGAAGAGCGGGGCAAAACGGCGCAGGTCTGGCTGGACAGCGAGATCCTGCGCTCGACCGAGCCCTTCGTTCCGATGGATCAGGGCGACCTGATTGGCAGCGGCGTGCGCGGCACGGTTCCCGGCAGCGGGCTTATCGTGTATAACAGCCCGTATGCGCATTATCACTACGTCGGTTTGGTGCGCGTGGGGCGTGCGCCGAAGAAGCTGACAGACCGGAAGATGAACTATTCCCAGCTGCATCAGGCAGGCCAGGAGCGCGGCAGCGCGTGGTTTGACCGCAGCAAGAAGGTCAACCTTGCCGCATGGATTGCGGGCGTAGAGCGGGCAATGAAAGGGAAACTGTAAATGGAAGAAAGAAGACCGATTCCGTATGCTGACAGCGCAGAGATTGCAGCGGCGCTGATGGATCATTTGGAAAAGCTGGACGCGCTCAAGGGCGGCATTCGGCTCAACGATCCGGACAAGGGGCCGTGCGTCGCGCTTCAGATGCTGCCCGGCTCCGGGAAGACGGCGGAATACATGGACGGGAGCTATGAAGCCCGGTATGATTTCGCGGTTCTGCTGCGCATCGACGGACGCGACAGCGCACAGCGGCTTGCCGCGGCGGGGCTTCTGGACACGATCAGCCGGTATTTGCAGACCAGTTTCCCCGACATCGGAGAGAGCCGCAGCGTGTCCGGGCTTGAGGCGTCTTCTGCGCCGTGTACGGCGGCGGTATATGAAGACCAGACAGAGGACTGGCAGACCACATTCACGATGCAATATATGCAGGAGGGATAAACAACTATGGGATTTCCGAAAAACTATAACCGGAATATGGCAATCAATCTCAAGGGCGACGCGGCGGCGGACGACTACAAGCTGATTGCATCCGGTATTCTGTCCCGCACGAACAGCATTTCCGAGTCGAAGTCCAGCTATCAGTACATGGACAACCGCGGCACGGCGGATACCGACGTAACCGGGCAGGAGGTAAGCGCGGCGTTCACAGGTCATCGCAAGATCGGAGACGCGGCGCAGGACTACATTCTCGACGATGTTCTCTATGATCTGGACAAGCGCGAGGTCGAGTTCCTCGACTACGATGATTCCATCGCAGCGGGCAGCCCGAACGGCTGGAAGGGCAAGGCGCGGCTTCAGATCACGGATGACGGCAGCGGCAATGCGGCAGACCGGCAGTCGATCAGCTTCGCGCTGAACTACGTCGGCAAGCCTGTCCGCGGCACGGTCACGAAGGATACGAGCGGCAAGCTCACCTTCACGCCCGCAACCTGATATGCAGTATCCGAAGAACTATGAGCGGCTGGTGCTTCTGAACCTTGCGGACACGGATGAGGGGGCGGACTTCCGCCCTCTTGCCGCGGGCGTGATGAGCCGCAGTCACAATTTGCAGGAAGAAGCCGCCGCGGAATTTTATGACGATGACGGGCCGTGCGCGGAAATGACGGCGCTGCGGCAGACGCACGTCATCGACTTTCAGGGGCATCGCGCAACCGGCGACGCGGGGCAGGATCGGATCTTCGACGCTCTTGCATACGACACAAGCCGCCGGGCGGTCGAGTTCATCGATTGGCTGCCGTCGGGCGCGGCATGGCGCGGCGTGGGGCTGCTGACGATCACGGACAGCGGCAGCGGCGAGGCAGCATACCGGCAGAATATCAGCTTCAGCATTCGCACGACGCGCCCGATGCGAAAAGGGACACTTCACTACGACGAGGAAAAAGACCTCTACGAATGGGAGGAAGATTTCAATGGGCTTTGAATTTCGCAAGCAGGACAGCGTGGAGATCTGCGGCAGGCGGTACGCGCTGGACATCTCAAGCCTGGAGTTCATCGGGGCAGTGACCGAGGACTTCGCGGCAATTTTATCGAAGTATAACGTCTTCCAGCAGCTCCAGAACGACTGCATGAAGCCGGGGATGACAAAGGAAGACATGGAGGCTGCGACAAAGCAGCTCATCGAAGAGAATCAGAACATTGCAGAGCTGGGCAGGGATTTCATTATCCGGGCGCTGGGCAAGGACGCTTATGAGCAGATCTTCGCCGGCCGTGCGCCCAGCTCTGTCGATCATATTGAGCTTTGCGCGTACATTTACCGCGAGGCGATGCGCCAGCGGCAGGCTCTGATGAAAAGTTATGTAAACAAGAACAGGAGGGAGCGCCGTGCTGCTGCGAGAGCCGCCAAAAAGTCTGGAGGTTTCCGGGAAGGTTTATAAAATCCATACGGACTTCCGGATCTGGCTGGGCTTGCAGGCGTTGTTTCAGGAAAAGGCGCTGACAGCGGCGGAGAAGGCGCTCATCGCGTGCAGGCGCGTGTACGGAAGGAACATCCCCGAGGATATGAACGCGGCACTAGACGCGCTGCTGTGGTTCTACGGGGGCGGGCTGGACACGCCTGATGACGAGCCGCCCGGAGAACGGCTTCTGGACTGGGAGCAGGACGCGGCGGCGATCTGGGCGGACTTTAAGCTCTATTACCGCAGAGATCTGCGGCGGGCGCGGATGCACTGGTGGGACTTCCTGGCGCTTTTTACCGCCCTTCCGGAAGGGAGCGTCATCCGCGGGCGCATGAGCCTTCGCGCGGTGAAGCTCGGGGAGATCAAAGACCCGGAAATGCGGGCAGAGTACGCGCGGCGCAAGGCACGGGTGCGGCTGGACGGCGAAGCGCCGGGCATGGACGATTTCTATGCGCATATGTCGACGCTGACATACAACACAAAGCCGGGGCTCGCCTCGGTTTACACGGTTCCTGCGTCGCTGCTGGACGGCGGGCATCATGTATCGGTTTATCCGATGAACTGGGACTCGCAGGGGCACGAAACGCCTGAGAGCTTGCGGCAGGTGCTGGTCAACGGCCTCGCGCTGGCATTCATCGACCAAAGCCCGCAGCCGTCGGACAGCTCGCTTACGCAGTACGGCGTTTCGAAGCTGATTTCTCCGTACCGCACAAATATCCGCGTCCACATTGCGGATATCCAGCTGGAGACGGAAAACCGGACGCCGGCCACGAATGCCTATGTCACGCCGAATGCGCCGATGGTCGTTTCGTGGTCGGTAAAGGATTTTTCGGAATACTTCACACAGAAGCCCGTGCAGGCATCCTTCGAGGTGCAGTATTACACGCAGACAGGCAGCTCGATCTCCGACTGGAAGACGATCACGGGCACGACGGACGCGACGGCGACGATCCCCGCGAGCGATCTTGCGGGCGTGGAGCGCGTTACGTGGCGCGTGCGGCTGACGTCGGATGACGGCGTAGTCGGTGAGTGGTCGGACTGGGAATATTGCACGTGCGTCAATAAATCCGGCAAAGCGACGGCGCTCAGCCCAGACGGCGCGAGCGTCACGGCTGGCGAGACGGTGATGTTTTTGTGGGAACACAGCTCCACGTCCGGACTCGGACAGGCGGCGGTGCAGATCCAGATGCAGGCCCCCGGCGCGACGGCTTACACAGATATCTACACGGGCAACACAAGCGCCCGGCGGCGCGGTATCGTGCTGCCGAGTACGATCTCCAACACAGCCGGGCAGGCCGCATGGCGCGTGCGGACGAAGGACACGGCGGGCACGTGGTCGGAATGGTCCGATCCGCTGTACGTCTATATCGTCGCCGCGGCGGCTGCGCCGGCCGTCTCTTCGGTCAGCACGGGAACCGCCCGCCCCGTCGTGGCATGGCAGAGCGCGAACCAGACAGGCTATCAGGTGCGCGTGCGCGACACGGCAGGGAATACGATCTACGACTCCGGCGTGCTGCCGGGCTCGGAGCAGAGCCACCAGATCACGGACTACCTCCCGGATGGGGATTATGTTGTGGCGGTGACGATCTGGAACCAGTACGCCATCGAGAGCGCCGAGGGCACGAAGACCTTTACAGTCTCCGCGCCGGTGCTGGCTGCGCCGCAGATCCGCTGTGGCGGCGTGAGGGGCGGCGTGCGCGTGCGCATCGATGCAAAGCCGTCGGCGCGGCTGCTGCTGATGCGCGACGGCGTGCCGGTGCTGGAGGTTTCCAGCACCGAATCGACATTTTACGACTGGGCGGCGGGAACCGGCACGCACGAATACAAGCTGCGGGCGGAGACGGCGGACAGCTTTTCTGAGAGCGCGTCCAGCTGGGCAGCTCCGGAGATCAGCTGCGGGATTCTATCTACGGCGGACGAGCCGGGGCGGCAGGTGCATATGCGGATCAGCCGCGACGCTTCGCCGGGGCATGACGATGATATGATGCTGGAAGTGACGCAGCGGGCATTTCAGGGCAGAGCGCTGCCCGTAGCGGAGTTTACGGGGCGCAGGACGCACACGCACCGGCACACGTTCAGTTTGCTGCATCCGGAAGAGCTGAAGCTGCTGCTTGAAATGGTGCTGTCGGAGAAAACGCTTCTCTATCGAGATCCGTTCGGTCGGCGGTATTTTTGTATCTGCCCGTCGCTGCCGATCAGCTACGACAAGTATTCGAATGACATTTCTCTGGATCTGGAGGAAGTCGACTACAAGGAGGACTTGACATGATCGACCTTGCGACCGGCGGCTATACCACCGAGGCGGTTCAGAAGGCGCTGCACGCCGCCTACGGCTCAAGGCGGATTTATTACCGGTACGACCGGCTGGACACGCACAAGGTCACGCTGGGGGCGCTGTACGCAGAAGACGGCTCGATTAAGCTGGACTATAACGCAGACATCATGCGCACGGGGCGCTTCACGATCCGGGACGATCCTGCGGTCAACTGGCAGGCGGAGCTGCTGCGCCCGTGGTTCGGATTGATTATGCCAGACGGAGGCAGGGCGGAATGGCCGCTCGGCCTTTTCTATATGCCGACGGCTCCGAAGACCGGCAGCCGCCACGTGTACCGCGAGATCGAGGCATACGATACCACGACGATCCTCTGGGACGATCAGGTGACGAACCGCTACCAGATCCCGAAGGGCTCCAAATACACAGCGGCTCTGTCTGCGATCTTTGCAAGCGTTGGAGTTTTTGATGCGATCATCGAGCCGTCCGAGTCCGTCACGCAGACGGCGCTCGAATGGGAGGCCGGGACAGCCAAGGGTGAGATCGTGCAGCAGCTTTTGACAGCTGACAACTATGAGCCGCTGATGGCGGACGCGTGGGGGCGCTGGCGCTGCCGCAAGTACAAAGATCCTCGCGCCCGCCGCGCGGAGTACAACTACACGGCGGGCGAGCTGAGCGTGATGCTGCCCGATCCGACGGTCGACGATGATCTGTTTCATCTGCCGAATGTATTTGTCGGCGTGGTATCACGACCAGACCGGCCTGCAATGAGCTTTACGTATGAGATCACGGACCCGAAAAGCCCGCTGGCGGCAGTCAACCGCGGCGGGCGTCATGTTACCGAGACAAAGATTTACGAAGACGCAGCTTCGGCTATCGCACTGGAGGCAGACGTGCGGCGGCGGGCAAGCCAGGCGTCGAGCTATTTTTCAAGCCTCAAGTTCTCGACCGCGCCCATGCCGCACCACGCGGCTGGGGATGTACTGTGGATCGAGGACGGAGACATCCGCGGGAAGTATCAGGAAATGAAATGGTCACTCGACCTTCGGGCGGGCGGCGAGATGAAGCATGAAGTACAGAAGGAGGGAACGCTTTGATTCCGCAGAATCTGTTCCAGAAGGAAAAGCAGGAGCCGGTACGGGCGCAGCTGGCGACCGTGACGCAGATCACGGATGACGGGGTGCTGCTGCTCATCGACGGTGAAGACGAGGCAAGCCAGACGGCTTGCCGGTATCTGTCCAGCTATCAGCCCACGCGCGGCGACCGGGTATATTTCCAGCGCGTCGGCGGGGCAATGCTTGTGATGGGGAAGGTGATGTGAGATGGTGACGCACGAATTGACGGTATTCCCGGACGGGCGCATCGACGGCGCTTTTTCCGTCCGCGAAGGGGACTATAACAGCCACACGCTGCGCTTTGTGCTGACGCAGGATCTGACGGCGGCAAGCGCGAAGCTGCTGCTTTGGCCGGCGGGCGCGGAAAAGCCGACGGTTTACGGCGTTCTGCTGGGGCATGGACAGGCCGCCGGGCAGGATGTGCAGTTCACGCCGGTTTCGTGGGGCAAAGCTCCGAGCAGGACGCAGATCCAGTTGGAGCTGCTGGACAACAACGGCAATATCATCTGGCAGAGCCGCCGCCTGCGCATTCCCGTCGAGCCGGGCATCCCGGACGACGCGCTGCCCGAGCCAGTGGACACAAGCGACGCGACGGCGGGCCCCGGCGATGTAGCGCTCGGAAAAACCTTCTACGCGCAGGGCGAAAAGAAAACGGGCAGCTACGTCTCGGACGGCATCCAGCCCCGCGCATGGGCGGACATCCCGATCGACTATATTCTGTGTGAGATCGAGGAATCCGAAAACAAGTATTACTTCCAGAGGGTAAGCAGCTCGGAGTTCATGCTGGTGGTTCCGCAGGACGATGTAGGAACTGCCATTGCGACGTTCGCCGTGGATGAAACGACGGATATCTACATGGAAGGGATCAAGGTGGGCGAAGCGACTGATGAAGTGCCGCTCACGCTGACGCTAGACATGGGACAGCCGATTTCCATTGGTCTGAAATGGCGCAAAAACAGTAAAGAAGCATTGATTTCCGTTACAGTGCTGAGGGAAGATAGCGAAAACGCATGCTTGGAGGTGAAGGAGATCCATGCAGGCAGATCCACGACTCTGGACACTGCCAATCCGGATGTACATATTGTCACACGAAAGGGTGAGGTTTTTTACTATTACCAGTTCCCGACATTAAGTGGACGCACCTACGTGATGGTCAAGCCGAGCGGATTATTAAAAGTAGCTTTACAAATTGTACAGGGCAACGAATCTAACGGCGTCGGAGCTGGTACATACGTAAAGCTCTACAAAGAATCAGACGAGAACTTCGTGCTTTTTGAGCTGACAACGCCATCCGGAAAGTACCGGAAAAAGTACTGTGTCAGCTGGCGGGCATCAGATACGATCGTGTTTAGCGCGAGTCTCTACACGTATCCGGTACTCGCGTTTATCGACGGGGATTCGCAGTTTTACAACTACGCAGCGTTTCCGCCTAAAGAACCGCACGCGGAGTATGCGCTGCTGAAGCAAACCGTGAATAAATTCTGGGCGGAGAAAGTACCGAAAGACCGGTATGGACGCGTGCTGCTTAATTTTTCGCAGACAGTCGATCTGGAGGATTTTACAGATTCGGCAGATTATACAGCAAAAAACGCAGTGATCGATACGCTGAAAACCGTACAGATCGGCTGCAACATCACGGAGAAAGAGAATCTTCTCAGCGTCGGACCGCAGTACGCGATGCTCGGCAAAAACTCGCTGACAGATGCAAGCCGCTGGATTATGCTTATAAACGGCAGGTTGGTTGATATGCCGGGCTTTTTGATGCATACATGGCCGGACAACAGCGAGATTATCACATTTATCTACACCTGCGCGGACGGCCTCGACGTGGGCTATCCCTACGCGGGAGAATAAACGAAAGAAGGGAACAACGGATGGAAAACAATATTCTGGTGAACATCAAGGCATGGATCACGGCGGCGCTGGCGGTGCTGACGGCGTTCTGGGGCTGGTTCGGCTGGCTGGTCGTGGCGTGGGTATTTCTCATGCTGGCAGACTGGCTGGTCGGCTCTGCGGCGGCTGCAAAGCGCGGAGAGTGGTCGAGCGCGAAGCTGCGCGAAGGCGCGTGGCACAAGGGCGGCATGATCGTGATTGTCATTGTGGCGGTTGTAGCAGACTGGGTGATCGGCATGATCCTCGACAACGTGCCCGGCATTGTGCTGCCGTTTGAGTACACGACGCTCATCGGGCCTCTGGTCGTGATCTGGTACATCATCGGGGAGCTGGGAAGTCTGGCGGAGCATGGCGTGAGTCTCGGGGCAAAGGTTCCCGCGTGGCTGGTGAAGCTGCTGGCGGCCGGCAAGAAGGCAGTCGACGACGCGGGCGGCAAGATGGCGGGTGACACGCAGGAAACCGAAGACAACGAGGATGAGGTCGAGGACGACGTACAGGAGGTCGAGGACGTATGAGCATCAGAATCGGCCAGGCAAGCCTCGGAGAGACGGGCGGACGCGGACAGCAGCCGGGCAACCAGAACGGACGGGAGCTGAACTTCTCCAACTGGTATAATGGTCACTGGCTGGGTATCCTGCGCTTCAAGAACGCGCAGGAGGCTGAGAAAGCCGCGCAGGCGTGCGAAGACGGCGTAAGGAACAAGAACATCGGCTATGACATGGACGGGCGGAACACGGCGTACAAAGCCGCTGAGACGGTCGACTTCGACCTCGGCAGGATCGATACGCCCGTGGAGACGGATTGCAGCGCGTTTATGATGCTCTGCGCCGTCTCTGGCGGCGTCGACGAACTGAAGGATCTTTTCAGGAAGTTCGGCAACAGCTGCACGACGTACTGCATGATGCGCGACTGGCCGAAGACCGGTCACTTCGAGCTTCTGACGGGCGGAAAGTATCTCTGCTCCGACGAGTATCTGCGGCGGGGCGATATTCTGGTATCGTCCGGTCACACGGTCATGGCGCTTCAGGACGGCGCGAAGGCGTATCAGGATGAGACGCGGCAGATTATTGTGGACGGCACGATGAAGACCGTGCACGGGCAGCTGGTGGGCGGGCAGAACCGCATCATGCTTGCGGATCTTCTTGCCGCCTGCGGCATCTCGACGGGAGAGCTTGTCGGGCTGCGGCAGTTCTGCGAGGCGTTCGGCTTCGAGGTCGGGAACAACGGATCGACGGCGATCATCCGCACGAAATAAGAAAAGCCCTCCTGCGCGTGATGCGTGGGAGGGCGTTTTTCGTGACAAATTTCATGACAAAAATCGCTTTTACAGAGCTAAAAAAGTGTGCCAAAAGGTAAAAACTGTTTTCCGTTTTTGGCAACCGGAAAAGGGCGAAATGGCGTTGATATATAAGGAAAAACCCGCAATCTCAACGATTGCGGGCTTCTGCTTTGATGGTCGGAGTGTCGGGATTCGAACCCGAGGCCTCTTGGTCCCGAAGGTTGGTCGAATATTTTTAGCGGATATTTCAAGGCATTTTCGCACATTTCTGCTCAGAAAATTTCGCAGCTTCGTCGTTTCCAGCACGGATAATTCCACCTGATTTTTCGGCGTTTGGGTCACGGTTTGGGTCAGGATAGAAAACCAGCGGCGCAGAAACTGCGCCGCTATAAACAAAGAATAGCTACAGATTTCCGCCGTTTTCCAGGGCGGTCTGCGCATACCAGCGCGCGCTGTCCTTCATAATCCGTTTTTGCGTCGGATAGTCGACACAGATCAGACCGAAGCGCTCTGCATAGCCGCTGTGCCACTCAAAATTGTCGGTCAGCGACCAGTGGAAAAAGCCGCGGACGTCGGCCCGTTCACATCCTCTGCAAAGCGCAAGCAGATAGCGGTGCAGGAAATCGATCCGGTCGGCGTCATGGACCTGTCCGTCCATGAATATATGGTCATTACAGCTCAGCCCGCACTCGGTCACATAAAGCGGCAGCTTGTAACGTTCATGGAGGTGGGCATAGCCATACTCCATGATCTCCGGCGTGATGGGCCACTTGAGCGCCGTGCAGGCAAAGCCCTGCGGACGCGGCAGATAGACCGGCGCACCATCCGGCCCGGCGGCGATTTCGCTGCCGTTGTACGAATTGATGCCGATGAAATCCGGGACGGCGTGCATCGTGTCCCACTCCTCGGGCGTTACGGTGCTTAAAAGTTCGCGAAGCCTTCCTTCTTCCGGTTCGACGCTGCCAAAGCACACGGCGTCTAAAACGATCGGGTGCGTGAACATCCAGTCGGCATCTGTCAGGCGAAAGGTTTCCTGCCGTGCGGCGTCCTCGTCTGCGGGGCTGTGCGGATAGCAGAGCTTGCCGGTGGAGGCAATGCCGATCAAAGCTTCCGGCGCAGCATTCCGGATGGCCCGGAAGGAAAGCCCGTGCGCCAGCATGAGGTTTTTCCAGCACGAAACGAGTCCCGGAAGCGAAAGCCGCTTCCCGGGCGCATGAATGCCGTCGGCGTATCCGAGCTTGAGCACGATCTGAGGCTCATTGAGCGTGATAAAATGCGAAACGCGACCGGAAAAATGTGCCGCCATCATGCCCGCAAAGCGGGCAAACGCCTCCGCCGTCTTGCGGCAAAGCCAGCCGCCTCTGACTTCCAGCGCCTGCGGCAGCTCCCAGTGATAGAGTGTCATCCACGGCGTAACGCCGTTTGCAAGACAGCAGTCCACGACGCGGTCATAGTACCGAAGTCCGGCCTCGTTCCACTGGCCGTCGCCGTTCGGGTCAATGCGTGCCCAGCTTGTCGAAAACCGGTAAGCGGATAAGCCGAGCGAGGCTAAAAGCCCGATGTCCTCTGCAAAGCAGTGATAGCCGTCGCAGGCAGCAGAGCCGTCGTCGCCGTTTGCAATGGTTCCCGGCCTGCGGCAAAAAACGTCCCAGATGCTCTCGCCGCCGCCGTCCGCGGCAGGGAAGCCCTCGGTCTGATAGGCGCTTGACGCTGCACCCCAGACGAAATCCTCGCGAAATGCCATCTCAGCCTCCCATGACCACGCGTACCGAAACAACACTTCCGGCCTCTGCAGGCGCGAGAAGGTTCCCGGACTGCCGCACACCGTCCACATACAGCTCCCGCACACCGTGCTCCGCGCCGTCCGGATTATCGACCGTGATGCGGTACTGCGCGCCGCGGAAGCGCCGGGTCAGCGTGAGCTGCTTCCATTCCGGCGGGATGCACGGGTCGATCCGCAGTCCGTCCAGCTCTGGCTGTACGCCCAAGATCGCCTGCGAAATGGACACGAACGTCCATGCCGCCGTGCCGGTCAGCCAGCTGTTTTTGGCCTCGCCGAAGGTCGGCGCGTCCTTGCCCGCGACCATCTGGCTGTAGACATACGGCTCCGTGCGGTGGACCTCACTGACGGATTCCAGATAGGCAGGGCAGATCTTCCGATAGGTCTCAAACGCGCGTGCGCCGTGCCCCAGGACGGCCTCCGCGCAGGTGATCCAGGGATTGTTGTGACAGAAAATCCCCGCGTTTTCCTTATATCCGGGCGGATACGAGCTGATCTCACCGAGATTCAGATAGTATTTTGTGTAGGCCGGCTGCAGAAGGACGATGCCGAACCTGCTGTCGAGCCGATCTTCCACGCTTTTCAGCGCCTGTGCAGCCTCGCCGGTCTGTCTGCCGATGCCGGCCATGACGCACATGCCCTGCGGCTCAATGAAGATCTGCCCTTCGGCGCAGTCTTTGCTTCCGACGGGCGCGCCGAACGCGTCGTAGGCCCTGCGGAACCATGCGCCGTCCCAGCCCGCATCCAGCACGGCCGTTTCCATCTCTGCGACTGCGGCATCAGCCGCTGCGGCTTCTGCGTTCAGCGCCAGATGGCGAAGAATATCGGCGTAGGCCCTGCTGTATTTGACGAACATCCCGGCGATGAACACAGACTCCGCGACCGGGCCTTCGCTGGGGCCGGTGATCTGGAAGCTCTTGCCGGGGTGGGCGGAGAAGCAGTTGAGATTCAGGCAGTCGTTCCAGTCGGCTCTGCCGATGAGCGGAAGCTCGTGCGGTCCGAGATGCGTGCAGGTGAACCGGAAGCTGCGGCGCAGATGCTCCATGAGCGGCGCGGCGTTGTCCGGGTCACAATCAAACGTGACGCTTTCCTCTAAGATCGACCAGTCGCCTGTTTCGCGTAAGTACGCGTCCACGCCCGCGATCAGCCACAGCGGATCGTCGTTGAAGCCGCTGCCGACGGCGAGATTTCCCTTTTTCGTGAGCGGCTGATACTGGTGATAGGCGCTGCCGTCCGCAAACTGCGTGGCGGCGATGTCCAGGATCCGCTCTCTTGCGCGCTCCGGAATGATATGCACGAAGCCGAGCAGGTCCTGACACGAATCGCGGAAGCCCATCCCGCGGCCCATGCCGCTTTCAAAATAGCTGGCCGAGCGGCTCATGTTGAACGTGACCATGCACTGGTACTGGTTCCAGATATTCACCATCCGGTCGACCTTCTCGTCGCCGGTCTCGGCGTGGTAGTTGGAGAGCAGTGTGTCCCAGTGCCCGTGCAGCGCGTCCATTGCCGCGTCAAACTGTGCCGGGGTACGGTATTTTTCGATCATCGCGTGTGCGCGCGTCTTGTTGATCACGCCGGGCGCGGAGAATTTCTCATCCTCCGGGTTTTCCACATAGCCGAGACCAAAGAAAAGCTCCCGCGACTCGCCGGGCCGCAGCGCCATATGGAACTGCATCGCGCCGACCGGCGCCCAGCCGTGGGCGACAGAATTGGTGCAGCGGCCGTTTTGGACCGCTTCGGGCAGAGACGGCGCGCCGTAGAGGCCGATAAAGGCGTTGCGCGCGGTATCGAAGCCGTCATACGGGCGGTTCGCCCAGAACACGGCATAGTGATTCCGCCGCTCGCGGTATTCGGATTTGTGATAAATGGCGTCCGGCTCCAGCTCGACCTCGCCGATGGAGAAGTTCCGCTGGAAGTTGGAGCCGTCGTCCATCGCGTCCCAGAGGCAGAACTCTACATAGGGGAACACATCGAGCGTCTTTTCCGCGGCAGTCCCATTTTTCAGCGTCAGCCGGATGAGCAGGCAGTTGTCGCCCTGCGGGACCAGCAGCGTCTGTGCGGCCGAAACACCATTTTTCTGCCCCTCGATCACGCTGTAGCCGAGGCCGTGGCGGCAGGTATAGCGGTCCAGCTCCGTTTTCGCGGGCTGCCAGCCGGGGTTCCAGACGGTATCGCCGTCTTTGATGTAAATATGGAAGCCCTCCTGATCGACCGGGCAGTTATTGTAGCGGTAGCGGGTCAGCCGGCGCAGCCGCGCGTCGCGATAGAAGCAGTAGCCGCCTGCGGTATTGGACAGGAGTGTGAAAAAATCCTCGCTCCCTAGGTAGTTGATCCACGGCAGCGGCGTGCGCGGGCTTGTGATCACGTATTCACGCCTCTGATCGTCAAAGAAACCAAATTGCATCCGAAACCCCTCCTTCACCGGTATGCGCGCAGGCGCACCGGCGGAATCGAAATCGTTTAAGTCATCAATATGACAGAATTACAGCTTTACAATAGCGGCTTTTTGCGCAAAATGCAAGACATATTTTGCGATTTTTCCTGAAAAACATCTTTTTTCAGGAGCACAGGAAAAAGCAGGGCAAGTTTCGGAAACGTTAAGCTGTCAAATCTGCTAAATTTACGTGACCAAACTGAGCAGAACAGCCAAACTTCGTTCAGAAACGTAAAAAACGAAAAAAATCCCTTGCATTTTTGCGAGGAATCCGCTATTTTGAGATTACGAAAACGATTAAGAAAACGCGCGGACGAAATGGAGGCAGACCGGCATGGTTTCTATGAAGGATATCGCAAAGGCCTGCGGCGTTTCGGTCGCGACCGTCAGCAAGGCCCTCTCCGGGCAGCCGGACATCGGCGAGCAGACGCGGGAGCTGATCTGCAAAACCGCTGACTCTCTTGGCTATATGACCAACTCCGCCGCCCGCGCGCTCAAGACGAACCGCACCTATAATATCGGCGTCCTGTTCGTCGACGAGCGGCGCAGCGGACTTGCGCATGAGTATTTTTCCGCCGTGCTCGAGAGTCTCAAGGTCGAGGCCGAGGCCAACGGCTATGATATTACCTTCATCAACCGCAACGTCGGCAAAAAAGCGACGACATACCTGCAGCACTGCCAGTATCGCGGCGTCGACGGCGTGGTGATCGCCTGTGTCGATTTCAACGATCCGCAGGTGCTGGAGCTGGTCAATTCCCGCCTCCCGGTCGTGACCATCGATCACGTCTTCAACAACCGCGCCGCCGTCCTTTCCGACAACGTGCGCGGCATGGAGGAACTGGTGCGCTACGTCTATGCGAAGGGCCACCGCCGCATCGCGTTCATCCACGGCGAACGCACCACCGTCACGGAAAACCGCCTGACAGGCTTCTACCGCGCCTGCGACGCGCTGGGACTGGAGATCCCGGAGGAATACGTCCGCGAGGGCGTGTACCATGACCCCGACCGCTGTGCGGAGCTGACGCGCGAGCTGCTTCAGCTGCCGGAGCCGCCGACCTGCATCCTGATGCCGGACGACTTTTCCAGCATCGGCGGCGGCAACGCCATCCGCCGCATGGGGCTTCGTCTTCCCGAAGACGTCAGCGCGGCGGGCTATGACGGCATCCAGCTTGCAAGCATCACGAGTCCGGCGATGACCACCTATCGCCAGGATACGGCCGCGCTTGGCAAGACCGCTGCCGCGAAGCTCATCGAACTCATCGAAAAGCCGCGTACCGCGCTGGTCGACCGGATCCTCATCCCGGGCAAGCTTGTCGAGGGAGGCTCGGTCCGCGCGATTTGAAGATGGTGCTCTCTGCCGTGAGGCAGTGCACATAGATCAAAGTACCAACCATTATATTTTTACAGGAGGAATTCAAATGAAAAAGTATCTTGCGCTGCTGCTTGCAGTCCTGATGCTCGCAGCTGTGTTTGCAGGCTGCGCGAGCAAGGAAACGACGACCGACGCGCCAGCCGCTTCCACGGAAACGGCCGAGCCTGCCAAGACCGAAGAAACCGCCGCCACCGAAGAGACTGCCGCCGAAGAACCCGCTTCCGAGGAAGGCAAGGTCTTCAACATCTACGCCTGGAACGAAGAGTTCAAGGGCTTCTTTGAGAAGTACTACACCGTTCCAGAGGGCGTGACCGTCAACTGGATCATCACCCCGAGCGCCGACGGCGCCTATCAGGACAAGCTCGACGAGGCGCTGCTCAATCAGGAGAACGCTTCTGCCGACGACAAGGTCGACCTGTTCCTGGCTGAGGCCGACTACATCCAGAAGTACACCGAGTCGCCCGTCACGCAGGACATCACCGCCCTCGGCGTGACCGACTTCTCCAACACCTATGCCTACACCGTGCAGGCTGCGTCCGACGCGTCCGGCGTGGTCAAGGGCGTCTCCTTCCAGTGCTGCCCGGCGGCCCTCATTTACCGCCGCTCCATCGCCAAGGACGTTCTGGGCACCGACGATCCCGCCGAGGTCCAGGAACTGCTGAACAGCTGGGACAAGTTCAATGCTGTCGCGGCTGATGCCAAGGCCAAGGGCTATCTGATGACCGCTTCCGAGGCTGCTACCTACCGTGTCTTCTCCAACAACGTTTCCGAACCGTGGGTCGACGCGAACAACAACCTCCAGATCGATCCCGCTATCCAGACCTGGATGCAGCAGGCCAAGGACTTCTCCGACAACGGCTACACGCAGGACTGCGATATCTGGTCCGATGAGTGCACCGCGCAGATGTTCGGCGAAGGCAAGGCCATGTGCTACTTCGGGCCGGCCTGGTACTTCAACTTCTCCATGGGCAACGCACAGGACGCGGACAAGGGCTGCTTCGGCGACTGGGCGATCTGCGAAGGCCCGCAGGCACACTTCTGGGGCGGCACGTGGCTGCTGGCGCCTGCCGGCACGGATAACCCCACCATGGTTGCCGATATCATGAACACCTTCATCAACGATGAAGAGGTCTGCACGAACCTGGTCAAGAACGAGGCGCAGTTCTCCAACAACCAGAAGGTCAACGAGACCGTTGCGCAGGATCCGACCTACGGCAGCGAGTTCCTCGGCGGCCAGAACGACATCGCGCTGTTCTGTGACCTTGCCAAGAACATCAAGTTCGAAAACCACACCATCTATGACCAGCTGCTCAACGAGGGTCTGCAGGCCAACTGGAGAGAGTACTGCAAGGGTACCGTCACCGAGGACGAGGCCATGAGCAACTTCTATAAGTACATCAACGAAAAGTATCCGACCATCGTCACTCCGTAAATCCTGCGGCTTCCCGGGGCAGGGCAAACGCCCTGCCCCGGCGCTGATTTCGGACGCGCTTCCGAACCGGCCGCTCCGGCCCGCTGGGAACTACGTCTGAGAATAAGAGGAGGAGTTCTGATGCAGACGACAAAAGCACCCAAATTGAAAACCAAACGGTCCAAAATCAGCTACGCAAAGTGGGGCTATGTTTTTATCGCGCCGTTCTTTCTGGCCTATGCGCTGTTTCACTTCGCACCACAGCTGCTGACGATCTACAACAGCTTTTTTGAAAACTACCGGGAGGGTCTGACACAGGTGGGGCCGAATTTCGTCGGCCTGAAGAACTACATCACGCTCTTTACGCCCGATAAAAACGGCACGATCGATATCCTGAAATATGCCGGAAATACGATCGTGCTCTGGGTCTGCGGTGCGATCCCGCAGGTCGTGATCTCGCTGATGCTCGCCTGCTTCTTTACGAGCTACCGTCTGAAGATCAAGGGCCAGCAGTTTTTCAAGACTGTCATTTATATGCCGAACCTTATCATGGCCTCGGCGTTTGCCATGCTGTTTTATATGCTGTTTTCAAACGTTGGACCGGTCAACCAGCTTCTGACACAATTCGGCTGGATTGATACGCCAATCGACTTTTTCAATATTCGCTTTACCGTGCGCGGCCTGATCAGTCTCATGAACTTCCTTATGTGGTTCGGCAATACAACAATTTTGCTCATGGCGGGTATCATGGGCATTGACCAGAGCCTTTTTGAAGCGGCCAATATCGACGGCGCAAGCTCCATGCAGGTATTTTTCAAGGTGACGCTGCCGCTTCTGATGCCGATTTTGGTCTACACGGTCATCACCGCACTCATCGGCGGTCTGCAGATGTTCGATGTGCCGCAGGTGCTGACCAACGCGCTTGGAACGCCGAACCGCACCTCGACGACGCTCGTCATGTACCTCAACAATTACCTCAAGACGAGCAAGAACTACGGCATGTCCGGCGCAATTTCCGTCGTGATCTTCGTCATCACGGGCCTTCTGAGCCTTGTGGTGTTCAAGTCGCTGACGAAGCAGGAAGAAAACTAAGGAGGCGCTCGCAATGAAGAAGAATTCCACGGACAGCCGCAAAGCCCACGCCATGCTGACCGTCAGCCGTGTGCTGGTCTATGCGCTGCTGATCTTCCTTTCGATTTTGTGCCTGTTCTCGTTCTATATGCTGATCGTCAACGCGTCCCGGACCAATGCGGATCTGCAGGGCGGCTTCAAGGCACTGCCGCAGGGGCATTTCCTGGAGAATCTCAAAAACGCATGGAACGACAGCTCCATCAACATCCCACGCGGAATGCTCAACAGCTTTGTGGTCGCAGCAGCGACGGCGATCCTGTCCACCTATTTTTCCGCACTGACCGCCTACGGCCTGCATGCCTACAATTTTAAGCTTAAGCGGCTCGCATTCCTGTTCATCATGGCAGTCATGGTCATTCCGAAGCAGGTCTCCGCCGCAGGCTTTGTCCAGCTGTGCTATAAGCTGAAGCTGACGAACAGCTATCTGCCGCTGATCCTCCCCAGCATCGCGGCGCCGGTCGTGTTCTTCTACATGATCCAGTACATGAAGAGCGTCCTGCCCATGGAGATCGTGGAGGCCGCGCGTGTCGACGGCTCGGGCGAGTTCTTTACCTTCAACCGCATCGTGCTGCCCATGCTGAAGCCCGCCGTTTCCGTGCAGCTTATCTTCACGTTTGTCGAGTCGTGGAACAACTATTTCCTGCCCGCGCTGCTGCTCGATAAAGCGGAAATGAAGACTGTCCCCATCATGATCGCGCAGCTTCGCGCGGCGGATTACTCGAAATTTGACCTCGGCAAGGTCTATATGTTCATCCTGCTCGCCATCCTGCCAGTGTTGCTCGTGTACATCTTCCTCTCGCACTATATCGTCAAAGGCGTCACCGCCGGCTCCGTCAAAGGATAAAAAACGCATACGGAAAACATTCCTTGATATAAACACTTCGCCGCCTATCGGAACACTTCCGATAGGCGGTGAAATCGTATGTTCTGGTTTTTGCATGGACCAGAAAAACGCAGATTTTGGGCCGCTGTAATCAAAGATTAAGCAGAAAATTGTCAAACCCGCAGTTTCCTCTGATAGTCCGCCAATTCCATCTCACCGGCCTCCGCTCTCTGCCGCAGCTCCACCGCATATCGCGACCACTGCTCAAACTGAGCGGTGGTCATTTTCTTTTTCAGGTAGCGGGCATAGTGCGTTTTATATGCGCGATTGTACGCAAGCCAGATGGGATCATTTTTGCATTTATCGTCATACCGTTTGCGGGAACCAACATCGCGGCAGGTTTTTCCGGGCTCGTTTTTCAGCGGGCGATTGCAGCAGCTGGAATACTTTCCTGCGGCAAGTAAAAACCATCGATGGCAGTTTTCACATTTCCGGGGCAGATAATTCCGATTCAAGCCATGAAAGAAATCCACATAGAGAAATGCACCGAGACTGTCAAAGAAAACTGTTTCACAGAGCCGCTCAACGCCGTCTTTCCACCGGACGATCTCGTAACGCATTTGCGCTGCACCAACGGCCTGCAAACGCGCACTGCGATTGCCGCTGCTGCGCAGATACTGTATCAGGCAGACTGCGATCTCAGATTCATTCAGGAACCGACGCTTCGCGTGCAGATAATCCTCCAAAAGCTCCGCGCAAGTAGTCTGCACGCGCAGTAAATCTTGAACGAATGTGATATAGCTGTCAAACAGTGCGGCTGTTGCATGGTTGCAGTCGCGAAGAACCAGTAAAACCTCTGCCTCGTCAGATGCGGCAAGTTCCGGTTCCGGAAAAAAGTGCTGATGATAGAACGTGGAGTGTCCATCCTCATCCGCCACAGAAAAACCGACCTCATCTGCATAATCGCTGCTGTAGTAATCCACGTCTGGTTTCAGCCCGATATTGCTGTCCCAAAGTGAAAACCGATTCAGGCAATCCATGAGCTGCGGCGCATCAAAGCTGTGGTCATCCCGGTACAGCGGAATCCGCTTCGCAAGTCGTCCAATTTTGAAAAGCAGGTTCTGCGCCTGCTGTACATAGCGGTCATAGTTCTCGTCGAACTCGATATCCAGCTCCTCTGGAAGCTGAATTTTCTGACGCAGGGATTTCAGTTCTTCCAAGACGTCACGGAGATCTCCTGTGCGCAGATTCAGACAGGCAGTCAAAATCTCGTTGCTCCGGAAATAGCGTTTGCCAGATAGGACATCCGTGCTGTAAAAGCACACACTACAAGCGAACATAAATGATCAAAACCTTTCGGAAATCGAAGTTGCAAATCGCAAAATAGAGAATAACAATATTTTTATAACACATCTATTTACAAAATGCAAGCGGATCTGCTAAAGTTCATAATAGAAGATAGAAAAAGAATTAAACAACATCGAATGCGAAAGGGAAAATGCAGATGAAAGAATCAAACTACAAAAGCTATGACGAACTGCCGCTGTTCCTGAACGCGGCGACAGTAGCGAAAGTGCTGGGCATTGCGCCGTCCAGCAGCTACGAGCTGATGCACGAGAAAGATTTTCCCGCGCTGCGGAGCGGTAATCGGATCGTCGTTCCGAAAGAAGCGTTCATCCGCTGGGTAGAGCAGCACACGGGAGGAACTGAGTGAAGCGCAGTCTCTGGCCGACACGCGATTCTGTCCGCGACTACTTCCCGCTGCCGAAGGAGATTTTCTCGCTGGGTCTGAGCGCAGCGGAAATCGCAATCTATGCCTACCTGCTGTTCTGCGAAGATCGGCAGACATTCCAATGCTGGCCAAGCTACCGAAAAATCGGTGAAGCGGTTGGGCTGAGTCCGAACACGATCCGCAAACACATTCGGTCGCTCGAAGAACGCAGTCTGCTCGTCACAGAACCGACGATGGTTACGACGAAGGATGGCTGCAAACGCAATGGCAACCTGCTGTTCACAATCCGACCGATTCAAGCGGCGCTTCAGCAGGACTATGACCGGCAGATGCAGAAGCTGGATGAGGACATGGCAAAGAGGAAATATGCCGATTTTATTGAAAACACAGGTTGATCGCACAGCCAAAACGCCAGTCACAGCCCGTCGCGCCCGTGTTGGCGGTTTGTGCCGCTTTCGCCGCCCAGCCGAGCGTGTAACCGCCGGAAGCCCGAAGACCGGACGTTGCACCGCCGTGCGGGAGCGTTGGCAGAAAACATCGGAACAGGACGAGATGGCCGCGGGAAAAGCCGCTTGCGGCAAATGCGGGAACACGCCGAAACGGGCAAAATCGAGAGATTTTGGACGCCGCGGCGAGAAAGCGGCGAGAAAGCAGGACAAAGCCGCGGGGGTCGTGCGCGCCCCGCGGCGGTCACATCTGCCCGCGGTGCGGGCAGTTTCGGGGATTTACGAGGGCGTTCCAAACACAGCGAAAAACAGCTGGAGGGCGTTGCGGAATGAAAAAAGCCCGCCGTTTCAAGGGAAACAGAGGGGTTCCAACGAAAAACACGAGGTGAATACAGAAAAATGGTAAAAGGAAAAGAAAAATTTGCACTCTGGATCACGCCGGAGTGTAAGCAGCTCGTCGATGACTGTTATGCGGACGATCAATGCCAGAGCCGCAGCGAGTACATTGAAAGGGCAATCTTATTTTATACCGGCTTCTTATACGCCGAAAAAGCAGATCGTTACCTTCCAAAAGTCTTGCAGCAAATCTTATCTGGGACGCTGGATCGATTTGCAGAGCGCATTGGACGGCAGCTTTTCAAGCTGGCAGTTGAGCAGAATGTCAGTAATCATATCCTTGCTTCGGACACGGACATTGACGCCCGGAGCTATCAGAAAATGCGCGGACTCAGTATGGATGAAGTCAAAAGAACGAACGGGAGAATTGATTTTGAAGATGCGCTGTTGAGTGAAAGGGGCGTGTGAAAATGTCAAAGCTGATTCAGAAAGCTGGTTTTTTGAATCCGAAACGCGCTGGGCGCTACATGAATTATATCGCCACCCGCGACGGCGTAGAGCTTCTGGACGAAAACGCAGACAGCATTTATATGCGCTATATTGCCACACGGCCTCGCGCGGAAAAGCACGGCGAACACGGCTTGTTTGGAGCCGAAGATGCTGTTGATCTGGAAAAGACGTTGGGTGAGTTGAAAGCGCATGAGGGCAATGTCTGGACGATTATTTACTCCCTTCGGCGTGAGGATGCCGCGCGGCTTGGCTATGATAACGCCGCAAGCTGGCGGGCGCTTCTGCGCTCCAAACAGGCAGACTTTGCGGAAGCCATGCAAATTCCACCGTCGCAGCTTCGGTGGTACGCGGCGTTTCATGACGAAGGCGATCATCCGCACATTCACATGATGCTCTGGTCAGATGACCCGAAATACGGCTTTCTGCGGAAAGATAAGCTGTTGCATTTGCAGTCCATTTTAACGAATATGATCTATGCGGACGAGTTGAAAGCGGTCTATGTTCAAAAAGATATTGCCTATAAAGACGTGACCGGAGCGGCGCGGGAAACCATGCGCAGAATTGTTGACCAGCTAGAAACAGTTGAAAATCCGCCGGAATCGATTCGGCAAAAGCTCATGGAGCTTGCGCTGGAGCTGCACACGGTCAACGGTAAAAAGCAGTATGGATATCTCAAAAAGCCACTCAAGGATATGGTGGATTCCATCGTGGACGAACTTGAAAAGTTGCCGGAGGTTGCTGAGTATTATGCCGTTTGGAATGACCTGTGCGATACGCTGGATGGTTATTACAAAAGCAAGCCCAGGCAGCACAATCCGCTATCCCAGCAAAAAGAGTTCCGCGCCATCAAGAATGCCATCATTCAGGAAGCGGAGCGTCTGCGGCAGCAGATGGAGCAGGAATCTTCACAGGGTGAAGAACCGTCTGCGGAAGAAACTTCTAGAGACGCTTCTACAAATCCGACGCTTGCAGATGAAAA
>CDZG01032811.1_pt1 | contig 25877 bp, 31 predicted proteins | sample 557741 | NCBI WGS metagenome assembly CDZG01 (sample SAMEA3182086, study PRJEB8094) | gut metagenome | biome: human; feature: gut; material: Stool; isolation source: human stools | place: Canada | collected 2013-01-21
GCTTTGGCTGGGTGTCCTCTTGCTAAGAATTTGCTAATAGGACCACCCAACGGACACATAAAACTGCGTCAGAATAGGTGTTTTGCACCATAAAGTTCGTTTACTACAAGTCATTCTGCGTAAGGGATGATATTGGAAGTTACATCCGAACCGTGTATCACATGGTAAGCCATACTCCTAAGCGGTAGGTCGGGTGTTCGAATCACCTCGGGAACGCCAAAAACTCCGCCGGAAACTTAAGTAAAATCAAGGGTTTCCGGCGCTTTTTCATTTTTGCGAAGAAACAGCAAAAACGAGAAAATCACAAATTTTCATTAGCAAATTCTCCGTCAGCTAATGGAATTTAGGACTAATGTCGTCCGCCTTTCAGGTGGACGGCTTGCTAATAAAAATCAGCAAAAAAATCACTGTTTTGCTAATGAAAATGCCCTCTCTGCTAATGGCGGAAAAAATCGAGCCAAAAATCCTGCTAATGGACAAGGCGGTCATTACCCTGTTAATCCGTTCATTTTTCAATAATGGAGGATTATTCGCAACCGAGCCTTCTTTACTTTCTTCGGGTTGAAAAAGATTTACCATATATTTATGCTCTGAGTATCTGTGGCGGGCAAAAGCGTTTGTACCGTAGGTGTAGTTTAAAAAGGCTACTTTTATGCCACCAATATTTTTTACATATATTTTGTTTCTTTCGTTGGCTGTTTTAAACGCCCCTACGGTGTCAACCCCAAGCTCGCGGCAGTTTTCAAGGGTATTTAAAATTCCCTGCTCGCCTCTGTCCATAATATGATTGTTTGCAAGACAAAGCAAATTGAAACCGGCTTTTTTAAGCACATCAATGTAGCTTTCGGGGGTATTAAACGAATATCTTTCATAGGTATATTCCAGTTTTTCCCCTGCAATTGGTGCTTCAAGGTTTCCTACCGTAAAATCTGCGCTGCGGAGTGAAAAATCGGTTTTTCAAAGAAAATGTCGTATTTTTGATTTGTTTTTTCAGTCATGGACGGACGACATATAAGGTCGCCGGTAAAAATAATTTCCGGCATTGCTTTCTCCTCCTAATCAAAATTCAGTTTTCTGATTTCCTCAGGCTCTACATTTCTTAAATTTATATTCTTTTTAACCGCAATAGCTGCCGCCGCGCCGCACGCTTCGCCTATTCCTACGCATATAGGCATTGCCCTGAAGCTGGAGTGTGCCATATGTGTTCCCGAAATATTTCTGCCGGTGAGCAAGAGACCGTCGGTTTTTACGGGCACCATACAGCCGTAGGGAATAGTATATCCGCTTTGCTGCTTAAAGTGCTTTTGCACGCCTGTTTCATCAAGCCCGGCGCCCGAAATATTATGAACATCAAAATTAAACCACGCCCCGCGCACAACCCGGTCTTCAAATTGCCGAGCATCAATTATATCCTTTTCGGTAAGCTGCCTTAAACCCACAAAATGCCGTGTTTCACGAATACCTATAAGCGAGGCTGCGCTTATAATATAGCAGTTTTCATAGCCCGGAACATATTCCCTTAAAAATTCGGTAATCGGCTCCATTTGCGAGCGGCATACAATTTCCGCGCGGGTGAGATCCTCTGCCTTTGTGCCGTCTATCTCGGTGCAGTTTGTCATATTGCAGGTGACTATACCCGGAATGGTTGAGGCATACAGCAGCACATGACCTGCCGGATACGGCAGCAGTTTTTTTGCAAGCGCCTGCAGCTCGCCCTTATCGGTTTCAACCGTTGTTTCAAACGAGGGCGGGAATACCGCGCGTGACATATCCACTCCGCCCACCTTGAACATAAGTGTAGCGGGCTGCATTTTTCCGTCGCTTTCGCGACCCTTGAAATATTCCGCACCCGCGCGGTAGGCTAAATCGCCGTCGCCTGTTGCGTCTATTAAAGCATCTGCAAGGTATGCCCGCCTTCCGCTTTTATTTTCGGTAATAACCCCGCAAACGCGGTCGCCGTTTTTAATAACATCGCAAACAAGGGTGTAAAGCAGAATATCAACTCCGGCAGCCTGCAGCATTTCAAGATATGTATTTTTTAAAAGCTCCGGGTCTATTCTGACCTTATCATCGCATTTGAAAAAGTCCTGCTTGTGAGAGCGTTCTAAAATTTCACTGTAAAGCCGACTGTCAACCCTGCCGGTAAAGTGGCTCATAAGTCCGCTTGTGGATATGCCGCCCACACCCGACTGCGCTTCAATAATCAGCGTTTTTGCCCCGTTTCTTGCTGCGGTAACGGCAGCCGCAAAGCCCGACGGACCTGACCCCGCAACTATTACATCATATTTACCGGCTATTTCGGTATGCTTTTCTGCCTCGGTTATAAAGCTTTCTTTCATTTAAAACACCTCAAAACCGAAAATATTAAATGTTTCCGCTCCGTAAGTCTCAAGAGGTAAAAGCTTAACGCTTAAAACCTCTCCCTTAATATCGAGTTTTAAAAATCGTGTATGGATATTACGGAACGGGTGTGTCTCGGTATTTCCGTCCTTATTGGTGAGAATAATATCAAAATCCTTTATAAGTGTTTTCGGAAGTTTAAAGCGTTCCTCTTTAAGCCTTATACAACAGGGCATATTCTGGTAGTCACGGTTTAGGTCGCTGTCAAAAACAATTCTTACCCCCGAAAGCTTAAACGGTCTATCACTTTTGTATTCAAGGTAATCGCCCCTTTCGCCGATCCACCGGTTCTCGTCTCCGCGTTCCTTACCGTTTATTACAATATCATTGTTGCATTTTAAATCCAAAGAAAGTTCGGAAACACTTCGATTTTTTCCCGGAAGCCAACAGTCGTCCGCCATAAGGCTGTCCTGAAGTCTTTCAATATCTATATTATCGGTGTTTTCGCCGTACTGTACCATTTGAGCAACAGCCGTTCCCACTGCCTGCCCCAACAGCGCACAGGTAGCCATAACGCGCGAGGAGGAAAGCGCGGCATGGGTAACGCTTATGTTTCTGCCCGCAAACAAAAGATTTTCGATATTTTCGGAGCATAATGCCCTGAACGGTATTCCCCAGGGCGATGGCGCCGGATGAAACACGGTCGGGTAGGATGTTTTATGATTTATACCCGCCGGGGAATGATCGTCCATCGACCAACCAGCATAAGCGATAATATCATCAAAATTTCCGCCTGCCTCAACATCGTTTTGAGTTACTGTATATTTTCCGACATACCGCCTGCTTTCACGTTTTCCCGGCAAAATTCCGACCCATTCAAGCTCATAATTTTCGGCACCGTGGTCACCGTGATTTTTAATATGATCCCAAACGCCGTATGCAATCTTTAAAAGCTCATCGCGGCATTTATCGGTATCGTGTATGCAGTCGCCTTCGCCGCCCGTTTCTATCCACCAAAAGTTTGAGGACAGATCGTGTTCACGGAACGGGATATCATCATCGGTACAGTATTTATATGCCCATTCCGGGGGAGTGAATTTCTGCGGTTTGTCGGTCTCGCGTACCTGAAACAGACAACTCATTCCCATTGTTTTTTTGTCAGCGGTTTTCGGCTCTATACTCTCTCCGAACTCGGACTCCGCCTCCCTGCCGTAGCGAAAATGTGCGCCGGTAAGTGTTGATAAAATGCTGTCACCCGAACAATCGGCAAAATAACGTGCTTTAATTGTATGCACGGTTTCACACGGCGATTGCCACGCTGTAATGCTGATTATTTTTCCGTTTTCCGTATTTGCGTCAAGGCAGCTTGTGTTAAGCAATAAAGTAAGATTGTCCTGTCGCGCTGTTTTATCAAACAATACCATATCCCATAACGAATAGCTTAGCTGTGGATTCTGAAAAAAGTTTTCAAGCATTATTTCTTCAATAATCCCGGTTTCTCTATTATCTTTCCCGTGCGCTCCGCAAATCCACATTCTTATTTCGCTTGATGCGTTTCCGCCCAAAACTCCTCTGTCCTGAACCAGCACAACCTTTATTCCGTGCCTTGCTGCTGAAATTGCGGTGCAAATTCCCGCCATTCCCCCGCCGATAACACATAAATCGGTAATATGTTCGATGTTTTTCATATTTATCCCCCACTTTGTTATAATGAAATCTTGACTCATTCTGTTATTTCTATTATAATAAATAAAAAGAAAAAAAACATTCGAATTTGAATCGGTTTTTTACAAAATCGTGCAAAAGGTGATAAATATAGAGGTAATTATTCAAGACATAACACGCTATATTGATTTTCTGATTGAAACAAATAAATTTTCAGTTACTTTGCATGGTTCGTTTACCGCAATACCCGGGCTTACCCGTTATAATTTTCATCTTAATCCTTACTGCCGTTTTGTGAAAACAGTAACCGGGAATTGGGATATTTGTGTTGATAAGCAGAGTAAGGTTTTCAAAAAATGTGAAGCGGGTGATTTTTTCGGAGTATGTCACGCAGGAGTAGGCGAATATGTTTATCCGGTGACAGTCAACGAAAAGAATGTCGGTTTTATCTCGGTCGGCGGTTTCAAAGGTAAGGACGAAAGCGAGGCGCAGGGTAAGGCAAGGCATTTTGCTTGTAAAAATCATATTGATTGGCAGAAAATATCCAACTTGCGAAACGAATTTCTTAACGCCGATATTCCGGATAAAGAAAAAATCGATACGGTTTTACATCCTCTTATGCTTATGCTTGAGACTTATTTGCAAAAATACGAGGAATTCTCCGGAAAGGAAGAAAAAGACGATATTTACACCAGTCTTTTAAGTTACATTACCACAAATCATAACACGCGAATCACAATGAAGGATTTGAGTAAAAAATTCAATTGCAGCGTTTCAACGCTCAGTCATATTTTTAAAAAACGCTCGGGGGTAAGCATAAGCGAGTATATTGAAAATTTGCGGCTTGATGAGGCAAAGTGGCTTTTGAAACAGTCATCATATTCGATTACCGAACTATCTAACATCTTGGGATTTTGCAGCCCCGCCTATTTTTCAACGGTTTTCAAAAAAAAATTCGGGATCTCACCGAAAAAATCGAGGCTTCTTTAAAGCAGATCTGATAAAAGTTAAATGATAAGCAATACCTGCCGACCACACTTCTGATCGGCAGGTATTTTTTGAATTGCAGCGGAGATTTTACCGTTTGATATTATACCGCTTCTGTTCTTAATTTGAAACAGTATTTTAAAACATTAAGTCGGTAATGTGATTTTTTCATCGTCATATGAAAAAATATATGTTTGTTCACCGATAAATCTGTCACTGAGAGTTCCTTTTTTTGATGCGTTGAGCCAGTACATATAGCTTAGGGTGATTTTTGTCAGCTTACCGGAATCTATATAAATTTTAACTTGAATATACGGAAACGTCGCACGGAATAATTCCCGTGTCGTTCCGCTACGAAAATTCGGACGGAAACAGGTTTTTGATTTTAAACGTAAATACAAGGAGCGACAGGGACAATGTGCTGAAGCACTACGCAAGAAGCAGGCAGTATGCCGAAAATGTGCAGTGGCTTTCGGGCAATAAACTCCCGGCGTATGTTTACGGAAATTCCGAATTATACGTTTTGTGTAAAAAGGATAAGAACACTATGGCGGTGGGGCTTTGGAACTTCTTTGCCGATATAGCTATTGAACCGGTAGTTGAACTTGACAGAGAATATTCGGGTATATCCTTTCTTAATTGCAGCGGTATGCTTTGCGGGGATAAGGTGCGGCTTTGCGATATTCCGCCCTACGGTTTTGCTGCTTTTGAGGTCAGATATTAAATTTCGGGCTTGCCGTATTTGAAAACATAATATTTTACACAATTCCTTATAAGCGCCATTCGTTTTTAATTTCAGCTATGTTTTTAACCTTGGGTATTTACTTCTCGTCCTGCTTTATAAAATAACCGGCACGGATTTTTGCAATTTTGAGAAAACGACGATTATCGCTTTTGGTATTTTTTCGGCGTTATTCCGAAACGCCTTTTAAAAAGTGAAATAAAATGCGAATAATCGGGAAACCCGCTTTTTTCCGCGGCTGCCTGAACGCTTTCTCCGCGTTCAAGCAGCTTTTTTGAGTTTGCGAGGCGGCGGTTTTCTATATATTTTGAGGGGGTAATATCGAGTTCGTCTCTGAAAGCCCTGTAAAGCGAGCTGCGGCTTATAAAAAATTTTTCGCAAAGCATATTAACCGAGCATTCGCCGCCGAAGTTATTGTCCATATATTCCAAAATTTCGCCCAAGCGCGCCGATATTCCTACCGACGGTTCTGTTCTGTCCCTGTTTTTTTCTATTATATCAAGCACACCAGCCACCGCCGCCAGATTTTCCGCCGACATAGGCTTTTTATCCTGGCAGGCAAGCATAGTATCAAAAAGCGTGCGCAATTTTTCTTTATCACTGCGGCTTAGGGTTATGCGGTTTTTCTTGCCCGCCGAGCGCTGTAAAAAGGGCGAAAGCAGGTAAGAATACTCCGCCGACACCTTTACCCAAAAGCAATAGCAGGTATGTATCTGGTCGGAGTGATAAATGCAATAATGTATCTCGTTCGGCTTAGAAATTATAATATCCCCCGTATTTACGGGATAAACCTTATTTTCCACCGCAAATGAAACGTTGCCGCTTACATTGAAATAAACCTCGCAGTAATCGTGAATATGTGCGTCATCCGTCGGGTGCAGCGAACCGTTAATATTATGCTCACCGTATTCCGTTACCGCGCACAGTCCGCCGTCAGGCAGTATATTTTTTAAATAATGTATTTCCACAGCCACACCTTGAAACAAATATCATATTTTTAGGGCGAAATCTCATAGTATTTCGTTTTTGTTTATGGTATACCACATTATGCTGAAAAAGTAAAGCTATATTTTTTTTGGGGTGTGCCTATGTTTTCTTTACCAATACCGTTACTTATCATTTTATCCGTAATTGCGAGTGCGCTTATCGGCATTTTACGCGGTAAATATGCCAAAAGCTACCCGATGTCCGGCGTGTATTTGTGGCGGTTTAATTTTTATCAGAACATATTTTGTTTTTTATCTATACTGTTGATATATCTTTTTTCGGGAACAGAGTTCAGTTTCAGCGTGTTTTCCGTGCTGCTCGGCGCGGCGCTTGCCGTCGCCAATATTTTGAGCCTTGAGGGGCTGCTGCAGGCTCAGGCCTGCGGCTCTTTTGCCTACACGTCCGTTATAGTGGCGCTTTCGGCAATAATACCCAGTATGAGCGGACCCGTGCTTTTCGGAGAAAAGGTTACCGTTTCGCAATTTGCGGGCATAGGGCTTATGATAATATGCATTATTCTCTCCCCGGGAAATGACGGGGGTGAAAGGCGCGCAGTCAATCTTAAATGGTTGCTTTTCTGCACGGTGGCGTTTGTGTTTTCGGGCGCAGTGGGCGTTGTGCAGAAAATACACCAAAACAACGCCGCCCACAAGGCGGAAATGCCCGCACTACTGCTTACATGCTTCTTTGTTTCCTTTGCCATTTCAGGTATAAGGCTTATTACAGAACGCGGGCGAATGAAAAAATCGGGTGAGAGTCTTAATAAATTAACCCTCGCCGTTTTGCTTTTTCCTGCGGTTTCGGGGCTTTGCTTTGCCTTTCCGCACACAATAAACCTGTTTTTATCGGGCAGGCTTGCCTCGGTTGTATTTTTCCCCACAATAAATCTTTGCCCTATGCTGCTCACAATGCTTTACGCCGTTTTCGGTTTCAAAGAAAGGCTAACCGCCAAGCAGTGGGCGGGAATTGCCGTAGGCATTTTATCCACCGTGTTTGTAAGCGGAATTATATGAGCATTATTTCCAATATCAAGGGCGCAGAATGTGTAATCTGCACCCTGTTCTATGATTGCCGCGGTGCCTACGGTATTTAGCCGGCAGCTTCTGTCTGTTACACTACACATATATGGTCAGAGCACGGTGAAGAGCCGGTTGTTTCGCAGAATATTTGCGGTTATTCTTACCGACAACCGCAGTGAACTCAAGCATACGAGGGAATTAGAAACCACCGAAGTCTGTAAGAAAAGGACAAAGGTGTTTTATTGTGAGCCTCAGGCGTCCCGGCAAAAGCCGCAGATAGAGAAAAACCGCGAATTTATCCGCTATGTTCTGCCGAAGGGCAAAACGCTGAATCCGTATACGCAAGAGGATATTACCGTAGTGTAACAGGACTCGAAACTGCCGCGGTTTCGCTCGCCGCCTTTTAGATTGCGGCTTTGCGTTCATTTTTGCAAGGCGTTAGCCTTGCTGCAAATTTCTCGCTTCGCCGAATAAAAAATTCGACGGCAGAAACTTTTAACCTACCGAAACAAAAAATTTTGTTATAAGACGAAGTCGACTAAACGCAGGAATACTGCCGTATTTCAAGTTTTGAGGCAATGTATTATGCAAAATTTTGTTTCGTAGGCGCGACAGGTTCGAGTCCTGTCACACTACTGATGAACAACATAAACAGTATTCGCCGGGAATCGCCCGGTAACAAGTCACTCTATGAGGCTACGGCCGATAAAAGCATATTTCGGTTAATGGAATTGATGGGCCTGCGCGGCTCCTGCCGATTTATTTGAGCTGCGAAATAAAACCGCAATGCAAAAGGGACGCATCGAGACAGCATATGTGAAGGTAGATTATTTTGCGGATTTGTGCTATAATCGGTTTAAGAGTTGCATAACGGCTCGGAAATCAGGAGGCAAATTAAATGAGTAAAGGGCAAAGATTTGAAAAGATTTATACTCAGGGTGCAATGACAACCACGGAAATTTGGGTGGATAAGGAAACGGGGGTCAACTATCTGTTTCATGCTTGTGGGACCGCGGGCGGCATGACTCCGCTTTTGGACAGAGACGGAAAGCCTATCGTTTCGCCGATTATGAACGGTTGATTATTGTGAAAAATAAAGGAGCATTTTAATATGAATATTACAGTGTATCTCGGTGCAAACGAGGGTAATGATCCGAATTTGCGCAGTGCGGTAACGCAGCTCGGAGAATGGATAGGACAAAGCGGCAATACGCTTATCTACGGCGGATCGAAGAGCGGATTGATGGGTGCTGCAGCCGACAGCGTTTTGAATGCGGGAGGTGAGGTTATCGGGGTCGAACCGCAATTTTTTATTGAAAGCGAGTTTCAACACGACGGACTTACCGAGCTGATTGTTACAAAGGATATGTCGGAGCGCAAAAATAAGATGATTGAGCTCGGTGACGCTTTCATAGCGTTTCCCGGCGGCACAGGCACACTTGAGGAAATTACGGAGGTTATGTCGAAGGTGTCCTTGAAACAGCTTGACGCTCCGTGCATACTTTATAATTTGGATGGATATTATGACAGTCTGAAGGAGCTGCTGGAGCTTATGATCAAAAAAGGACTGTCTTCTGAAAGGCGGCAAAAAGGAATATTCTTTGCAAATAATTTGGGGGAGATTATACAGCTGCTTGAAAGCAACTGAAACCGGTGCAAGGAGCTTTACCGAGTTCAGAGAAATTCGCAGAAAAAAAGGAAATTAGTACAGAAGCGGCAGAGGCTCTTATACGGTGCGGTCGGCGCGGTATTTTGGCAGTGAACCGGGAAAACGGCTGCCATTATGCGGTTTCTATAAATAATCTTTATGACGGCGATTAGAAAAAAATATATTTTCACGGCGCGCGGGTAAAGCGGCGCAGCTGTTTGAAATGAAGACCGAGCATATTAGCGGCAAAGAGGTGCGGAAAAAATAAATTTATGTGCCTGTAGGTCGGAGATTTTTTGCTTGGCTTACATTAATGCCTGCTGAACAATTCAAAAGTACCTTAATCAAGCATGTTGGTGTAAACTTTTGAATTGTTCAGGTGCAAGGTTTTTGCGCAATTTTGCGAAAAAACCTTGCACTTTAAAAAGAATCACATTTTGATTCTTTTTAAAATCAGGCGACAATCAATGGATACTGACGGTCAAAACAAAGGTTTTGACCCATAAAATCGAGATTTTAACTCGATTTTATGTAATTGCATTTGCTAATGCAATTATTCAGTAGACATTACATTAAGGAGGGGCTTTAAATGATAAGATTTAACAATGATTACAATCGGGGAGCTTTTGACTCTGTATTACGCGGTTTAGCGGACGCAAACACGGTCAGCTACCCGGGTTACGGAGAGGATGAATGGTGCGGCAGGGCGGAAAGCGTTATAAAAAAACTTATTTCATCGGATGACGCGCTGATAAAATTTATTCCCGGGGCGACACAGGCAAATATTGTTGTAATTGCGGCGGCATTATCCTCCGTTCAAAGCGTTATCGCTGCCGATACAGGGCATATTAACTGCCATGAGGCGGCGTCGATTGAGAATACGGGGCATAAAATTCTTGAGCTTCCGAATACCGAAGGCAAGATTACCGCCGAGCAGATTGCCGAGTGCGCGGCAGAGTATTACGACGGCGGCGCACCGGAGCATCTTACCGAGCCGAAGCTGGTGTATCTCTCCTTTCCGACCGAGAAGGGCACGCTTTACTCAAAGCGCGAGCTGAAGGAAATAAGAACCGTATGTAAAAAATACGGTATGTATTTGTTCGTAGACGGAGCAAGAATGGGCTACGGCTTGGGTGCGGAAAGCAATGATTTGACGCTTAAGGATTTTGCACAGTTGACGGATGTGTTCTATATAGGCGGAACAAAGTGCGGCGCTCTTTTCGGTGAGGCGCTGATTATTACCGAGGATTCCCTTAAATATCGCTTTAAGGCGTATATGAAGCAGCACGGCGCGGTGCTTGCAAAGGGATGGCTTATGGGTCTGCAATTTGCAATAATGCTGGAAAACGGCGAGTATTTTGAAAGAGCAAGACAGGCAGATAAGCTTGCAATGCAGATAAGAAGGGCGTTTGAGGCCAAAGGCATACCGTTTTGGGCGGAAAGCTTTACCAATCAGCAGTTTGTAATACTGAATGAACGGCAAAGAAATACGCTCGCACGGAGTTATTATTTTGAGGAGATGGGTACAGTGCCTCAGGGTACTGTGGCGCGGTTCTGCACAAGCTGGGCGACGAGTATTGCCGAGGTAAATTCTCTGCTTGCCGATATAGCCGGGCTGTAATCAGCCTTTTTCCGACCGAAGAACGCTTTCAAATAATATAAAATCTATCCATACGCACGGCGGCAAAAGCCCTATTGCTCCATTGTTTCAAACTGGTGCTTCAACGAGCCGTGGCCCAATACTGGCAATAACAGCCTTGTTTCTTACCCGAACAGCATAAAGCCTGTGTATTACTCGGTGGCAAACGCCTGCCCGCAGCCCCCGCAAACGCCCCTAAAAAGATGAACGCCATACTTGGCGAAAATGCTTAAATATTGAATGTCTCGAAAAATTCCGCCTTGTTTTCCCTTGTCGAAGTGAACTGTAACAGCAGCCGACTTAAGTTTATCGACAGGACGGAGGAGGCTGCCGCATTAATACGGCAGCCTCCTCTTTAATGATTCTGAATATATTGCTTTAGATTCACTTTTTATCCTCGGCGGCGCGCGTGATGCTTGTGCTGCCAAATTTTTTTCGCAGCTCGTAAATGGAGCTTTCTATTTTTTCTTCCGTTTCCCGTTTCTCGGAATCACCGAAAATATCCTCCTGAATCGCAGTTTGGTATCCCCTTAAATTGATTGCTCGCAGTCCCACCGAGCGCAAAGGCTCCGTAAAACCGAAATGCTCGTTTAAAAGCTCCATTCCGCGCTCTGCAATGATTTTGGCTCCGTTGACCGAATCGGGATAGCTGCGGCTGAATTCCTTAACGGATAATGCCGCGTTGCGTATATGCACCTGCACGCCGCCGGCATAAAGCCCTTGCTCGCGCAGGGAATCGGATATTTCGCGCGCCAGAGACAAAAACATCCCCCATATTTCATCAGGCGTTTTAAAATCCTGCTGCCGTGTGACCGAGCGCCCTATACTTTTGGGCGTTGCCTTTTCATGCTGCCGCGAAACGGGAGAATTATCCTCGCCTAAAGCGTACCGCTTTAATTCGAGTCCGTTCTTGCCGAGCAGGCGTTCAAGCATTTCGTCGGAGCAGACGGCGGCGTCGCCTATTGTGCAGATTCCGCAGGAGCGCAGCCTGTCGGTTGTTTTTCTTCCCACAAAAAGCAGATCGGAAATCGGCAGGCGCCATATTTTTTCCCTGAAGTTTTCGCGGGATATTACCGTTATACCGTCAGGCTTTTTCATGTCCGAGCCGAGCTTTGCAAAAACCTTGTTAAAGCTGACTCCCACCGAAACGGTAATTCCGAGTTTTTGCTTTATTTCGCGGCGTATCTTATCGGCAATTTCCTCTCCGCTGCCGAAAAGCAGGCGGCTGCCCGTCACATCAAGCCAGCATTCGTCAATGCCGAACGGCTCTATCATATCGGTATATTCCTCGTAAATTCTGTGCGCCTTTTCGGAATACTCCTTATATTTATCCATCATCGGCGGCAGAATTACAAGCTCGGGACATTTTGCCCTCGCCTCGAAAATTGCCTCCGCGGTTTTAACGCCGCAGCGCTTTGCAGCCTCGTTTTTGGCAAGCACAATGCCGTGCCGCTGCTCCTTGTCCCCGCATACGGCGACCGGCACGGAACGCAGGGTGGGATTGAAAAGCAAAGAAACGGACGCAAAAAAATTATTAAGATCACAGTGAAGAATTACTCTTTCCTCCGTTTTTGCCACCCCACCTTCCCGAAACATCTGTTCTTATTATAGCTTATTTTCCTTATCCTGTAAAGCGGAAAATTTTTCGAGCGCCATACAGTGCAGACGCTCGGTTTGGCGCTGGCTGTAGTTTATTGCAAAGCTTATTTCGTACAGAGTTTTTCCGAGAACATATTTGAGATAGAGAATCTCCGAAAGCAGCCCGCCGTCGGTTTTCTCTATTTTTTCCTCAATGTCGCGTCTTATTGCTTCCGCCTGCGCTATAAGTCTGCGGTATTTATCCGCCTTTTCGGGGCAGAGCGCAATTTGATCCTCAAGTCTTTGAATTTTAATGTGCTGCAGCAAATACAGGGAAAGATATTTCTTTGCCTCCGCTCTCATATCTCTTCTTCCGGCATAATGTAAGCCACAAATTCGCCGTAGCTGTAATTTGTTCCGTGAGCCGCATTGTATTCGTCGGCGGCTTTAATTATGCGGCTTATCGGGTTTGCTTTCAAAAGCCGCCTGCGAAGGCGCTCTCTTCTCCACATGGTCTCGCCTCTTTCACGGCAGCGGTCGCTGCAGTATTCGTCGCCGTTTATAAGCCTTGCGCCGCAGCAGCGGCAGTGCGTGAGGCTCTTTTCGTATATGTTTTCGCTTTTGCAAAACGGGCAGCAGCGCCTTTCCTCAAACGGCGGCGCCGAAAGAGAGTGTGCCTCCCTGTAAATTTCAGGCTTTTCAAATTCGCTTCCGCAATCCGAACAAACAATCATAATGTAAAACTTCCTTTCGCTTTTTACTTAAAAGAAAGCTTTCTGTCGCCGTTTTGTAAACGCCCTCGGACAAAACAAAATATATTAAGTTTATTTATCCTTTCTTAACAAAAGGCGGTGCGGAATGGCATATAATAAGAGAAGGAAAGGAGCGGTGATATGGACTTCAGATACAGGCTTATGCGCTTTATGTCCGGCAGAAACGGCCCGGATGAGCTTTTTGTGCTTATATTCGCGGTCTCTGTTGCTTTGGCGGTTGTAAATATTTTTGTTCGCTCCTATATAATGCAGGCGGCGGTTTACGCCGTTATGCTGCTTGCGCTCTTTCGTCTTTTTTCCCGCAAGACCGATCGAAGGCGGCAGGAAAACGAAAAGCTTTTAAAGCTACTTAGCGCGTTTCGCCGCAAGAAGGATTTTAACGAGCAAAAGCGTGCGGATAAGTGCCATGTATATAAAAAATGCCCGTCCTGCAAGGCGGTACTTCGTCTGCCGAAAAGACCGGGAGTTCACAAAACCGTTTGCCCGCGCTGCGGCAGGGAATTCACGGTGAGGGTGCGGAAATGAGAAAAATATCCCTTCGGCGCTTCCTCGCCGTACATACTGCCGCTGCGGCTGTAGTCGCGGCTTATATTTTTCTTCCGTTCGGCTGCCCAATAAAATATTTTCTGCACATCAATTGCCCTGCCTGCGGCAGCACAAGGGCGCTTGTCGCACTTTTAAAGGGGGATACAGCCTCTTATTTTTTCTATAACCCCATAGCTTTGCCGTTGTTGCTGATCGTTCTTTTTGCACTTCACAAGGAGCTTTTCGGTCTCAGCCGCCGCACCGAGGCACTGATTCTGATACCGAGCGCCGCAGTCGTGATTGTTGTATATATTTTCCGCCTTATATTTATGCAATAATAATTGTTGCAATATTTCCGCTTATATGGTATACTGATTCCGTAATCTAAATTATAAGGGGATAAAGATTATGGATCAGAACAAAGTAGATATGTATATCATGACAAACCAGAAGTATTTTCCGGCAGAGAAAATAATGTATCTTAAGGAAAAGCTTGCCGCAATGGACGAGAATAAGTTCACAATGGTTTCAACCGTTGAGCTTAAAGACCCGACCACAATTCTTTTGGTTTCCATTTTCTTGGGCAGTCTCGGAATCGACCGTTTCATGTTAGGCGATACCGGAATGGGAATACTTAAGCTTCTTACCGGCGGCTGCTGCGGAATACTTACCATTATTGACTGGTTCACGGTTTCTAAAAAGACTAAAGAGCTTAACTTCAATAATATTATGACCGTTCTTTAAAAAAATATCGGCCCGCCCTTGCAGGGGCGGGCTTTTTTCACCTTATTTTTCAGGTGTGCTCGGCTAATATGCTTTTAAGCGCCGCGGCAGAGCTTGAATGTGAGCGCGCAACAGTCGTCTTTTTGCCCTTGATATCATTCAGCGCGCATTTTATCATTTTGTGTGAAACCGTTCCGGTAAAAAGAATCAGCAAATCGGGGCTGCCTATTTTCTTCATACAGGCGCTCATTTTCGGGTATACCTTTGCTTTGCAGGAAAATGTATCGCATATATCCATATATTGCCGTACCATACATTCATTCCCGCCCAATATTACTACGCTCATCTTTATGTCATCTCCTGTTTTCGGTTAGTTTATGCTAACTTCTTGCTTTTAATTTGCTCTCTCCCCCAAACGCAGGGGAAAGAGCGATTTTTTTATTTTTTCAAAAACGAGAAAAAGCCTTTTTTCTCATACGGTTCATCCTTAACGGAAACAAGCGTATAGCCTGTGCCGCCCACGGTATCCGCCAGCCTTGCTTCATCAAGCGTAGCTTCGGTTATTATAACCGTTTCGCCCTTTGAGTGAGAGGAGGACACCTTTTTAACATTAAACGCAGCGCGGATTGCTTCGTTAATATGTGCCTCGCACATTCCGCACATCATTCCGTCGATTTTAAGAATGTATTTTAACATTATTCCGCCCCCTTTAAGGCTTCAACCATATCGATTTTGCGGTTTTTACGCGCCACAGCCCAGCTGACCGAGAGTGAAACGCCGAAGGTAAGCACCAGTCCCGTAATGTAAGTGAGCGGGCCGATGGCTAATTTCAGCTCGTATTCCGAAGCCATTGTTACAAGCAGGTAGTCAAGCAAAGCTATTCCAAGCGGTATTCCGAGTATTGCGCCTACCAGCGTGACCCACATATTCTGCCCGATAAGCAGCTTTCCGATTTTTTTATCCCTGAAGCCAACGACCTTAAGAGTTGCCATTTCGCGGTAACGCTCTGTGTAGCTCATTATGCCTAAGTTGTAAAGCACCACAATACCGAGCACCGCGGCGGCAATTATAAGTATCGCTATCATCATATACATTATGTCCATAAATGTATCGAACGAATCAATAATAGCCTGCTTCGACTGAACGGCGGATATACACTCTTCCGATTTAATATCGGCTTTCTTAGTATCGGTATATACCGAATCTGTTTTGAAAGGAATATCCAGCGTTTTTGCGTAATCGGTTGATATAACAATATTTTCCGAAACCGAGCGGATAACTCCCGCAACTTTAAGTTTGTAGGTTTTATCCGAGCCGTAGGGGCTTATTTTAAGCGTGTCTCCTGCGGCTAAATCAAATTCATCGGCTATGCGCATACAAATATACGCGCCGTCCTTGCCGGGGCGGACATATCCGTCCTTTTCGGCGGGAAAACGCACCTTGCCGCGGGTTATATTGTATATATCGAGCGCTACCGCTTTATCGTCTGTCTGAACGCTGACGGTTGCGCTGCTGTCGCCCTTATAGGTGTCTATAATTTTCTGGGTGTCTTCTTCCGTTGCGGTCTCGCTTAAATAAATACGGGATGAATATTTCATAGAGTCGTCGTAATAGATACTTAAAAATGCGTTCATGGTGTCCCGCATACCCATTGTGCCGACCACTATTACCATACAGCCAACAATGCCCACAAGGCTCATAAGCGTTCTTGATTTGTGCCGCATTACATCGCGCAGATTCCAGCGTGTCCCGAAGGAAAAACGGTTCCAAAGCGCAGTTTTTTCGAGTAAGAGCTTTTTCATTTTTTTCGGCGCATAGGGACGCAGCGAATCCGCCGCAGTGCCCCTGAGCATTCCCTTAACCGATAAGTAGCCTATTAAGGTGAGCGCTAAGATCAGGCATGCGAGTATTGCAAGGCAAAAGCCGGGGAGCTTCAGTGACCAATACGGCATATCAAAGTATGTACCCATTGTGCCGTCGCGGCTCATGATCATCTTTGCCACAAGGAAGCCGAGTCCCGTTCCGAGCACAGAGCCGATAATGCCGATCATAAAGGCATATGATGTGTAATGCCTTAAAATGCGCCTGTCGCGGAAGCCGAGCGCCTTGAGCGTGCCTATCTGAACCTTCTCCTTTGCCGTTAAGCGGTGCATTGTAGTCACCATTGTCAAAACCGCAATCAGCAGGAACAGAACGGGCAGCACCGAGCCCATGGTCTTGCCCTCCTCCATTTCACCGTCCGCCGCGGAGTATGAGGAGTTTTCGTCCTTTGATAAAACCAGCGTGGTTTTGCCGAGCACCTCATCGGACTTATCGGTAATATCCTCCTTTGAAAGCTCGGAGATAATGTTGAGCTGCGGGTAGTATTCTCTGCCGAGCGCCTTTTTGTACGCCGCGGGGGAGATGTAACCGAATCCGTAGGTATTATAATCGGGCATGAGTTGGGTTTCGTCGCGCACGCAAACAAGGTGCTCTCCCGATTTCACCGTACCTTTAACGGAGGTATTTATGCTGACGCCCTTATACACAAGCGTGAGCTTATCCCCGATGGAAATATCGTTTGCGGCGGCATATTTATCGGATATCCAAAGCCCGTCCTCGCTTTTACTGTCATAATCCGCGCCGGCTGTCTTCATAAATGAGGAGACATCAAAATTCTCGGTCACGGTGAGGGCTAAAGAGTCGCCGTCGCGTTCCTTAACATCTGTCGGCACGGAAATGTAGCGCGATACCTTATCGACTCCCTTTATACTTTCCGTTTTTTCAACATCCGCTTCGGAAAAGCCTTCCTCCGAAACGATGCGGTAATCGGCAAAATTTGAGTCCTTAAAAAACCTTTTTGTGTTGGTATCAATACTTACCCATTCCATGTTAAAGCCGATAAATATTCCGACGCCTATTGTTATCATAAGAATCATCGAAATAAACTGCGCTTTATACTGCCGCATTGTACGGAATAATTTTTTCCAAAGCATAGCTTACCACTCCACTTCGTCGGCGCTCATCGGCTCTGCCTGCTCGGTCACCGATTTAATTTTTCCGTTTTTAACCCGTATTACCACATCCGCCATTTTCGCAATATTCTGGTTGTGGGTAACGATCACTATTGTTTTGCCGTAATTTTTCGCCATTGAAAGCAGTACCTTTAATACCATAACGCCGGTTTCTGAGTCGAGCGCGCCGGTCGGCTCGTCGCAAAGCAGAATCTTAGGGTTTTTGGCAAGCGCACGGGCAATCGATACACGCTGCTGCTCACCGCCCGACAGCTCCGAGGGGAAATTATTAAGGTGATCCGAAAGCCCCACCTCCTCAAGCATTTTTTCCGCCGGAAAGGCATTCGGCGCGATTTCGTTTACAAGCATTACATTTTCTTTAACCGTAAGAGTGGGCACCAGGTTGTAAAACTGAAAAACAAATCCCACCGCCGACGCGCGGTAGTCCGCAAGCTCATCGTTTGAGAGGGCGGAAATATCCTTACCGGAAACATATATCTTTCCCTCTGTCGGGCTGTCAAGCCCGCCCAGCAGGTTTAAAAGCGTGCTTTTTCCTGCGCCGCTCGGCCCTAAAATAACAACAAATTTTCCTTCGTCAAGGCTGAAGCTTACCTTGTCAAGCGCCTTTTGTTCATGATCACCGCTCACATATATGCGGCTGACATTCTTAAATTCAACTATCGGCATTTTCAATCCTCTTCTCTGCAATCGAGTTAGCACCCGCTAACGAGAAAGTTCAAATATGAGTTAGCCAAAGCTAACCCTTACACATTATAATACGCAGCTTTTACATTGTCAACCGTTTTTTTGGAATTTTGTTGCGGCAGGTATGTAATACCGCCGCACTTGCCGCCGGAAAAACGAAGAAATGCGGCGGTAACGCCGCAAAACAAATTTTTCAGGTTTATTGACAGACTGCGAGGCTCTGCAAATCGCAGAGCCTCGGGCTTTTAGGTAGCTATTAATTTTTCAAAGCTCTTTCAAGCCACACAAAGCCGAAATCAAGTGCGTCAAAGAAGCTTTCCTTAACGGTTTCTTTAACTATTCTGTCCTTATCGGGCAGTTGTGTATCGCTTTTAAGCAGCTGAACGGTGACTTTTTCGGGGAGCTTATCCTCTTTGGTTTCAGACAGCACCGTAAATTTTATAACATAGGCATCCGCCATATCACCGTAGAAAATTTCTTTTCCGCTGCGTACAAGCGGCTTGCCCTTGTAATTTAAAAAATTGTTTTCTGCCATTTTTTCTCCTTATTTCTTATCCTCTCCCGGAATTTCACCGTAAAGATTAAAGCGGAAGAGCATAGTTTCGTCGTCGGGGTTTGTGCAGCGAATGGTCGCTTCTGTTACCTCGGTATTTTTAAGAATGGTGCTGAGTCCCAGCATCTGGCACAGCTTTGATTTAAGATTTAAAACATCGCCGTCCTTCGTCTCCAAATAAACATCGCCCTTGCATTCGTCAACTGCCTTTATAAAATCGTCAAAGTCCACATTGTGAAGTTGAATTTTTCCGTTATCCATTTTTATATGCCTCCTCATATTATATATTGAAATTATAATCCATATAAATAAATATGTCAAGTAAGTGTTGACTTTTTGACGGATTTCATTTACTATAGTATTTGTAGAAATTTCGGGTTTATGGAGGAATTCGCTTTGGAAAACTCAAAAAAAAGTATGGATACTATTGTCGCTCTCGCTAAAGGACGCGGGTTTGTTTACCCCGGCAGTGAAATTTACGGCGGGCTTGCGAACTCGTGGGATTACGGTCCCTTGGGCGTTGAGCTTAAAAACAATATCAAAAGGGCATGGCTTAAAAAGTTTGTTCAGGAATGTCCCTATAACGTAGGGCTTGACAGCGCAATACTTATGAACCCTGAAACCTGGGTGGCTTCGGGTCACTTAGGCGGCTTTTCCGACCCGCTTATGGACTGCAAGAGCTGCAAGACCCGCCACAGAGCGGATAAGCTTATTGAAGACTATGTAGCCGAGAACGGCCTTGACGATAACCCCGCTGCCATGAGTGACGAGGAAATGATGCAGTATATTAAGGATAAGGGCATTGCCTGCCCCAACTGCGGCAGCCACGATTTTACCGATATACGCAAGTTTAACCTTATGTTCAAGACCTTTCAGGGCGTAACCGAGGACAGCACATCTACACTTTACCTCCGCCCCGAGACCGCGCAGGGCATTTTTGTAAACTTTAAGAACATTGCCCGCACCACCCGTAAAAAAATACCGTTCGGCGTGGCGCAGATAGGTAAATCGTTCAGAAACGAAATTACCCCCGGAAACTTTATTTTCCGTATTCGTGAGTTTGAGCAGATGGAGCTTGAGTTCTTCTGCAAGCCCGGCACCGACCTTGAATGGTTTGAATACTGGCGCGCCTACTGCCGCAAGTGGCTCTTAGACCTCGGAATAAATGAGGAACATTTACGGTTGCGCGACCACGACAAGGATGAGCTTTGCTTCTACTCAAAGGCTACGACCGACTTTGAATTCCTCTTCCCGTTCGGCTGGGGCGAATTATGGGGCGTTGCCGACCGTACCGATTACGATTTAACCCAGCACTCCGAGCATTCGGGTCAGCCTATGGATTATTTTGATCCGGAGACCAATGAAAAATATATCCCCTATGTTATAGAGCCGTCGCTCGGCGCAGACCGCGTGCTGCTTGCCTTCCTTTGCGACGCATACGATGAGGAAACCGATGAAAAGGGAGATGTCCGCACCGTTATGCACTTCCACCCGGCGCTCGCTCCCTTTAAAGCCGCGGTGCTCCCGCTCTCGAAAAAGCTTTCGGAGAAAGCGACTGAAATATATTCAGAGCTTTCAAAGGACTTTATGATAGACTTTGACGACGCCGGCTCAATAGGCAAGCGTTACCGCCGCCAGGATGAAATAGGCACGCCTATTTGCATAACCTACGATTTCGACTCTGTTGAGGATAACTGCGTTACCGTTCGCGACCGCGATACAATGGAGCAAAAGCGCATACCGGTATCCGAGCTGAAAGCGTACATTGCAGAAGCCGTTAAATTCTAAAACAGGGGAAAAAATATGTCTTCAACCACTATACTCTTAATGGCGGCCGAGTTGCTCGGCGGACTTGCATTCTTCCTTTACGGAATGTCAATGATGTCGGGCGGACTTGAAAGCATATCCGGCGGAAAGCTTGAAAATGATTTGAGAAAGGTTGCAAGAAATCCTTTTGCAAGCTTTTTCCTCGGAGCGGGCATAACCATTGCCATACAGTCGTCATCCGCAATGACGGTTATGCTTGTAGGTCTTGTTAACTCCGGTATACTTGCTTTCGGCGATACCTTCGGCATAATAATGGGCTCAAATGTCGGTACAACGCTCACCTCATGGCTTTTAAGCCTTACCGGCGTGCAGGGCGAAAATTTCTTCCTTACCCTTTTAAAGCCCATGACCTTCTCGCCGCTGCTGGCATTCGCTGGCATACTTATGCATATGCTGTCAAATAAAGAACGCCAGAAAAACATCGGCGTGATTCTGATAGGCTTTGCCGTACTTATGACCGGAATGGACTTTATGAGCAATTCAATGAATTCCGTTCAGGAAATGGAGGGTTTTAAGCACCTGCTCGTTGCTTTTTCAAGCCCCGTTGCGGCGCTCTTGATCTCCACCGTATTCACCGGTATTATTCAATCCTCTGCCGCCACCGTAGGTATAGTTCAGGCTATGGCGCTTACCGGCACAATAAGCTACAAAATGGCAATTCCGCTGGTTCTCGGTGCCAATATCGGAACCTGCATGACCGCGCTTTTATCCTCATTCGGTACAAGCAAAAACGCCAAGCGTGTTGTTGCGCTTCATATTTATATTAAGGTTATCGGCTCGATTATCTTTACCGCCGCACTTTACGGCTTAATGGCCTTCGGCACGGAGTTTTTAGATATGCCAGCGTCAATGATAGGCGTTGCGGTTGTTCATACCCTGTTTAACATAATAAATACTTTTGTGCTTATTCCTTTCAAGAAACCTATTATGCGTTTGTGCGAAATTACGGTTAAAAGCAGTAATGAAAAAACGCATACCGTTTTTCTGGACGAGCGTTTGTTTACAAACAGCGCTTTTGCGGTGTCTGAATGTCACCGCCTTACAAACGAAATGGCGGAGCACGCGCGAGACTCGCTCACCAAGGCTATCGGGCTTATATCGTCCTACAAAGCCGAAACCGCGCAGTATATTCGCGAAAACGAGGAGCTTATTGATAAATATGAGGACAAGCTCGGCACTTATTTAGTAAGGCTCAGCAACAACGAGCTTTCGGAAAATCTTTCCCACTCAATAGCCCGTATGCTCCACAGTATAGGCGACTTTGAGCGAATAGGCGACCACGCGCTTAATATATGCAAGGTTGCCGAGGAAATGCACAATAAAAACATTCATTTTTCAGATGAGGCAAAGAAAGAAATTTCCGTTATAACAAACGCCGTTACCGAAATACTCAATATGACGGTGGATTCGTTTATAAACGACGATATTGAGCTTGCCTCTCACGTTGAGCCGCTTGAGCAGGTTATAGATAAGCTTAATAAAAAGCTTAAAGCCCGCCACGTTGCAAGGCTTCAAAACGGCGAATGTACCATTGAGCTGGGCTTTGTGTTTACCGACCTGTTAACCAACTATGAGCGCGTTTCCGACCATTGCTCGAATGTTGCGGTTTACACCATGCAGCTGCCGAGCGATAAGCTGGACGCGCACAAGTATCTCGCAAAAATCAAAAACGCCGAAACCGGCGCATTTGTTGATGATTTCAATATGTACGCCGAGAAGTATTCGGTTTAACAACGATTAATCCCTCCCTCATCTTGAGGGAGATATTTTTGTGCCGGCGCGGTACACTTGACATATTCGCGGATGTCTGCTAAACTAAAATCGTTAAAAGCGGCGCTTTAACGGCATGAGGTCGGATTCGCAGGCATTATAAAACGGCAGATCGTTCGTCTTTAAAAATGATAATTAAAGTATAACGGCGTGAGGGAGGAATCGGGGTTATGAAACGGTTTTTTACAATTAAGGCTTTTGAAAGATGCAGGATATTCAAGGTGGCTTTGTGTATAATCGATTCGGTAATAGGCATTATTCTTGCATTTAAAATTCCGGAATTTATAGATGCCGTTCGTATGGATTACCTTAAGGATTTAATATTTTTCTGCTTTTTAATCTGCGCTTTCATTTTCATACTGCTTCTGATCATTTTGCTTAATTGCATAATAAAGGACGCGCAGGACGATATCGCCCCCGCACCGTCCGAGGATTCAAGGGCATGAGCCTTTTTGAAAATATGATAAAAATTACCCACGCATTAAAATGATATGCACCCCCAATACCGGACACCCGGTATTGGGGGTGCATATCATAAAGCTGCTAGAGATTTCTGATTATTATTCCTCCGTAACCTCCGGCAGACCCGCAAAGCTGTTAAGGACAGACAGCACCCCCGCAAGTAAGGAGGCGGAAAGCACCACCCTCCAATCAACAGAGGAAAGCACCGCTGATGTGCCTATGGTGGCGACGGCGGTCTGACACACCGTTTTAAGCGAACGGATTCCCGCCGCCTTAAACCATTGCTTTGTAAATATCTTTTTCATTTTATCACCCCACTTCTATCTGAATTGCATCTATTTCCCGACCGAGAATACCCGCGTAGCCGTTATTGCCGTCCTTTGAGTTATATCCGGTTACCCAAGGCAGCCAATTGCCGCGGCGCAGGTGCGCTCTGTAGCGGATTATTCTGCCGGTATCGGTCTTTATCATAACACCGTCAATCGGCTTGTTGTAAAGCCCCGCATAGTCCTTTCGGTTTGTGACCTCGGGCAGCCATTTGCCGCCTTTATAATGCACGGCGTAGGTTATATTGCCCTTTGAAAGATTCGCGAACACGCAGCATACATCGTGACCGAAAATACCCGCGTAGTCTTCGGTGTTTTTGACATTCGGCAGCCATGCGTTTTTAACATCGTCCCACACCTGATAGATAACATCGATTTTTGAAGGCTTCGGGACGGGCTTCGGCTTTTCCTCTGTGAATATGCTGTTATACATTACATTCATATCCACATTGCCGTTTATGCCGTCTATGCACCCACTTGAAGTGTGCTGCCATATATCGTAGGGGCGGTTGAAGCCGTTTACCTTATCTCCGTATTCCGCCACCCACTTGCTGATTCCGTCATACCATTTATCGGTCATCTTCTCGTTCCAAAACGCGGAACGGCTGGAGTATATCCCCATTTTATATCCAAGGGCGTTAACCTGCGCATTAAATTCCTTCATTATTTCGAGCAATTGCTCATTTGAGACCGACCGCCAATTAAGACCGTTTGTGTTTTCAATGTCTATGTAGACGGGCGCGGTTATTTTCTTGCCGTTAAGCAGCCTTTTGATATGCGCAATTTCCTTTCCGACCTTTGCCTTGTTCACGGCATACGAGAAAAAATACACCGCAAACGGAATACCGAGCCTTACGCATTCCGCATAATTCCGCTCAAACTGCTTGTCGTCCTGTGATTTAATATCGTCGCCAAGCCCCATACGCAGGATTGCGAAATCTATCTGCGGCTTCACCTTCTCCCAGTCTATCTCTCCCTGATAATGTGATACGTCTATTCCTTTTGTTGACATTTTGTTACCTCCGTTTTTAAAAGCATATATCAAAGCAAGCCGTATATCCTCCTTTCACGGTTGATTTTTGCCTTGATTTTATTCATTAGAAAGTAAACAGTATGCTATATTGTAAACCTGAAGCCGTAAAAAGCTTTCTGCAGTTGATTATTTAACATATATTTGGTATAATGCTTAACAGGTGATTAAATGACAAATATTTATATGGTGCGCCATTGCGAAGCAATGGGCAATGTTAAAAGACTTTTTCAGGGATCGACTGACCTTGATATAAGCGAAACCGGAGAAAAGCAGCTTGAATATTTAAAACGCCGCTTTGAGGAAATCAAGCTTGACAGGGTATATACAAGTCCGCTGATACGCGCATACAAAACCGCGCTTGCCATAATCGGCGAAAGGAATTTAAAGCCGGAAATCAATGACGGTCTGCGTGAAATGAGCGGCGGTATTGTTGAGGGAAAGCCGTTTAAGGAGGCGTTTAACGCAGAACCCGGGCTTGCCGATGCATGGGACAACCATCCGCAGGATTTCGCGCCCGAGGGCGGCGAGCCGATGCGGCATGCCTACGAACGAATATGGAATACCGTGAAAAGGATCGCTGCCGAAAATGACGGTAAAACCGTTGCCTGCGCAACTCACGGCGGCGTTATGCGCTGCCTTCACTGTCGACTGCTGCTCGGAGATATTACCCGTCTTTCGGAAATGGGCTGGAGCGATAATACCGCCGTCACATTGCTTCGCTTCAATAAGGATAATAAGGTTGAAGTTGTATTTTACAACGATTCCTCGCATTTGCCCGAAGAGCTGATTCCGAAGCGCAGCAGACTTTCCTCATTTATGGGTGATGAAAAATGATAATAATGTCTGTGGATCTCGGAAAGGCAAGAACCGGAATCGCGGTATCAGACCCCGGAGAAAGCTTTGCGTTTCCGAAAACGGTAATAACCGAATATAACGAGGAACGGCGCATAAAGCGCATCTGCGAGTGCGCGTCGCTTTACGGCGCGGAGCTGATCGTGGTGGGCTATCCGAAAAATATGGACGGCACCGCAGGAAGCCGTGCCGAAGAATGCGCCGCGGCGGCGGATCAGATAGAGAAGCTTTGCGGAATCAGAACCGTGCTGTGGGATGAACGCTGCACCACGATTTCCGCGCATACTGCGCTTAATTACACCGATACCCGCGGCAAAAAGCGCAAGGCGGTGGTCGACGCGGTGGCGGCGGTTATAATTCTTGAGGATTATCTGCGTTACAAAAGCAACAAACCGAATACTTGAGTGTGTGAATCGGGTCTCCCTGTCAGGGAGACTTTTTTATATCTGCGGCATTCAAAATTGAGAGCGGCTGCACCCGGACTCTTACAGGCGACTGCAAAATAAGCTCGCTTGCAAACAACGGCACAATAAACTATAACGGTCATACCATTACCCTTGCCGACGGCACGGTGCTGAAGTAATCGTTTTATAAGGGTAATGCACCTCTTAATTTACAATTTCTTAATAAATCTCTTAAATATTTCGATTATATTTTAATTAATGTCTACTGAACATTGCATTAGCAAATGCAATTATATAAAATCGAGTTAAAATCTCGATTTTATGGG